>ENA-UPSY01002726-UPSY01002726.1-human-gut-metagenome-genome-assembly--contig:-NODE-2726-length-14244-cov-18.739536_pt1 | contig 14244 bp, 11 predicted proteins | sample MGYA00250044_ERZ773365 | MGnify/ENA primary metagenome ERZ773365 (study PRJEB29103, sample SAMN06111932) | human gut metagenome | biome: human gut; feature: ankylosing spondylitis patient; material...
TGGAAACAGCGCAGACAGCCGTAGAAGCCGCTGAACAGCGGGTACAGAAAGCAGAGCTGACCTACCAGAAGCAGAGCCAGAAGCTGAACAAGCTGGCTCCCATCATGGAGGGGCTGGAAAACCTGTCAGCGCAGTACTCCCAGCGGCCGGAGGAATGGGTGCCGGAAGCAGCCACGTTTGAGACCGCCAAGAACTATCGGGAGAAGAAGGCCATGCCGCTGATCCAGAAGTTGGTGAAGGTACTCTTTGCCCTCCATCGGAAGTACTGGGAGGTTAAGAACGAACGGGATAAGTTCCAGTATTTCTATCAGGACGAGAAGAAGGCTACCCGCCATTTGAGCCAGCAGCTGGAACAGGTAAAAGCTGAGAATTCGCAGCTCTATGCGATGAAACGTGATTTCAGGCGAGTATGGAACTATTTCGGTGCCGAGAAGATGCAGCAGGTCATTGGGATTATGAGGGAGCAGGAGCAGACCGCGGATAGAAGACAGAAGAAGAACAGGCAGAACAGCGTAGAACTGTAAGCATAGCAGACCCCCGCCAGCGGAGTTGGCGGGGGTCTGTACATATAAGTGATATTTTACTCAAAAAGCTCCAGGGCAATATCCGTCAGAGCAAAGCCGGGAATGTCTTTCTCGTCTTTGTAGGTGCCATCTTCAGCTAGAAACTCGACCTTTGCAAAGTCCGCAACTGGAATCTCAGATTCACAGACATACCAGTTCAGGTAGTCATTAGCGGTTTGTTTGAGGGTTGAGGAAACGCTGCGGTCAGCGTTGTACTTGTCGTAGAAAGTGCGCCAAGGCAGATACCGCCAGATTTTACCATTGGTCCTGATGGTAATGCGGCACATGATTTTGTCGTTGGACAGGCCGGTATTTTTGGCACCAGCATGGTCATTGGCAGTCAGCCAGACGACAGGGTGATAGCTTTCATATTTGTCAACGGATTTATAACCAATTTTCTGCCCATTAAAAAAGAGTGGTTCGTCATGGAGCGTGGCGTTGTCATATTTCAGATTGGAAGGTGTCAGAAGCAGTTTCCCAGTTGCAAGAATCATCCGATACTTGATGAGGCTGGTGTAATGATACAGATTTTCGGGCAGTTTGGTCTTTTTCGCTTTCATTGGCTTTCCTCTCAGTTCACAGGTGTTTGACGATACGAAACTCCGTCCGAGATACAGACAGTGGACGAGATGGGAAGAGTGTACACTATTTCGACGAAAAATGCAACAGAAAACTTCATTGAGATTTCTTGAAAACGAGAAAAGTACAACTTTTCGGAAATTCCGAAGAATTCAGAGCAGTTGTTAAGTGTTACTTGATAACTCAGGCAATCAGGTAACTATCCGGGATTTACGGATAGTTCGGTTTAACGGAAACAAGCTCTTTGATGAGATTTCGGTTGTGAATGAAGTCGGTTGATGTTATAATTAAGCAAGAGTTAATTGAGAATGGAGAATTTGCAATGTCTGTTTCTTATGATAAGCTTTGGAAGCTGTTAATTGATAAGAAAATGAATAGGACAGAGCTAAAGGATGCTGCTGGTATTAGTTTTAATGTGCTTGCAAAAATGGGAAAAACGAATTTATCTCGATGGAAAGCTTGTATAAGATTTGTTCAACCCTACAGTGTAACATAAGCGATATTGTTGACTTTGAATTGAAAAAGGAGAAATGAACAAGATGACACCGGAAATGATGGCTGAACTTACCGCTCAAGTTAGTGAACTCGTGCACAGATATAGTAATGATTACCAGCAGTTTCAATATGCTACCTATAATGAAACACAAGTGCGAGTAGACTTTGTGAATCGGTTCTTTCATATTCTTGGCTGGGATGTGGATAATGAGAGGGGGCTGCCACAACATCTACGTGAGGTGACGCATGAAGCAACAGTTGTGGTAGAAGAAGATGGAGTCCATCGCAGTAAAAAGCCAGATTATTCGTTTAAGGTAGGCACAGAGGTTTTGTTTTTTCTTGAAACAAAGAAACCTGCTGTGAATATTACAGTGGATTCTGCACCAGCTTTTCAGTTGCGCCGATATGGATGGAGTGGCAACTTAAAAATATCGGTATTAACAAATTTTACAGATTTATATATTTATGACTGTTCTATTCGTCCACGAGAAGGAGATGGCATCGGGGTGGCGATGATCGCACATTACCACTTTGATGAGTATATAGAAAGATTTGAAGAAATTTACAATTTGCTTTCGAAAGAAGCTGCATTAACGGGAGAATTTGAAAATCGATTTGAAAATATTCGTAGGGCAGTTCGGAGAGAGCCGTTTGATCAGTATTTTTTAAGCCAGATCAAAAGCTGGCGAAATGCACTTGGTGAAGATATACTCCAAAATAATCCGGATGTCGATAACGAAACACTGAATATTTTTGTTCAGAGGATTCTTAATCGAACTATTTTTCTTCGAATTTGTGAGGATAGATGTCTAGAAAACTACGAGTCCTTACGAAATATTACAACGTATCAAGAATTAAAAACTATGTTTGAAACGGCAGATCGGAAGTATGATTCTGGGCTGTTTGAATTATTGGATGAAGATAGGCTTATTGTTTCTGATGGAGTGCTCATCGAAATTTTTCAGAGTCTATATTATCCAAACAACTCGTATGAGTTTGGTGTTATTGAGCCATACATTATTGGACAGATATACGAGCTCTTCTTAGATGAAAAGTTGGAAGTTCAGCCAGATGGCCATGTTGTCACGAAGGAAAAGCCAGAAGTTGTGGATTCTCAAGGCGCGGTTAACACTCCGAAAAACATTACAGATATTATCGTTGAAGAAACATTACAACCATTGTATACAAACAAAACACTGGATAAGGTTTCTGAATACCGTATTGCTGATATATGCTGTGGAGCGGGCAATTTTCTTTTGTCAGCGTTTGAATATATTTGTAATTACTATATTGAGTTCTATCAGTCAAATAATCTTGAAGATGCGGTGCATCACGGCGATGTTTATCAGCTTCCGGGCAGTACCAATTATCATCTGTCTTATGAGATAAAAAGGAAAATTCTGAAAAATAATATTTTTGGTGTTGATATAGATCCTCTTGCGGTTGAAGTCTCAAAATTTAGTTTGCTTTTAAAAGTGCTTGAGGGTTCAACTTTAGAAGAACTAGAAGCATATCATCAGCATACACATAATAAAATACTTCCCAATTTGGACGAAAATATTAAAAATGGTAATAGTCTTGTGGACGGGACATATGCACAGTTAAACCGTGCTGTTTATACTGACATTTCTCTAATGAACAAAATTAAGATGTTCGACTGGCATTCGGAATTTGGCGATAGAGGATTTGATGCAATCATTGGAAATCCACCATATATTCGAGTGCAGAATATGGTGCAGTATGCCGGGGAAGAATATGAATTTTATAAGAGTCATATTTCGCAATATAGAACTGCTAAGTCTGAGACGTTGGACAAGTATTATTTGTTTATTGAAAGAAGTCTTTCTCTTTTAAATGCAGATGGAATGATAGGATATATTGTTCCACACAAATTTATGAATATTCAAGCGGGTCAAAAACTGAGAGAACTACTTTCGGAAAATGCTCACGTTGAGAAAATTGTGCATTTTGGAACATTCCAAATCTTTAAGAGTAGGACGACATATACATGCATTTTGGTGCTGGCGAAAAGACAGCAAGAAAACTTTAAAATAGCTTTTGTGAAAGATGTGAATAGGTTTTTATTTGAGCGAAGCGCAGATTATTTAGAATATCGCTCTGGGTATCTTTCGAGTCAGCCATGGGCCTTTTTACCTCAAAATGTAATAGATCATCTTAATCAAATAGAACCCAATTGTGTAAAACTTAAAAGTGTGGCAGATATATTTGTTGGGCTGCAAACAAGTGCGGATGAGATCTATATTATCTATGCCGATTCGGAGGATAATGATTTTGTTTATGCACATGATAAAAATCAGAGAGCTTTTAAAATTGAAAAGTCGATTCTTCGCAAGGGAATTTATGACGCTGAAAAAACTAAGCTGACCAGCTATGAGAAGATTAAGGCGAATTGTTACATTTTATTCCCGTATAAAATGGTTGGAGGAAAGCCTAAACTTTATACTTTAGAAGAAATGAGACGGCTTTACCCCTATGCACTGGCATATCTTCAGGAATTTCGAAACGATTTGGAACATCGAAAACTACAGAGACAAAACGAAAATAATTGGTACCAGTTTGGCAGAAGTCAAAGTATTCGGCGCTTTTTCTCAGGTGAACATCTTGTATGGCCAACAATGGCCTTAGGTCCACACTATGTTTATGACAACGATTTAATAGCGTTTACTGGTGGAGGAAATGGCCCGTTTTATGGACTAGAAATGAAACCGGCAGCACAGGAATCTATCTTTTATATTCAAGCGATTCTAAATCATTGGTTTATTGAACGCCTTGTAAAGAGCAAGGCAAGTAAATTTAGGGGAGATTATTATTCTCATGGAAAACAGTTCATTGAAACATTGCCAATTTACAAGATTGACTTTAATGATCCTACCGAGGCTGAAAAGCATCGAGAAATTGTGGAGCACGTTCAGACTATTATGACACTGAAACAACAGTTAGAGGTAGCGCCAAATGCAGCGCAGAGGGCAGTGATCGAACGCTCCATTACAGCAGTAAACAATGATTTGAACAGTGCAATTGATGAACTCTATCAGGTTCAACACCAGAATGATGAGGAATAAGCATGAAACCAATTGAAGGATACAATAAGTTGAGAGGAGGATATTACACACCTGACAAAATTTCTGAATTTATTACGGATTGGGCAGTTAAAGCCGCGGCAGACACAATTTTGGAACCTAGCTGTGGAGATGGAAGTTTTTTGAATGCAATTACACACCGCTTAAAAATACTGGGAGCGACAAGGCAAGAGGTCAAGAAAAATGTTATTGGCGTTGAACTTGATAGTGTTGAGGCTGAAAAGGCTGCACAGTATGGTACAACGGTAGTATGCAAAGATTTCTTTTCGTACTTCAGGGAAGTTGTGGACGATAAGAAAAAATTTGATGCGATAGTTGGCAATCCGCCATTCATTCGGTATCAGAATTTTAATGAGGAATATCGTGAAATAGCATTTACACTAATGAACAAATATGGCTTTAAACCTAATCGGTTGACAAACATTTGGCTTCCGTTTCTACTTCTTTCGTGTAATGCTCTAAAACCGAATGGTCGACTTGGCATGGTGATTCCTGCGGAACTGTTTCAAGTGGATTATGCTGCGGAAGCACGGCAATTTCTTAGCGGCTTTTTTGATAGATTGACTATTATAACTTTCAAACAGTTGGTATTTGATGATATTCAGCAGGAAGTGGTTCTTTTACTAGGCGAACGAGGATGTGAAAAGCACAGAATACGCATCGTAGAATTGAATAATATAGAGGATTTGATTTCTCAAGGACAGAAGTGCTTGGATACTGCTGAGCAAAAGCAGTTGGATACCGGCAAAGATAAATGGGTCAAATATTATTTAACAAATGAAGAATTACAACTGCTAAAAAAACTGGATCATGATTCAAGAATCTCTAATGCCACGGATTTGTATGAAGTAAATGTAGGACTTGTAAGTGGTGAAAATGATTTTTTTATTTTGAATCGATCAGTGGTTGCAGAGCATAATTTGGAATCTACAGTTTTGCCGATTGTCAGTCGCTCCGAACAGCTTAAAGGTATTCAACTTACAGAGAAAGATTTCGATTGCCTCATCGATGCCGGAAAGAAAGTGTTTTTCTTCGCTCCGGGAAATGCAGAAGTTGATGATTTAACGAAAGAACAGAAAGAGTATATCGAATATGGCGAAGAAAATGGCTACAACAAGAATTATAAATGCCGCATCAGACCTAAATGGTATTATGTGTCATCTACATGGGATGCAGATGCTTTTCTGATTCGGCAGGCTCATCTATATCCAAGAATGATTTTGAATAAAAAGAATGCACTTGTGACAGACACTTTGCACAAGGTAAGATTCTTGCAGGGAGTTCAGGGAGAGTGTGTCGCAGCAGCATTTTTGAACACCTATACGTTTGCTTTAAGCGAAACACTTGGAAGAAGTTATGGCGGTGGTGTTCTTACGTTTGAACCCGGTGAAATGCGGAAATTTAGAATTCCGATGAGGGGGGCTGATCAGCTGGATTTGTCTAAAATTGACGGCTGGCAACGAAAAGGCGAAATCGACAAGATACTAGAATATACTGATGGTGTTTTGCTTCGTGAGGGGCTTGGACTGACTCAGTATGAGATTGCCCTATTGCATAGTATATGGAATAAGATGCGTGATAGGAGAATGGCCCGAAAAAACAGTAAAAAGTCTTGAAACAAAACATGAAAAATAACTAAAACAAGAAATGTTTAGCGATTGTAAGATTTTATAAACGAAAAGGATAAATCTTTAGATGGAGAAAATTGGCAATGCTGTTTAATGTTTATTATCTGAACTTTTCAAAAGTGTATGAAATAAAAATGATGTTAAGCAATGTCATAAAGACTGATGAATCCGTGGAAACAAATCAAGGAGACAACTTTGATGCTGCATTACAGGCAAAAATGGGAACGAAATTTTTGAAAATGTTCAGTGCGGATGTAGGAGCGGATGTCAAATCGGGATCATCTGATTCTCAAAAGGTTCTTGAAAGCTTTAAAGTGACAATGACAAAGTCACTTATCTTAAGTGAAGTAATGGAAAAATGTAAAGAAATTAAAGGAGATTTCGAACAAGTTGCAGAAGGACAACTTGTTCGAATTGACAATGTGTCGCTGTCTCTTGAGAACGAAAAAGAATTGCGTACAGTGAAAATGTTCTCAAATGGATCCTTTAAAGGAATGCGGTTACCAGAAGCAGGAGGCCTTGATGTTAACAATCTTTTTAATTCGATGTTTAAGGACTATTCCTATAAGCTTAAAGGAAAGATAAAAGATAGCAAAGATGAAATTTTAATAAAAATTCCGCTTACTTTTGAAAGTGAATTTGAAAATCTATATAATGTGGATGATTTGTTTATCGGAAGTGTATCCGTAATTGGAATATATAAGGGAAAAACGAAGATTGATGGAATAAAAAATTCATTCGAATTTTTTCAAGAGCTTGGACAGTATGCTAATTCAAATTCAGACAGTGAAATTCACGATAGCCAATATACTGCGCCTAAAACGGCGGAGTTGAAAAGCGAAAATGATGGAGTGGATTATAGCTATATTGATCTCCTTGCAATAGTACAGGTGATTAAATCTGAAGACTACGAGGAAGAAGGATGTTAAGTGAGAAAGCTGTTTTTCTATACTAAGCAGCAGTTTTTTAACTTTAAGGCAATGCAAACGGCAGCTGGCTTCAAACTTTTGAGTATGTCCCAACTGTTGTCAAGCCAAAAGGTAGGGGAGCTTAACAAAAACCAAAAGTATTATGTTGATCTTTCATCTGTGATGGGGTATACAAAAACAAATGATTCACAGCAGATGCTTTTTGAACAACTTTTTGATTCTTTTGGGGAAAATATTGACTTTATCTGTGACAAAATGTATGAAGAGGATATTAAATATATTTTTCGGTATATATTTGATGATTTTTCAGATGTTGATGCTGCTTCAGAGGAGATAATAGCTGAAAAAGAAACGATAATTGAAACGCCATCCCGGAAACGAAGAATCGTTGATTTGAATGATAAAGAATTAGACGATTTCTTTAAGGTATTTGATGCAAGTTTATATGGACATGAACGCTTCAAAGAAGAGTTTAAGAAATTGGTTACCGCGTATAGAGTGTTCAATAAGATTGGCGAACACAAGATTTTGTCGCTTTTCTTAATGGGTGATTCTGGCGTTGGAAAAACAGAAGTCGCAAGGGCTATACATAAGGCGCTTGGCAGTCGCACTAAATTGGCAAAAGTTAATTTTGGAAATTACAGTAGTCACGATGCACTTAATAGTTTAATTGGAAGTCCGTTGGGGTATATAGGAAGTGATGGTGGAGAGTTGTTAAAGAGAATTCAAGAATCTGATGTGGGATTGATTCTTATAGATGAATTTGAAAAAGCAGATAGTGCAGTGTTTAACTATTTTCTTGATGTTCTCGAAAATGGAAAGGTTGTAAATTCTCAGGCGGATGAGTATGATGTTAATGGTTATATCATTGTGTTTACTTCAAATATAACCAAAGAAAATTTTCGAAGCAAAGTTTCTCCGGAGTTAAGATCGCGCTTTGACTATAAAGGAATGTTTAATCTTTTAACTGATACGGATAAGAAAAAGTATGTTCACTTTAGAGTGAATCAAATTATATCAAAATATAAAGAATTTGTATCAGAGGATATACCAGATGGACTTCATGATAGAGTTGTCTGTGAAGTTGATGTGTCGAAATATAAGAATATGAGAGACCTCAATAAAAAGATAAAGGATACCTTTGTTAAACTTATTGGTGCTTGATTCGTAGGGCGAGAAAAGGTATAATGGAGACGCTGGATGATAGGTTTACATAAAGATCCCGTTGGTTGTGTGATACTATCCTGATACTAAAAAATCAGCAAGCCACATCTACCACGGCAATCTCATGGAAAAGTGAACATCCAAAGATAGATACACTAAACAAATTTGTTTAGTTGCAATTTGAACTTACCGAGCTGGAATAACGTTTCACAAAGTCAAAACCACCGGCTGAGCCGGTGGCTTGAGTAAGCCCTAGAAGGGCATAATACTAGCAAAGCCCCTGCAAGGGGCCACGAGCAAGCATCTTTCATCTGCATTACTTGCCCTACTGCTCTAACGAGCAGTATCATAAAGTGCATCTTCTAAGATGACAATTTCTTTGTCATCTCGCTTCGCTCGAATCTTATAGCTAAAGCATTTTCTTCTCCACCAGCGGAGCTGGTGGTTGTCGCTCGCTCAAGCTACTCAAATCAATCACAAGCCCCCGCCAGCAGGTGTTGGCGGGGGCTTGTGCATCCAGCGGGCCTTGATAAGTTGCGCGGCGTATGCTATGATTTTAGCAGTCATAATGTGTTCCGCTGCGACGTCCCGCCATTCAGCGCGGGCTGCGGATGGCCAATCGCCGCCGCAAGCCCGACCGGAAACGGCTCGGACGGCACAGCATGAGAAAGGGAGAGACAAACCATGGCACAAACGATTCGAACCGCAGTCGAGCAGGATCTCGACGCCATTGCAGCGGTGGAGGCAGAGTGCTTCCCGGTGGCAGAGGCGGCGACCCGTGCAGAATTTGCCGAGCGGCTGCGGTATTATGGAAATCATTTCTGGCTCCTGTGGGAGGACGAAACACTCGCAGCCTTTGTGGACGGCATGGTCACGGACGCGGCAGACCTGACCGACGCAATGTACGCAGATGCCTCGCTCCACAACGAAAACGGTGCATGGCAGATGATCTTTGGGGTCAACACGCTGCCGGAATACCGGCGGCGCGGCCTGGCTGGGCAATTGCTGGAAACGGCCATTGCGGCGGCAAAACAGCAGGGAAGAAAGGGCCTTGTGCTCACCTGCAAGGACAAACTGGTGCATTATTACGCCCGATTCGGCTTTGTCAGCGAGGGCGTTTCCGGGTCTGCGCACGGTGGCGTGACATGGTATCAGATGAGGCTGACGTTTTGAATGCTATCAAATTCCGCTCCTTTTAGAACGGTTAAAAATGAATCTTTTTCTCTTCTGAAACGTCATGCGACGCCTCCCCAATGGGGGAAAACTGTGATATAATAATTCTGTTGTGCCCGGCTGCAAGCTGCAAAAGGCAGACCGGGGCAAACGGATTACAGAGGAGAACATTTTATCATGGAACGTGAGAACCTAAAATCGCGGCTGGGCTTCATCCTGCTCTCGGCGGGCTGTGCCATCGGCATCGGCAATGTCTGGAAATTCCCCTATATGGCGGGGCAGGGCGGCGGCGGTGCCTTCGTGCTGTTCTATCTGCTGTTCCTCATCATTCTGGGCCTGCCCATTATGACCATGGAGTTTGCAGTGGGCCGCGCCAGCCGCAAAAGCCCGGTGCGCGCCTATCAGGCGCTGGAAAAGCCGGGCCAGAAGTGGCACATCCACGGCTATTTCACCCTCATCGGCTGTTATCTGCTGATGATGTTCTACACCACCGTTGCAGGCTGGATGCTGCACTATTTTTACATGACTGCCACCGGAAAGCTGGCCGGTCTGAATGCAGACCAGGTATCGAATGCCTTCAGCGAGATGCTGGCAAGCCCCGGCATCATGGCGTTCTGGATGATCTTCGTGGTGGCGTTCGGCATCCTGGTCTGTGCCAAGGGCCTGCAGAATGGTCTGGAGCGGGTGACCAAGGTCATGATGATCGCTCTGCTCGTCATCATGGTCATTCTGGCCGTCAACAGTCTGTTCATGCCCGGCGCTAAGGAGGGCCTGCGCTTCTATCTCGTGCCGGACTTTGCCCGCATGAAAGAGGTCGGCGTGGTCAATACGCTGGTGGGTGCCATGAATCAGGCTTTCTTCACCCTGAGCCTTGGCATCGGTGCCATGTCCATCTTCGGCAGCTACATCGGCAAGGAACACGCTCTGCTGGGCGAGTCCATCCGCATCGTGGCGCTGGATACCTTCGTGGCAATCACGGCCGGCCTCATCATCTTCCCGGCCTGCTTCACCTACGGTGTGGACCAGACTGCCGGCCCCAGCCTGATCTTCATCACCCTGCCCAACATCTTCGCCAACATGGCGATGGGCCGGCTGTGGGGCAGCCTGTTTTTCCTGTTCATGGCCTTTGCGGCGCTTTCCACCGTGCTGGCCGTCTTCGAGAACATCATCTGCTGCGGCATGGAGCTGACCGGCTGCTCCCGCAAAAAGTCCAGCCTTGTGAACCTGTTCCTCATCGCGGCGCTGTCCATGCCCTGTGTGCTGGGGTACAATGTGTGGAGCTGGGACGGCTTTGCAGTCTTCGGCGGCGCAGTGCTGGATTTTGAGGACTTCCTCGTCAGCAACCTGTTCCTGCCGCTGGGCTCGCTGGTCTATCTGCTGTTCTGCGTTTCTCGCTGCGGCTGGGGCTGGAAGAACTACAAACAGGAAGTCAACACCGGCGAAGGCCCCAAGATGCAGGACTGGATGCGCGGCTATCTGACCTATGGTCTGCCGCTGATCGTTCTGTTCATCTTTGCCTTCGGCCTCTACGACAAATTCTTCGCGTAATGCACATTCGAAAGGGCGGACTCTTCGCATCGGGGAGCCCGCTTTTTTCAAAAGAAGGGGACACCGACCATGCACATGTTGATCTGTGATGACGACGCGCGGTTTGCCGCACGGGTGGAGCAGCTGGTCCGGGCCTGTCTCGGCCAGCGGGAGATCCCGGCGGAGATCGTGGTCTGCACCAGCGGCGAAGAAGCACTGGCCGTGCCGGATCTGGAGCTGTATCAGGTGGCGCTGCTGGATGTGGATCTGGATACCATGAACGGCATCTCGCTGGGGCGTCAGCTGCGGGAGCGCAGCCCGGAGATCTGCCTGATCTACATCTCGGCCTATCTGGAATTTGCCCCGGAGGGCTACACGGTCCAGGCGTTCCGGTACATCCTCAAACGGGACCTAGAACGGATGCTGCCCAGCTGCCTGGAGGCGCTCTTCCACGAAAAGATCGCCCGCAGCCGCAAGGTGCTGACCATCCGGCAGAACCGCACCAGCATCGAGCTGCCCTACGACAGCATCTACTGCCTGGAAAGTGACCTGCGCAAGGTCAATGTCTATGGGGATGTGCCGCATCAGCCGCTCTGCTCCTATTATGGCAAGCTGACCGATCTGCCGCAGGCGCTGTTCGAGAACGGCTTTCTGCGGGTGGGGCGGAGCGATGTGGTCAACATGCGCTACATCCGCCAGATCAGCGGGTACAAAGTCACGATGCGCAACGGGGTGGAACTGAGCGTCAGCCGGAACGGCTATGCGGCCATCCGGGAGACCTATCTGGAATGGAAGGGGCAGTTTGGCGATGAATGAGATATCCTGGCTCTTCGTCGGGCACATGGTCTGCGTGTCGCAGTGGGCCGCCTTCCTGCTGGTGGATCGCGCTTACCTCGGCAAAGGGCGGGTGAAGCATGTCGGGTTCTGGAGCGTTGTTCTGGTGGCCGGGATGCTGGCGTTCAGTCTGATCTTCCAGATCGGCTTTTTCACGCTGAAGACCGTCTGGTACAATGTGGGCTATGTGCTGCTGTCCACCCTGCTGTTCGGCGGGACGCTGCCCCAGAAGCTGACCGCCGCCCTCATCAACGGCACCATGTGCCTGCTCTCCGAAAATACGGTCCGCTATGTGGTCTCCTGGGTGACCGGAACGTCGCTTCAGGTGGCCTGGCAGCGGCCCGGATGTCTTGTGACCATGACACTCACGAACCTCATCGTGGGCGTGGTGGTGGCCTATTTCTCGCACCAGTGGAAGGATGAGCGGGCGCTCGAATCCCCGCAGGCGCTGGTCATGTCCTTTTTTCCCGGCATCGTCGTGGTGCTGAACGTGGTCCTGATGCTTTCGGCGAAGGACGAACCCGCCGACTCCCTCATGGTGCTGCTGACGCTGGGCCTGACGGTGGCGGTGCTCCTCCACATGTACATCGTCCAGATGTTCAATCAGCAGATGGCCCGGCAGCAGGAGCTTCATGTGCAGACGGCGCTGGAGCGGGAGCGGGCTGAAGCGCTGATGGACTCCTACACCACCCAGCGCCGCCTGACCCACGAGTTCACCAACCACATCGAGGCGCTGACGCTCTTGCTGCAACAGGGCGAATACGAGGAAGCCAAAGCATACCTTGCCACGGTCACAAAGATCATCGCGGCCCATACCACCATCATGAACACGCACAATCCGCTGCTGGATGCGCTGCTGAGCAAAAAATACGAGGAGGCCACCCGCAAGGGGGTCATGCTCTACTTTGACTTGCCCGACCTGCGGGCGATCCCGCTCGAAAAGACCGACCTTGTGATGGTCGTCTCCAACCTGCTCAACAACGCCATCGACGCTGCCGCCCAGGCCGACCCGCCGGAAGTCTATTTCCGGATGCGGAAAACGGAGGAGGAACTGCTGCTGTCCGTCCGCAACCGGGTCCGGGAGGATCTGGACCTGCCGGACGGTCAGCTCCCGCGCAGCACCAAAAAGGAGCCGGGCCACGGCATCGGCCTGTGGAATGTGACGGATGTGCTCCGCAAGTATCAGGGAGAGTACGCCATCAGCTGCCGGGACAGATGGTTCCGGTTCACCTGTTCGGTGCCGGTGCACAGAATATGACATCCTCCCCCGCAGAATATGACATTTTGCGTGAAAATTGCGTGAATATTTGCTATAATTTAGGCAGGAATAAGGCAGAGAGCCAAGAACGGCGCATTGCGGCCGGGAGCAATCCGGAAGCGCGGAACGGGTTCATGCGGCACCGCAGAGCGTGTGGCGGTGCAGGCGGCCTTGTCTGGTAAAAGTCCTGACGAAGCTCTTGACGGTGATCGGGGGATTGCTGTTCATAGAGACTCTTCTAAATGCTGCTTCTTCCGGCATCGTTGTGTGGGAACGGGGTGCCGGAGCAGAGAGGCAGCAGTGATGAGAGCTTCGGATGGGACTTTTTTTGTTTGAGATCAGGCCGGAGCCCTTGTCAAAGAGGCTCCGGTCTTTTATAATGAAAAAAATGGCTTTGCCAGAAACAAGAAAGAAGGAACCTGATATGGATCTGCCGGAAAAGAAACAGCGCTGGGTCTTTCATGCGGACGCTCTGCCCCAGCCCGCAGGCGCGGGGGTCACCCGCCGGGTGCTGGCCTATACCGATGGCCTGATGTGCGTGGAAAACACGTTTGAAACGGGTGCGGTGGGAGCACTGCACCACCACCCGCACACCCAGATCACCTATGTGGTGTCGGGAGCGTTCTCGTTCACCGTGGACGGCGTGACCAGAACGGTCCACGCCGGGGACACCATCTTGAAAGAAGACGGTGTCGAACATGGCTGTGTCTGCACCGAAGCGGGCATCCTGCTGGATATCTTCACCCCCATGCGGGAGGATTTCGTCAGGTGAAACGGTTTGGAGCTTTTTGTAACCGTAGCAGCAAAAAGGCAGTGCGCCGCGTGGGACGCACTGCCTTTTGATTTGGGTAGCTTGAGCGAGCGACAACCACCAGCTCCGCTGGTGGAGTAAAAACGGCTTTAGCCCTAGACAAAAAGAAACCTCCCCGTAGAATAGAGTGTGGGTTTGCCAACCACATTCTAGGAACAGGGAGGTTTATCTTTGAAATGAAA
>ENA-UPSY01002740-UPSY01002740.1-human-gut-metagenome-genome-assembly--contig:-NODE-2740-length-14194-cov-3.000425_pt1 | contig 14194 bp, 14 predicted proteins | sample MGYA00250044_ERZ773365 | MGnify/ENA primary metagenome ERZ773365 (study PRJEB29103, sample SAMN06111932) | human gut metagenome | biome: human gut; feature: ankylosing spondylitis patient; material...
GGTTTTATCCACTACAGAAATTATAGAGCCGTAAAATGAAGGTACTTTCTTTTATTCCTGTAAGTTAGATACTTGCAGTTTATGGCAACTCCATTGGGGTTGCCTTTTTACTTATTGATTATGTAATCAAAATGAATCATTATGACTAACCTTACATAAGTACAATCTTGCCAAAGATGCTGAAATCCTCCTTTTCTGAGAAGGTAATAGGTTTCTCGTTAGAATTTAATGAGTTAAGGAGAATGTTACCATTTTCTTTATTTTGACTCACCTTCATTACGTAGTAACGACTATTTAGCTGTACGATGCTGATATCCCCAGGTCGTAGAATTGAATCTTTTATGACAAATATCACTTCATCATCGAAGAAACTAGGTTCCAGATAATCGCCAACAACCTTAAACGCAATATCATATACCGGAATAGGCACTGGGTAGTCAAGGCAGTCGACTGGGACCTCTGATAGTTCAAACCCTTGTGCATCTGCTCTAGCATAAATACTGACTCTTTTTGTTGGTCGTTCACCCTGTCCAACTATTTGTTTTCTATGGTCTTTTTCTCTGATTTCTTTAGAGATATGCTGATTATCTAATCGATTTTCTATGAAATCAACAGTTTTGTCTTGGTTCCCCTCGTCAAGCTGTTTGAACATCTCACCCACATATTCTTCCTTATTGTCGTTTAATGGTGGGTAGGCATATTTACCGGGTGAGTCTGATAACCCTAATAAGTAGTCTGATGTGACCCCGAATAACTCGACTAATTTCACAAGATCTTTAAATGTAGGAGCATTGGTTCCATTTTCCCATTTTCCTACTGTCTGCTGTGTTTTCCCGACTTGAGCACTGAATTCTTTTTTGGTCCAGCCTCTAGCTTGCCGGAGTTTTGTTAAGCGATCAGTAAACATTTTCCCCTTTAAATTGTTACTATCCTTACACTCTATCATGTATTTTCCCTACATACGTCTTCCTAAAAAAATTAAAATTTTTTATAACCAAAATCATTATAGCAGTTTTAGAAACAATAAACAAATTTAGAAAAGTAATACTTTTAACCGTATATATACTGTATAAATTAGTATAAGGATTATTTTATTAAATCGATAAAAATGAAATGATAGCCAATGAAGTATTAAACAAAAAACGATGATAAAGTCATTTTTAATGTCTATAAACCTGCTAAATAATTATAATAATGTGAGTAAAGTGTAATTTAATTACGATATTCTCTTGATTGTTTGACATAAAAATAGTAAAATCGATTCAGAAATATAAAGATTAGGCAGGTTATATATATACATGGGAAACATTATTTCAGAATTGAGACGACGAAAGAAACTCTCAAAGAAAGCGTTAGCTCATGATCTTAATGTTGATGCAGGGACTATCGACAAATGGGAAAATGGAGCTAATATTCGTATGGAAAACGTTGTAGCCTTAGCCGAATACTTTGGTGTTTCTACTGACGATATTTTAGGAACAAGATAGCACTAATTACTAATCTTTAGCATCTAAAATATTACGCAGCGTTTTATGATGGAAGATAAGGGAGGGACAATGACAACAGCAGCCAATAACCCTAGAAAAATCACTTTAGAAGACCTAGAAGAAAAGCTAGAATCATTCATCCATGTGTTTAATGATGACTTATGCCGAACCATTATTGAGTATATGATTGACTCAGAAGGGCCATTTGCAATTACTCGATATAAGAAGTTTGGGTCACCATGGTTTTATCAGGCAACTAGAGATATTTCTGATAAACTCTGGAGAAAGCTAATCGAAGAGGGAAAACCAGAGACTGAAGCTAAAGCCATAGCTAAAGATGTGATATCAACGTACTATCAATATATGTTATTTGATATGTTGCTTGCGGGACAAAATAAGCTAGCTTCTAAAGAAGTCCAAGTCAGAATCTCTAGTTTGACAAATAATCGTCAACAAAATGAAGTAAAAAAATTAGCCTTCATGAAAGGTTGCAGGGAATACATTCAGAATTTACCATTGAAGACACTAACCAATTACATTCCTCTAGCCGAATTGTTTAAATACGCTGGTGTTGGAGAAGTTCCAGATTTAGCGAAAATCTTCAGCTTGCTTGATTCAAGTGAAGCTGGATGTTTGAAAAAAGTCGGAGAGGTCATCCATTTTGACGATGCTGCAGTAGATGAAGTGATTGAAAAAAGATTTTTAAGGAGTTCTCAACTTCGTTTCTCTAGCGGTAAACTATTGTACAACTCAGAAAGTGTTGTATTTAAGTAGATTTTAGAATTGAATATAGAATGAATAAAGGGGAAAGGATATAAAAACATATCCTTTTTTTGTGTCTTCATAAACAAGGTGGGTGTCACTGGGTTATAGAAGGTATATGGGGTTTAGTATAATGGTTCCAAAAAATTGAAGAGAAGGAATAGACAAATGACAAGAACACCAGGTAATATAAAATGGTTCCAAAATATTGCTAAGAAAATCAATCTCCCACTTTATCCGAAGAAAAAATTTAATGGGGAAGAAGTCACTCTCATGCCTGATGGGACAGTTCGATTATCTGAAACAGGAGAAAAGCCTTCTGCTGAAGCACTGGAAGCCTAGCAAGACTTCGTTAAAAAATTCAATGAAAGACTACGTCGTTTTGGGGTAAGAACAATCGATGGAAAAGCAACATTGAATACTGTCTCTCGATTTTCGGACGACTATTATAAGAAGTATGCCTCGACACCATTACTGAAACAAGTTTACCCAAACAATGACTTTCCTTTCCATTTGCAACTTCAGGAGGATTCCATAATTCAAATCAACTATAGTCAAGAAACGGACTATGAGTTAATTAGTAAGCAACTAAACCAGTTAGATATGGATATCCTACTATTTATAGCTACTTTCCGAAATGTTCAACTACTTCAAATTTCAAGGGAGTTTGGTTTACCTATTCCTAAAATCAAACCGCATCTCAAACGACTCAGAGAGTTTTACTTAGTTCAGGAGTGGGAGTTCGAACGTGAAGATACTCCAGGGGCTCTTGCGACAAGTTACTCTATTTACAGTCATGGAACGATGTTGCTCTTACTAGCAAATAAGATCAGCAGAAACTTCACTTATAAATGGAAAGATATCCTTCGGGAAGAAGATAACTACTCTCCTATTCGATACTGGAAGGTCGTAGATGCCTATCAGAACTTCAAATTTAATCAAAACTATGCCTATTTTGTTCCTACGTCAAAACTGGCTAAGTTCACGTATACAGTGACAAAGACACAAGAAAAGAGTGAGAGTACAAGTCCTCTTTCTGGTATGGAGAAACGAAAATCAGAATTACAAGCCAAAAAGGCGAAGAAGAAAGAGCGTACGGATACGGTCCATGTTCCTAGATATCTCTTTATCGGTCAGTTAGCTCTCAATAAAAAGGAAGATGATGGTACAAAGAATCTTTTTGATGTGTATCCTTATATCACTAACGTAGGTGATATAAGCGACCTTGATAAATTGCTCAATGTCTTTAAACACTTTGGACGTTTCGAGGATGGTTTAGATGACGAAGGCAACAAACGTTATCTACTGATTATCGTTGACAATTTTGATGATATTCAAGAAATTGAAGACAAGTATATGCTTATCGAAAATGGTGGCTATAAGAACCTTAATAACATTATTTTCCTCAACCTAGAGCTTGCTGCAGAAGAAGGGATTGATAAGTCTCTTGTTGTTATCAGAAGTCAAAACGCAACAAATGGTGGTCGTGTGGCCAAATACATGCCTTTTAGAATGAATGAAGCGTTTAACGAGCGTCCACTAATCAAAGACGCCGAACTAGAAGAGTTAAATCAAGAAGAAGGTGATATTGATGCTTAATATCTATATTGATCCCTACGTCCTATCTCCTTTTGAAGCCTCTCCCTTTTTTCACAAGCTGACTAACTTTGCAAAATCTAAAGACCATAGAGTAGCTATTATGGGGTTTAAGTCACATATTTCTTGGAATGCTCTATCGTATTTAGAAGACAAAGCTAAGATTACGATTACCCACAATCATGCAGACCTAGAGGATGAGAAAAAACATGCCGTTCTGCTAGCTGGCTATTTAAAAAAGGGTATTGAGTTAGTAACGTCTCCAACAAGTCATATTACAGATATCTTCCTCTTTGATGAGCAGGCTCAAATGGATACGAACACTTTATCTCAGCTACTCAGCAAGGTCCCTTACGTACATTACCTATCAACAGAGCATTTTTTCCATTCTCCTCACGTCAATAATTTCCCTAAGAACAGGCCATTTATTTTCAATACCCAACTTTTTCGAGACACGAGAAATATTTATTTTGCTAACAGTTTAGTAGAAGGCTATGATTCACTATTTGAAAGCTTAGCTAAGAATGATATTACCCAACAAGCATTTTTTGGTAGCAACAACTATATCTATATTCCAGGTCATAATGGAAAAGAAGAAGCACGCGCAAAGGTCATTATGAACGTCACAAAAATTGAAGATTTGACGATTGATAGCATAAAACCTTTAGAGCCAATATCAGTCACCTCAGAACCCCAACAAAGCATGAAAGAGCTGCGTTTAGACGAAATTGAAGAACGTCTAAAGCAGAAAGTGAAAAGCTTAGATACAATTAAACACAACGAAAAATCGAGTGAGGTCTTGAAAATTACTTCGGAAACCCTTACAATGATAAGGAAGGTAATGGATTGTATTGGGAGAATGGAAGATAGTTTAAATGCTAAGATGGCTGAAAAAGCTGACGACAACAATAAACTTGATTCAGATTTTGATCCATTATACGCCTTCAGGGCCCAACACAACAAATTGGGGGAAGATTAAACATTAATAAAGGGTTGAAGGAGAGTAAAATGACTGATGAAGTAATGACTAAAAAGAATATTTACTTAGTGTCAGATGTTGACAAAGCTAGGGAACTTGAGGCATACATCGTAAGTACAAAAGATGGTATGGAAGTCTTTGGACTTATTGGTTGTGATGAACTTGAGGAATTAACAGAGGCTCAACGAGAATTTGTGCAGAGCGATGAAGCGATGCAATTCAAAAGTAACTAAGCTCCATGATTGATTAAAAAGCTGAGAAATCAGCTTTTTTGAGTAGAAGAAAGAATTATAAGGAATTTAGAATGATAGGATTTAGTCTACCTTTTAGTTTACCTGATATATCATTTACAACTCGAAAAGATTTAATTTTCATTTTTTGGATTATTGGTGTGTTAGGAGTCTTATATTATATTTGTTATATATTCAAGATAATAGGCATTCCAGAGAGGAAGGAAAAGATTTGGAATAATATAAAGGATAATAAGCTTTTACTGGCCGCAATAACTATAATCGTAATTGTCTTGATATACCAAATTATTCCTAATTTATTAGAAACTGTTCCTGCACTTATTGGTGTAGGAACAGTTGTTGAATTATTATCGTCAGGCTGACAAAAAACCATAGTTAATAAATTTAATATTTCTGAGCATTTGAAGGAAAATAAATGTGTTTTTAGACTAGGAATTTTTCTATTACTTGCTCCATTCATTTTTTTGGGGTTATTCCCAATAATGAAAATTCCTAATGGGATTTTTTCACCATCAGCATCAGATGTTCTAGGATATTATGGTTCACTAGTAGGAGGTGCAGTTACGGTTTTAGGTGTTTACTGGACATTAAATTACGAAAGTAAGAAATCAAAAGAAGAAAGAAAACGAGAACGTGAGAAAGAAGAAGAGGCAAGAAAACGAGAACGTGAGAAAGAAAAAGAAGAAAGAAAACGAGAACGTGAGAAAGAAAAAGAAGAAAGAAAACGAGAACGTGAGAGATTTAAAGAAGAAAGAAGAAAAGATTCTTTACCAATTTTGAGATTTAGCTATTCCCCTAACTCTACACCAGTTTTTGATGGGATAACTAGAGAAACTACAGCTAATAAGAAGTCAATATATCAGATAATATTAAATACTAGTGACGAGAGTTCGGTACATAAAATTAATGAAAATGGCATAGAAAGAGGGAAGGCGGACTATAAAACAATATTTCCTATAATGGAGAGTGGCACTCTATACATAAAAAACGTTGGATTAGGAGCAGCTATATTGTCAAATGTTGACCTGTGTAGAAAAGATACAAAGGAAAGAGTAAAGAACTTACAAGCTGATACACAAAGTAGATATATAATTCAACCTAACACGAGTTTACCTTTAAAGATGATTATATGTAGCAATAACTTTAGTAAGGATGATGTTCTATGCGTTGTTTTCAGAGATATTTATTCAAATAAATATATATATATAATATCTTTCGAAAATAATTTCACTGATGAAGAAGAAAAAACAATTATTAATGAATGTAGCGTTGAGGTACTTCCAAAACAAATTAAATAGTCGAAATGAAAAATAATTTGATAGTCTTATTCCAGATTGAAGAATAAGACTATTTTGTTTGTAAAAAAGAATCCTAAATCACATGTATTCGGAAAATCGATATTTGTTGAATACACATATTAGTTATGATAAACTACTACTAACAAGAAAATTGTTAGATTTGATGCTAATATGAAACAATAAACACTTATGAAAAATATAAACGAGTTGCTTGAAATTATGCCTTGGTATGTTAAGGAATATTATCAAGCAAAGCTCGTTATTCCATATAGCTACAAAACACTGTATGAGTACTTAAAAGAATATAGACGATTTTTTGAATGGTTGATTAGCGTTCATGAGAAATTGGGTGAAACTGTACGTTATGTAGACTATGATACGATTGCTGATGTTCATATTGATGAGCTGGCCCATTTACCAAAGTCTGTTATTGAAGGCTACTTTGTTTACCTTCGTGAAAATACTGAGCGTCGGTCAATCTCAGAAGTTAGCATTATTCGAACTAAAGATGCTCTCTCTAGTTTGTTTAAGTATCTTACCCAAGAAACTGAGGATGACGAGGGTGAGCCTTATTTTTACCGAAATGTCATGGTTAAGGTGAAAATCAAGAAACCTAAAGATACCTTGGCTAGTCGTGCAGATAACATGAAAGAAAAACTCTTTCTAAACGATACACAGTCTTTCCTAGATTATATTGACAATGAGCATGAAAAGAAAATCTCAAAACGTGCCCAGGTATCGTTTGTCAAAAATAAAGAGCGTGATCTTGCTGTCATAGCACTTCTACTATCTACTGGAGTCCGTTTATCTGAATTAGTGAACCTGGATATGCAAGATGTCAATCTAGCTACAAGGACGATTACAGTCATTCGAAAAGGTGGGAAAAAGGACGTTGTAAATATTGCTCCATTTGGTATACCTTACATCGAGCGTTATTTAGAGATTAGGAAGGGACGCTATGCAGCAAGTGATTCAGATAAAGCATTCTTCTTAACGACTCAAAATAAAGTGCCTGCAAGGCTTGGAACACGTTCTGTCGAGCTATTGGTGAAGAAGTTATCTACCGCCTATGGTAAACCCACTACTCCTCACAAACTGCGACACACACTAGCGACACGTCTATATGAGCAAACAAAAGACAGTCTATTAGTCTCTCAACAATTGGGACACAAGGGAACTGCAATGGTAGAGGTATATGCACACGTAGCTGCAGAGACAACTAAGGAAGCATTAAGTGACTTGTAGTTTATTGTCACTTCTGTTTTAGATATACACGATACATAGTACAATATATATATATATATATCGGCTTAAGAGTGTTAGAAAGTAATTTGAGATTTAGGACATGAATTATTTAGCAAGTAATTTAAAGCATTTAAGAAAATCCTATGGAGAAACACAAGAAGAATTAGCAAATGCTTTACATCTGGAAAAAAGCACAATTTCTCAGTATGAGAATGGTTCTCGAAAACCAAATGATGATGAGATACTCAAGAGTATTGCTAAGCGCTATGGGGTTACTATGGACTCATTATTGTATGAAGATCTATCTTTTTTCCCCGATATGTTAGCATATTTTAGCAACATTGACAGTAATTCCCTAACGACAGCTAGACTTTATCCTATATATAATCTGGATAAAAAGATGAGGTAGACATTGATTTAATTGTAGATGCTTACGACGAGGCTTATGAGAAGTTTGATATAGATAGTGATGAATTTTTAGTAATTGCAGTAAATTCATTAAGTCTTTACATGTTACTTTTCTCCTCTATTTTTAATGAAGAATCTGGTAAACAATTAAAAGATTTTGTATTGAAAGATAAGAGAAGTAAAAAGGAGATAAGTTCTTTTGTTTTGAATATTGTATTGCCAAATTTCAATGATAATGAGATAAAAACACCTCAATTTAAGAGAGATATTAATGAGTTCTTCCTATATTTGATTGAAATTCTAAAGGAAACCCGCAAATATAGTAAGGTTGCTGATTACTTCTTCGCATTAAGATACATGTTCAATCTTGTGGATAATGATTATGATTATGCTACCAACCAACTGATTGGTTCTGAATTAATAACTGGTTTATCTAGACTAAATAATCCATATGCTAAACGATTCATAGAAATTCAAAAAAAAGTTCACAAACTGTGAACGACAACATAAATAATTTCCTTTATACTATAGTTAACAAAGATAAAGGAGAAAATAACAATGACAGCAATTTTTAAAGAGCTCGATAATACTGATCAAAAATGGGAATACGCGAAATTAGCTGAACTTGCTTCTGAGCACGGCGGACCAGAACAGCTTATTGAAGATATTTATTCGGATGGTTTTGAAGATGGTTTTAACTCTGGATGTATTCAAGGTAATGAAGAAGGTTATAAAGAGGGATACGATGAAGGTTATGAGGATGGTATCCTAGACACTTTAGCTCAAATTGAGAATAGTGTCCAAGTTGATGATACCAATAATGTTCAACAAGATGATTCGTTAAATAAAGTAGCAATGCTTAGTGGTGCTGCAGCGATTGGAGGCGTGATTGTAGGTTTCTTCGGTATGTGGTGTTGGAATAAATATAAAACACATAAGGAACTGAAGGCAGAAGAAAAAAACGAAATAGAAACTATTAAGGAAACAAGTGCAAAGGATTATGCTGAAAATCTATTGAATGAAGCAGATAAAGATGATGAAATTGTCACTGCTATCATTGATGAAGATGGTTCAATCATTACAGTTGATTTTAGTTAATCTAGTTAAAAAGCAACAACCACATGATATAGGCTGTTGCTTTTTTTAGTGTATATGATTTTCCAAAAGCTGAATTTGAAGGATATTGTCGAGTTGAACTAATCTATACCCTTCACTAGTCTTTATTGATATTTCCTTACGAGACAGTTCTCTCACTTCGCCAAATAAAGTAACTTTTTTATCACGATGTTTGATAGTGAACTGCCCTTTAAGTTGGTTGGCATAGAGTTGAGAAATCAATAAGAGTTTTTGAGGTTTACTTAAGTCTGTTGAGAAGTCAACACGATATTTAGCAGCATGTAATGATGAGGTATGCTCGGATAGAAAGAACCCCATCCACTTTTGCATCCCTGGATCTTGGTATTCTCTTGCTGCTTGAAATGGTAAATAGGAACGATCAATCATTTTAAACCATCCAATCCTCCAGCAGAATGTCCACCGATGAGTCTACTTCTGGCAATACTTCTCGATGCACCGTCAAGTGCATTAGCTTTTAGTAGAGAGGTAAAGCCAAATTGGTCTCTGATAGAATCTATTGCTGTCTGGAGCCTTTCTTCTTTTTCAATTTGTTCGACATCATCGAATAGTGAGATTAATCCAAAAGATTCATCTACAAACCCAGAATAATTAACCGCTACACTTCGGATTGCCCCTGAAGTGTATTTATTATGGAATAATTTCAACACATAGTTTGTCAGCATGTCGGTGTTATTCGTTGGTTCTATTTTCATTTGAGTATTGATAGAACGTTTGTTTTCATGCTTAGAGTAGCAAAGGTGTATAGAAACAACAGTCGCTTTTTTACCTATCTTTCTCAGTCGGATAGCAACTTGCTCGGCCATCTCTCTAAGGACAATCTCAATATCACGTTGTCTAAAATAGTCTCTAGGGAGAACCTGGGAGTTGCCTAGACCTTTTGATTTGGGTTTATAGGGCTTATGAACGTTACTTTCATCAATACCATTAGCATGAAACCATAAACGAAGGCCAGCTACTCCTAGTTCTTTTTTCAAGATATCTGGGTTGGCATTTGCCAAGTCTTTGATTGAGTGGATACCTAACGTGTTGAAGCGTTTCTCCATTCTTTTACCGATGCCCCAGAAATCTGTCATCTTAGGAATAGACCATACCTTATTCTCCACATCCTCATAGGACCAGTTAGCTCTCATGGTTGGAGTTTTCTTTGCTTCATTATCAAGGGCTAATTTAGCAAGTAATGGGTTAGCATTGGACATACCAACGGTTGAATAGATGCCAGTTTGTCTCCAGATGTCCCTTTGGATCCTTGCAGAAATAAGGTCAAGTTTTTGCTTTCGTGACAACTGCATATCTGGAACGAAGTAATTAAGAGAACTAGACAGGTCGATAAACCCCTCGTCTATAGAATAGGGGTAAATATCGTTAGGGCTACCATAGTTTTGAAAAATGCCTTGGATTTCCATATTAACTGCGATATACTCGTCCATTCTGGGAGGAACGATGAAAGTCACTTTTGCCCAGTCTTCAATGAATCGCACGTATTCTGGATCTGTTCTCAGTCCTTGTTTCTTGGCATTGTAATACGAGAACTTTCTTGTTTGAACATCAAAAGGGAGGTCATATGCTCTTCCTACGTTTGATTTCCCAAACACAGTCTTAAATATCGGTGAAGAAGCTAGGATGAGACCTGCAGAGTTATCAGCTCTACTCATAACACATAGAGAAGTCTTTAGAGGATGTAGCCCTCTCTCAACACATTCTACGCTAGCATAGAAAGACTTCATATCAATAAAGGCAATATCACTGCGAGGTTCCCTAGTGTAATCAAAATATCCCATGTGTTACCTCTTTTTGTTAGTATATAAACTAACAAAAGTATAGACTATTTTGGTGAGGTTTTCAAGTGTTACAACGTTGCCAATAGTCTTTGAGAGTAAAAAAACACCAATAACTATGTAATTGGCGTTTTCAGTGGTCTTCTGATTCTTTTTAAAAAGAGTATAGTGTTATAAGGAACTTATTCAGAACTTCCTGATGATGATGGCTCGGTAGTAGCATGATAGTTATTTGCCTGGTCAATCATATCTTGCACATAAACACCCAAGAGTGTGTTATAACCATTTTCATCAATATTACTATGAAATTCAGGATTTACCCTTGTTTCTTTTGATGATTCGGGAACTCCAGCATCTTGTTGTTGTGCAGGTGTTGTTGGGGTACTTCCAGCTACCGTATTGGTGTTACTCTGAGCTGATTCACTAACAGTAGCTTGAGTAGAGCTTGAACTAGACGATGATGGTTGCGTAGAGGATGAGGTTTCAGTTTTTGAGGTGTTTTTGCTTGTTTTATCATCTTTAATTTCAATTAACTTCTCATATATCTTTTGCGTCAAAGCATTTTGTTGTGAGGCCGTTAATGATGCTGCGACACGAATAACAACCGTTCCATAAACATAGTGTGAACCAGGGTTGATAACAGTTGGCAGACCATCAAATGCACTTAAATAGTCATTTCGTTTTTTGGCATCTTCTACCGTTTTATAGACCTCTACGCATCCCCCTGCATCCGTACCTTTTGCTACTAAATCAGCACCAGCAACTGGATTAGTCACTTCATTGTCAGAGAAATAAACTGCTGCCGTATAACTTCCTTGCTTGTTTAAACCTTGGTTTGGATCATTATCTTCTGTGGCTGACTGAACTTCTGAAATCGTATCAATTTCCTTAAGACGACTTTCCACAAATGTATTGGAAGGATTGGTAATTTGTTTTAACTGCTTAACACTTGTTGAATACTTCTGGTTTTTATCTTGAAGTTCTTTTATCTCTGTTGTGTAGTTAATTGGTTTTTTTAGTGATTTAACTTGTTTATTGATGTCGCTTGTTTTCTTGTTGATTTTATGAATTACTTGCTTCTTCTTTTCAGCGATTGAGACTTCGTTTTTTAGTTCAACCGTCAGATTTTCGTCTAAGGGCTTATCTTTACTACTAAGTAGTTTCTTAGACACTTTAATTGTTTCCTCTAAGCTACTGTTTTCTTTTTGAATTTTAGCTGTCACTTCATTAAATGACTGTACCGCTCTTTGATGTGGTGAAATTGCAAGTACATAGTACCCTATACCAAAACATAATAGTACGATAAGAGAAATTATGGCACTTTTCTTTGTATCAATTTTTTTCATAAAGTCAGATTTCATTTTCAATCTCCAAAAATCAAGGGTTCATTACCCCAAATAGCTAACAGGGGCTTTCAATTAAGTATTCTGTCTTTATTATACTTAAATGATTTTACATTTTAAAGAGGTCTTTTGATTATTCTTTAAAGAAATTCACTGTTGTCTGTTCATAGATAAAGTACCACTATGAAAATTACTGAAGTTGAGAAGTTTGGGATACTGTTTATCAACGATAGTAAATAAATATTTTCTCTTTTTTTGAAGTTAAGAGTATGAGGTAATTCAATGTGTTAAGAAATAATTCATTTTTCTGAAGTGAAGTAGGGATTCAATACATGTCAATAGGTATGTAAAATCTTGATTTAATGCGATTCTTGGAAGTTTGACTTTTAGTGCATTGCAATATAAATCAGTCGAATCACCACCTTTTTTGAAATAAATAGTGTTCGGAAAACATAGAGCCTGACTGAAAAGTCAGGCTCTTTTTCTATTTTCAAGCACTACCTTTTACTTAGCTTCGACCATTCAAGGCATAAACATAGGCGATATAATTTGCAAAATCCCCAATCTTCTGACGGTCATCTTCAATTTCGGCAAACCAAGAAGCATCTGCTCCTTCACTAGCTAGGTAACGAGTAACCAATTTCAAATAATAGATAACTTGATTGTGTTTGTTTGCTCTACTTTCATCAGTCGCTTGTCGTTCTTTACGGCTAATCAGATACCAATTAAGACGGATTTGGCTATATTCAAAGGCGTTTTTTAGAAAATCTGACCAGTATTCTTCAAATTTAGAATCCCCCTTTTTGACTACGTTCAGAATGTTTTAATGATATTCTTGGCACTTTTCAAATGGTAGAGCATTCTTTTCTTTTAGGAATGTTTGATAGGAAAACATATTTGTTCTCCGGTATATTTTTCCTAATTATACCATAATTTTCATTCCTCTAAACTGTCGGGAAAGCCCCTGCCTTTACTTTTCTTTTCTTGATTTTTAATCAAAAATTCTTTACTTTTTTTGAGAAAAGTAGTATTCTAGTTACAAGATAAAAACAGTTACACCCCAGTAATGCTTGTTTATCGCTGTCCAGAAACCCCTCATCGGTCTCCACCTTTGTTGGGGCTTTTTTTATTTTTCAGACAAATAATAATCAAAAAGTTTTAGCATTTTTCGGAGTTCTGTTGTCAAGTTCTCTGTGTTTTTAAGAGTAGTTAAGACATAATCTGTTATTTCATCTACATCAAATTTCTCTAAGTGACTAGCCAAATAAGTAATTTTTTGTTGCCTAGGTATATCTTTCAATGCCATTACTTTTGAAACTGATTGACAAGCATCAAAGGTAGGTAAATGTACTTGTGAAACTTTTTTTCCAATAGCCTCTTTAACTTCAGAATAGTCAAAACTTCTTTCTTTATCAAGGAATCTTTGCAAATTGCTAGCTTGTTTTGTTCCTTTATTCTTTTCAATAAAGGCTTCCATATGGCTTAGATACTTTCTAATAGGGAAATTAGAATTTGATGGTTGCTGTGCAATGAAACCTAAAATAATTTCTAACGGCATATCACTCTTTTCTTTAAAATATTCTCTTAAGTAGGTCAAAATATCAGGGAATTTATATATATAGTGACCATCTCCAAATGCGACCACAATATTTTTTTCTTTAATTTCTTTATCTGATAAAGTAGATAAATCGAGATATGTTGTTAATACCGTCTTCAGTTCCTTATCTTCCCCTTTTACTTCAATGATTTTTCTGAATGCTCTTTCAAATTTAGAGATTTCTGAAGGAAGAAAACCTTGGTCAATACTAGAAATCATTTTATAAATTGCAATATAGGGGTGCGCGTGCTGGACGGCGTCACTTATTATAATGACTCCATCGGCACCAGCCCCACCCGCACTATCGCCGGTCTGC
>ENA-UPSY01002743-UPSY01002743.1-human-gut-metagenome-genome-assembly--contig:-NODE-2743-length-14181-cov-61.329481_pt1 | contig 14181 bp, 8 predicted proteins | sample MGYA00250044_ERZ773365 | MGnify/ENA primary metagenome ERZ773365 (study PRJEB29103, sample SAMN06111932) | human gut metagenome | biome: human gut; feature: ankylosing spondylitis patient; material...
GGCGTACGTACTATCGCCAATCTGCTGACGGCTGAGTAATGGCCTTGCCGGGTGGCGCTATGCTTACCCGGCCTGGAAAATCCGCAGGCCCGTGCGGACGTAGCGCCGCCGGGCGATTTTTGAAGTAGCCAAACTATGTCCGAAACCAAAAACGAATTAGAAACCCTGCTGGAAAAAGCGGCTACCGAGCCCGCTCATCGTCCGGCATTTTTCAGCGCGCTGCTTGAGGCCACCGTCTGGGTACCAGGCCGCGCAGCCGATGGCGAGCAGATTGTCGAAGATAGCGCGCTGGATCTGCAGCACTGGGAAAAAGATGACGGCACGTCGGTCATTCCGTTCTTCACTTCGCTTGAGGCCCTGCAACAGGCGGTGGAAGACGAACAGGCTTTCGTGATGATGCCGGCCCGCACGCTGATGGCGATGACTCTCGGTGAATCGCTGTTCCTCAACCCGAAGCTGCCGAACGGTAAAGCGTTCACCCCGCGCGAAATCAGCCATCTGCTCGGGGAAGAGGGCAGCCCGCTCAGCACCCAGACGGTGCTGGAAGGGGGGGAAGCGCTGCTGCTGTCTGAAGTCGCCGAGCCGCCGGCGCAGATGGTGGATTCGCTGACCACGCTGTTCAAAACGCTGAAAACCGTCAAGCGGGCGTTCCTGTGCTCGATCAAAGAGCACGCCGACGCGCCCGCTAATCTGCTGATCGGCATTGAAGCGGAAGGGGATATCGAGTCCATCATTCAGACCACCGGCAGCGTGGCCACCGATACCCTGCCCGGCGATGAGCCGATCGATATTTGCCAGGTGGTGGAAGGCGAGAAGGGCATCAGCCACTTTATGATTGCCCATATCACGCCGTTCTATGAAAAGCGCTGGGGCAGCTTCCTGCGCGATTTCAAACAAAACCGCATTATCTGACAGCGGGGGCGGCTGCCCCCGGTTTCGGTATGCTTTCAGCTCGATGCAAAAGCGGAATTGCAAAGGTTAATGCAGGGCGGCAACGATCCGCGGATAGGCTGACACCATGTTATAGAGCAGAAATCCCGTCACGCACAGCGTGACGACGCCGTTGAAGAGCGCCATATCCCCGCGCCAGGCCCGGCACCTTTCCTCTCCCAGCAGATAGCGTAGCGCTGCTACCAGCCCGGCGACCAGCACCATCAGAAAACCCAGCAGCGCTTGATGACCATAGGTGATCAGCGGGACGTCTTCCAAAGTGACGCCGAGAAAGCGGGTATACACGGAAACGGGCGCAGGAACCAGGCTTAACCATGTCCGGTTCCATTGCGGCCAAAAATAGAGGATTGCGCCGCCGACCAGCAGGCCAGCGATGCCTCCCAGCCAGGGAAGGCGCGGGGAATAAGCAGAATCTGGGTTGGAGACTAATGCCATTTTCACGCCTTGTGGTGCCATCAGGTTATGGATTAAACGCTCACTCCTGGCGCTGGCCCCGACGGCGCGCGTTAATCGCGCTATCGGTGGGAGATGGTGAATTAGTCAGGACAACCTTCGAGCCTGGCGTAAAGATCCTCATGAATATATTCCAGCTCCAGCAAGGCGCCATCGCGTGACTCGTTGAGGGCTTGTTGATGCTGCCATTCGTTGTGGCTCTCCTTTCCACCGGTAAAAATCCCCTGCAAATATTCAATCAGCGACGATTCTGCCAGCCAAAGCTCATTCTCTTTACCCTCGAAGCGGACGACAGGATATTCACCCTGTTCATCACGCTCGGTGACGTAGATAAATACCTGCTGATCCCCGGGATGGCAGAGGCGAATCAGGGCAGGAAGACGCGGATCGTCGTTCCAGACGGGCATTAGCTCTTCAAAATCCAGCCCGATCATATCAAGGCCATTCATATAATAAGCCTCTTCATCCAGTGAGTCGGAAAGCAGGACGCCATGCTCATCAATGGCGTTCAGAACCGATTCCAGCACCCGTTGACCGTAGGGGCTTGTCAGCTGGCAATCGTAGGCCAGCAGCGCTTTCAGACTCTCCGGAAGCGCCACGGTTTCGCTATTTTGCGGATCACGGTATTTCCGGACGCGCAGGCGATCCACTTCGTCTACAGGCATCGGTTTCGGGGTGGGATTGCGGTTGTGCTTGTGTACGACATCCATGAGATCCGCTAATGAAAAAGCCATCATTCAATTTCCTTATATAGTGGGCGGCAGTAAAGCCAACACGGCAGGCGCAAGCCCTGCGGCCGCACAGAGTAGCTGGTTTAGCGACTGGCAGGAGAATGAGGCGGAGAAAATCAGAAATTATTTAGTGGCCGCGGGGCGGGACGTCCGCGGCCATGCGGCGTTTACTGAGCGGCAGGAGCCGGTTCAATCGGCAGATCGCTGCGCGCCCCCCATTCGCTCCATGAGCCGTCGTACAGGCAGACGCCGTTCACGCCAAGCGTGGTGAGCGCCAGCACGACCACCGCCGCCGTCACGCCGGACCCGCAGCTGGCGATAATGGGCCGATCAAAATCGACGCCCTGACGCAAAAAGATGTCGTTCAGCTCGTCGACGGTCTTCAGCTCGCCGTTAATCACCAGCTCCGTCCACGGGACGTTCAGCGCGCCGGGGATATGCCCGCGCCGCAGGCCGGGGCGCGGTTCGTCAGCCTGGCCGTTAAACCGGGCCGCCGGACGCGCATCGACAATCTGCGCCGATCCTTCATGGCTGACCAGCAGCACGTCGGTCAGGCGCTTAATTTGCTGAGGATCGAACCGCACGTCGAATTCTCCTTCGGCCACCTCCGGCACCCCTTGTTCCAGCGGCAGCTCGTCGCGACGCCAGCCCTCCAGCCCACCGGCCAGAATCGACACTTTCTCCACGCCAAAGGCGCGCAGCATCCACCAGGCGCGCGGGGCGGAAAACAGATTGCCTTCGTCATAGACGACCAGGTGCTTATCGCTGCAGACGCCCAGTTCGCGCATGGCCACGGCAAACGCCTCGGCGCGCGGCATCATATGCGGCAGCGGGCTGGTGTGATCGGACAGCGCCTCGATATCGAAAAACAGCGCGTTCGGCACGTGGCCGGCGCGGTACTCCGCGGCCATATCGCGCAGGGCCTCCTGCCCGGCGGGCGCCATGCGGGCGTCGATAATCTGGATCTCCGGATCATCAATATGTTCCGCCAGCCAGTCGGCGGCGACAAAAAACGAGGTGGACATAGGTGCCTCCGTTTTACTATTCATGACTGAATTGTCGGCGTTTTATCGGGTGCTGACAAGTTAAGGACGCCAGAGTGGGGACGACGTCACGGCACTTTTCTGATTAATCGGCAGAAACCCGCGTCATCACTGTTGAGAAGCGCCGCCTTAACGCATAATAAAAAGTGATAATTTGCATCAGGCCCACCGGCCGAGGGGTTAGAAGGATGAAACCATTTCGTTTAGCGGCGCTGTCACTGGCGCTCCTTACCGCATTTTCATTAACCGGGTGTGATGACAGCGGTACACCGCAGGCTACGGCCCCGACGCCGGCCGCCGATAGCGGCCCTGGCGCGGCGGCAAAACCGGACAGCGCCCAGCTGGCGGCGCTGGCGGAAAAAAGCCAGGGCAAAGCGCTGACGCTGCTCGACGCCTCGGAGGTGCAGCTGGATGGCGCCGCGACCCTGGTGCTGACCTTTTCCGTACCGCTGCAGCCGGACCAGGATTTCTCCCGCAGCGTGCACCTGGTGGATAAGAAGAGCGGTAAGGTAGATGGCGCGTGGGAGCTGGCGCCGAACCTGAAAGAGCTGCGTCTGCGTCACCTTGAGCCAAAGCGCGAGCTGATTGTCTCGGTCGACCCGACGCTGACCGCCCTGAACAAGGCGACGCTCGATAAACCGTTCGAGAAGACCCTGACTACCCGCGATATCGCGCCAAGCGTCGGATTTGCCAGCCGCGGCTCGCTGCTGCCGGGCAACGTGATCGCCGGTCTGCCGGTGATGGCGCTGAACGTCGATAACGTCGACGTGAACTTCTTCCGCATTAAGCCGGAATCGCTCTCGGCCTTCGTCAGCCAGTGGGAATACCGCAATTCATTAAGCAACTGGGAATCCGACGAGCTGCTGAAGATGGCCGATCTGGTATACAGCGGCCGCTTTGACCTCAATCCGGCGCGCAATACCCGCGAAAAGCTGCTGCTGCCGCTGAGCGACATCAAGCCGCTCCAGCAGCCTGGCGTCTACGTGGCGGTCATGAACCCGGCGGGTCATTATAGCTACAGCAACGCGGCGACGCTGTTTACCCTTAGCGACATCGGCGTGTCGGCGCATCGCTACCACAACCGGCTGGACGTCTTTACCCAGAGCCTGGAAAACGGCGCCGCCCAGTCTGGTATCGATGTCCAGCTGCTCAACGCCAAAGGGCAGACCCTGGCGCAGGCGAAAAGCGATAGCCAGGGCCACGTCACCCTGCAAACCGATAAAGAAGCCGCGCTGCTGCTGGCGCGCAAAGAGGGACAGACCACGCTGCTCGACCTCAAACTGCCGGCGCTGGATCTGGCGGAGTTCTCCATTGCCGGCGCGCCAGGCTTCAGCAAACAGTTCTTTATGTTTGGCCCACGGGATCTCTATCGTCCGGGCGAAACGGTGATCCTCAATGCGCTGCTGCGCGATAGCGACGGCAAGCCGCTGGCGGAACAGCCGGTGAAGCTGGAGGTGGTCCAGCCGGACGGCCAGGTGATCCGCTCGGTGATGAGCAAACCGGTTAACGGCCTGTACCAGTTTACTTATCCGCTCGACAGCGGCGCGGCCACCGGCATGTGGCACATTCGCGCCAGCACCGGCGACAACCAGCCCCGCGAGTGGGATTTCCACGTCGAAGACTTTATGCCGGAACGCATGGCGCTGAAGCTGACGCCGCAGGCGGCGCCTGTCGCGCCGAATGCCGATGTCGCCTTTGATGTCAGCGGCGCTTATCTCTACGGCGCGCCGGCCAGCGGCAACACGCTGCAGGGCAAACTGTTCCTGCGCCCGCTTCGCGACGCCGTCGCCGCGCTGCCGGGCTTTGAGTTCGGCGATATCGCAGAAGAAAATCTCTCCCGCAGCCTTGATGAAGTCCAGCTGACGCTGGATGAAAAAGGCCATGGCGAAGTGACCACCTCCAGCCAGTGGCAGGATAGCCATTCGCCGCTGCAGGTGGTGTTGCAGGCGAGCCTGCTGGAGTCCGGTGGGCGTCCGGTCACCCGTACGGTTAAGCAGCCGATCTGGCCTGCCGAGGCGCTGCCGGGGATCCGCCCGCAATTTACCCTGAAGGACGTTTACGACTACCGCACCGACACCACGGTGAAGCAGCCGGTGGTGGATGAAAACAGCAACGCCGCGTTCGATATCGTCTATGCCGACGCCAAAGGCGAGAAAAAAGCCGTTTCCGGCCTGCAGGTGCGACTGATCCGCGAGCGCCGGGATTATTACTGGAACTGGTCCGATAGCGAAGGCTGGCAGTCGCAGTTCGATCAAAAAGATCTGCAGGAGGGCGAGGAGTCGCTGGATCTGCAGGCCGGCCAGATCGGTAAAGTGAGCTTTCCGGTAGAGTGGGGCTCCTATCGCCTGGAGGTGAAAGGACCGGACGATGTCGTCAGCAGCGTGCGCTTCTGGGCGGGCTACAGCTGGCAGGATAACAGCGAAGGCACCGGCGCAGCGCGCCCGGACCGGGTCACCATGAAGCTGGATAAACCGAGCTATAAGCCGGGCGACACCATCAGGCTGCACATCGCCGCCCCGGCGGCGGGTAAAGGCTACGCGATGGTGGAATCCAGCGAAGGGCCGCTGTGGTGGCAGGAGATTGACGTACCCGCCGAGGGGATGGACCTGTCGATCCCGGTGGATAACGCCTGGAATCGCCACGACCTCTACCTCAGCACGCTGGTGGTTCGCCCCGGCGATAAATCCCGCTCGGCGACGCCGAAACGCGCGGTGGGCCTGCTGCATCTGCCGCTGGGCGATGAAAACCGTCGCCTGACGCTGGCGCTGGAGGCCCCGGATAAAATGCGCCCCAACCAGCCGCTGACGGTGAAAGTGAAAGCCAGCGTCAAAGAGGGAGAGGCGCCGAAGCAGGTTAACGTTCTGCTCTCGGCTGTCGATAGCGGGGTGCTGAATATTACCGATTACGCCACCCCGGATCCGTGGAACGCCTTCTTCGGCCAGAAACGTTATGGGGCGGATATTTATGATATTTACGGCCAGGTGATTGAAGGGCAGGGGCGTGTGGCCAGTCTGCGCTTCGGCGGCGATGGCGACGAGTTAAAACGTGGCGGTAAACCGCCGGTTAACCATGTGACCATCATCGCCCAACAGGCGCAGCCGGTGGTGCTGAACGATCAGGGCGAAGGGACGGTGACGCTGCCGATCGGTGATTTTAACGGCGAGCTGCGGGTGATGGCTCAGGCCTGGACGGCGGATGACTTCGGCAGCAGCGAAGATAAAGTGGTGGTGGCCGCCCCGGTCATCGCCGAGCTGAATACCCCGCGCTTCCTCGCCAGCGGCGACACCACCCGTCTGGCGCTGGATCTCAGTAACCTGACCGATAAACCGCAAACTCTGCAGGTACACCTTGCCGCCAGCGGACTGGTGACCTTGACCGAGGGGCAACTGCCGTCGGTGCAGCTGGCGCCGGGGGCGCGCAGCACGCTGTTTGTGCCGGTGAGCGCGCTGCCGGGCTTTGGCGATGGCCAGGTGAGCGCCACTATCAGCGGCCTGAGCCTGCCGGGGGAAACCTTCGCCCCGCTGCAGAAGCAGTGGAAAATCGGCGTTCGTCCGGCGTTCCCGGCGCAGACCGTTAACAGCGGCGCCGTGCTGCAGCCCGGCGAAAGCTGGCAGGCGCCGGCGGCGCAATCGGCAGGTTTCGCCCCGCAGACGCTGCAGGGCCAGCTGCTGCTCAGCGGCAAGCCGCCGCTGAATCTCGCGCGCTATATCCGCGACCTGAAAGCCTATCCTTACGGCTGCCTTGAGCAGACCGCCAGCGGCCTGTTCCCGTCCCTGTATACCAGCGCGGCGCAGCTAAAAGCGCTGGGCATCAGCGGGGACAGCGACGAAAAACGTCGCGCGGCAATCGATGTCGGGATCTCGCGCCTGCTGCAGATGCAACTGGAAAACGGCGGCTTTGCGCTATGGGATAAAGAGGGGCCGGAAGAGTACTGGCTGACCGCTTACGCCATGGATTTCCTTGTTCGCGCGGGCGAGCAGGGCTATAGCGTACCGGTCAACGCCATTAATAAAGGTAACGAACGCCTGCTGCGCTACCTGCAGGAGCCGGGGCTGATGACCGTGCGCTACAGCGACGACGCCCAGGCCAGCCGCTTTGCCGCTCAGGCCTATGCCGCGCTGGTGCTGGCGCGTCAGCAAAAAGCCCCGCTCGGCGCATTGCGTGAAATCTGGAGCCGTCACGACCAGGCGCGCTCCGGCCTGCCGCTGCTGCAGCTCGGCATTGCGCTGAAAACCATGGGCGATGCGCCGCGCGGCGATGAGGCCATGAAGCTGGCGGTTGCCACGCCGCGCCATGATGAGAATCGCTGGCTGGGCGATTACGGTAGCCCGCTTCGCGATGACGCGCTGAAGCTGGCGCTGCTGGAAGAGAACAAGCTGCTGCCGGAGGCGCAAAACACGCTGTTGAGCACGCTGTCGGAAGAGGCCTACGGCCAGCGCTGGCTGTCGACCCAGGAAACCAATGCTCTGTTCCTTGCCGGGCGCACGCTGGCCGACCTGCCGGGCGACTGGCAGGCGCAAACCTCGCTGCAGGCTGAGCCGCTGGCCGGCGATAAAGCGCAAACCCGTAACCTCGACGGCGATCGGCTGGCGACGTTGCAGGTGAGCAACACCGGCAGTCAACCGCTGTGGCTGCGTCTGGACAGCAGCGGCTATCCGCAAAGCGCGCCGCAGCCGGGCGGCAACGTCCTGGGGATTGAACGCGCCGTTTTCGATACCCAGGGGCGGCAGAAGTCGCTGTCGTCGCTGCGCAGCGGCGAACTGGTGCTGGTCAAGCTGGAGGTGACCGCCAGACGCAACGTGCCTGACGCGCTGGTGGTTGACCTGCTGCCGGCGGGACTCGAGCTGGAAAACCAGAATCTGGCCAACAGCAGCGCCAGCCTGCAGGAGAATGGCGAAGCGGTGCAAAACCTTCTTAACCAGATGCAGCAGGCCGATATTCAGCATATCGAGTTCCGCGACGACCGCTTCGTCGCCGCTGTCGCGGTCAATGAAGGTCAGCCGGTGACGCTGGTCTACCTGGCGCGGGCGGTCACGCCGGGCACCTACCAGGTCCCGCAGCCGCAGGTGGAATCGATGTATGTGCCGCAGTGGCGGGCGACCGGGACCGCCAGCGGTCCGCTCACCGTGACGCCGTAAATGCGCGTAGTGCATCGGGTAAAACGCCGCTGGCGCTGGCTGGCGGCGTTTATTTTTCTGCTGTGGCTGGCGGTTCTGACCGCCGATCGCCTGTGGCCGCTGCCGCTGCATGACGTCACGCCTGCCCGGGTGGTCGTGGCGGAGGACGGGACCCCCCTGTGGCGGTTTGCCGACGCGCAGGGCGTCTGGCGTTATCCGGTGACTCTCGCCGACGTGTCGCCGCGCTATCTGCAGGCGCTTATTCAGTATGAGGACCGCTGGTTCTGGCGCCATCCGGGGGTCAATCCCTTCGCTGTAGTGCGCGCCGCCTGGCAGGATCTCACCTCCGGGCGGGTCATTTCCGGCGGCAGTACCCTCACCATGCAGGTGGCGCGCCTGCTCGATCCCCACCCCCGCACTTTCGGCGGCAAGCTGCGCCAGCTGTGGCGGGCGCTGCAGCTGGAGTGGCATCTGTCAAAGAGCGAAATCCTGACCCTGTATCTGAACCGTGCGCCCTTTGGCGGCACCCTGCAAGGGATCGGCGCGGCCAGTTGGGCTTATCTCGGCAAGCCGCCCGCGCAGCTCAGCTACGGCGAGGCGGCGCTGCTGGCGGTGCTGCCCCAGGCGCCCAGCCGTTTACGTCCGGACCGCTGGCCGCAGCGGGCCCAGGCGGCGCGGGATAAAGTCCTTGCGCGCATGGTCAGCCAGGGCGTCTGGCCGAGGCTGGTGGTAAAGGAGGCGATGGAGGAGCCGGTGTGGCTGTTTCCGCGGCAGATGCCGCAGCTGGCGCCGCTCTTCGCCCGCCGGGCGCTGGCGACCAGTCGTGAGGAAAAGGTGGTGACGACCCTCGATGCCGGACTGCAGCGGCAGCTCGAGGATCTGGCGCTGAACTGGAAGTCGCGCCTGCCGCCGCGCAGTTCGCTGGCGATGGTTGTTGTCGACCACACGGATATGAACGTCCGCGGCTGGGTGGGGTCGGCGGATATTACGGACGACAGTCGCTTTGGCCACATTGATATGGCGTCGGCGGTCCGTTCGCCTGGGTCGGTGCTGAAACCCTTTATTTATGCGCTGGCGATGGATGAAGGGCTGATCCATCCGGCGTCGTTATTGCAGGATGTGCCGCGGCGCTTTAGCGATTATCGCCCCGGTAACTTTGACAGCGGCTTTCACGGCCCGGTGAGCGCCAGCGACGCGCTGGTGCGCTCCCTGAATCTGCCGGCGGTCCAGGTGCTCGAAGCCTACGGGCCCAAACGTTTCGCGGCGAATTTGCGCAATGCCGGGTTGCCCCTGATGCTGCCCGCCGGCGCCGAGCCGAATCTGTCGTTGATCCTCGGCGGCGCCGGGGCGAGGCTGGAAGATATCGTCGCGGCGTACAGCGCCTTTGCCCGCCACGGGAAGGCGGCGCGGCTGCGCATGACGCCCGGAGACCCGCTGGTGGAAAGGGCGCTGATATCCCCGGGGGCGGCGTGGATCGTCCGGCGCATCCTGGCCGGCGAAGCGCAGCCGGTTCCCGATGCCTCACTCCCGCAAGTGGTGCCGCTGGCCTGGAAGACCGGCACCAGCTACGGGTATCGCGATGCGTGGGCGGTGGGCCTCAATGCGCGTTATCTGATTGGCATCTGGACCGGGCGTCCGGACGGTACGCCGGTGGTGGGGCAGTTTGGCTTCGCCAGCGCGGTGCCGTTGCTCAATCAGGTCAATAATCTGCTGCTCGCCCGCCCGGCGATGAGCCGCGGCGGCCTGCCGATCGATCCGCGACCGGCAACGGTTAGCCGCGGGACGCTCTGCTGGCCCGGCGGCCAGGCGCTGCCGGCGGGCGACAGCAACTGCCGTCGTCGCCTGGCCAGCTGGCTGCTGGAAGACAGCCAGCCGCCGACCCTGCTGCTGCCGGGGCAGGAGGGCGTGCGCGGGATCCGCTTCCCGGTGTGGCGCAATGAACACGGCGAACGGGTGGCGGCGGATTGTCCCGGGGCGCGCGAAAGTGTGGTGGAGGTCTGGCCGCTGCCGCTGGATCCCTGGCTACCGCCGGGGGAACGTCGCTCCGCGCGTCTGGGGCCGGCATCGAAGGCATGCCCGCCGTTGCAAACTCAGGATGCCGCGCCGCTGGTGCTCTCCGGGGTCCGCGAGGGGGCGGTGATTAAACGTCTGCCGGGGGAGGCGCGGGTGATGTTGCCCCTGCAAACCAGCGGTGGTGAAGGGCGGCGCTGGTGGTTTATCAACGGCCAGCCGATAGATGCCGCCGGCGCGAGAACCACGCTAACTCTGGATAAGCCCGGCGAGTGGCAGCTGGTGGTGATGGATGAGGCAGGACAAACGGCGGCCGCGCGTTTTACCCTGCAATAACCAGGGTAAATTTGTTGTTGGCGGTTTGTGTTTTCAATACTCATCTTATTTTAACAAAATGTTACCTTCAGCCGTAGGCAGGGGCGGGGATGCTCATTATAATGCGCGCCAGGCCATACGATCGTATGCGCAACAACAGAACATTTAATTAGAGGTAATCATGGCTATTGAACGTACTTTTTCCATCATCAAACCAAACGCGGTGGCAAAAAACGTTATTGGCAGCATCTTTTCCCGCTTTGAAGCTGCAGGGTTCAAAATCGTCGGCACCAAAATGCTGCACCTGACCGTAGAGCAGGCTCGTGGTTTCTATGCTGAGCACGAAGGTCGCCCGTTCTTCGACGGTCTGGTTGAGTTCATGACCTCCGGCCCGATCGTGGTTTCCGTCCTGGAAGGCGAAAACGCCGTTCAGCGTCACCGTGACCTGCTGGGCGCCACCAACCCGGCAAACGCCCTGGCGGGTACCCTGCGCGCTGACTACGCTGACAGCTTCACCGAGAACGGCACCCACGGTTCCGACTCTGTAGAATCCGCTGCACGCGAAATCGCGTTCTTCTTTGCTGAAGGCGAGGTTTGCCCGCGCACTCGCTAATCTCCTGCGTCTTTCACGCCACAGCATTGTTGGCTTCCTTCGCGCACCCCGGTCACATAGTTATCTATGCTCCCGGGGATTAGCGAACTCGCCGCCTCGCTGTGGCCTGAAATACTTTGGAGATACGAACCTCGTCTTTTCGACCGTCGCGGCGTTGGCTACGCGCGTTCACCCCGGTCACATAGTTATCTATGCTCCCGGGGATTCACTTGCTTGCCGCCTTGCGACAATCGAAAAGCCATAGAGGATTAAGCACACGGTTACGATTTTTTTATCATTGACTGCGTGCAGGCATGGCTTCCATGCGCCAGAATTTGTAGAATATAGCGCCCCTGGACGAGCTGTCGCTCTCCGGGGCGTTTCTTTTTCAACCCACCTGGGGCCATAACGTGTAATAACGAGGCCGGAAAACATTATGTCTGAACAAATTGTCACGCCTGATACCGCCGCTCTGACGGTGCCGAACAAAGATGCCAAAATCAACCTGCTGGATTTAAACCGTCAGCAGATGCGCGAGTTTTTCAAAAACATGGGCGAGAAGCCTTTCCGCGCCGATCAGGTGATGAAATGGATGTATCACTACTGCTGCGACGACTTTGATGAGATGACTGACATCAACAAAGTCCTGCGCAGTAAATTGAAAGAAGTGGCGGAGATCCGCGCCCCGGAAGTGGTTGAAGAGCAACGCTCAACCGACGGGACCATTAAATGGGCGATTGCCGTTGGCGATCAGCGCGTCGAGACCGTCTATATCCCGGAAGAAGACCGCGCCACCCTGTGCGTCTCCTCCCAGGTAGGCTGCGCGCTGGAGTGTAAATTCTGCTCCACCGCCCAGCAGGGCTTTAACCGCAACCTGCGGGTTTCCGAAATTATCGGCCAGGTCTGGCGCGCGGCGAAAATCGTCGGCGCGGTGAAGACCACCGGCGTACGTCCGATCACCAACGTGGTGATGATGGGCATGGGCGAGCCGCTGCTGAACCTCAACAATGTCGTTCCGGCAATGGAAATCATGCTCGACGATTTCGGCTTTGGCCTCTCCAAACGTCGCGTCACCCTGTCGACGTCCGGCGTGGTGCCGGCGCTGGATAAACTCGGCGATATGATCGACGTCGCGCTGGCCATCTCCCTGCACGCGCCGAACGACACCATTCGTGACGAAATCGTCCCGATCAACAAAAAGTACAACATCGAGACCTTCCTCAACTCGGTGCGCGGCTATATTTCGAAGTCCAACGCCAACCAGGGCCGGGTGACCATCGAGTACGTGATGCTGGATCATGTCAACGACGGCACCGAGCACGCCCACGAACTGGCGGCGCTGCTGAAAGATACGCCGTGCAAGATCAACCTGATCCCATGGAACCCGTTCCCGGGCGCGCCGTATGGCCGCAGCTCCAACAGCCGCATCGACCGTTTCTCCAAAGTTCTGATGGAGTACGGCTTTACGACCATCGTGCGTAAAACGCGCGGCGACGATATCGATGCCGCCTGCGGTCAGCTGGCGGGCGACGTCATCGACCGTACCAAGCGCACGCTGCGTAAGCGGATGCAGGGCGAAGCGATTGACGTAAAAGCGGTCTGACAAATGATGGCCCGTGCAGCGCAGGCGGTACGGGTCATATTTATGACCAATAGCCAGGCGAAATACGCTGATTCGGTTAATAATTACGGTGCGTTTTTGTCGACTTTGAGGCAGTATGTAGCGGCACAACAACCGCTTAGCATTCAATTTTGATTCGTCTCTGTGATCGCGCGGCTGACAGTCCTATACTGTGAGGCTGACGTACCACAGATGTCTCGCGGCGCCGGCTTTTTCCCGCGCTGAACTTTAAATTTCACGTACCAGTAGTTGTAGCGAATGAATACTGAAGCCACTCAAGATCATCAAGAAGCAAACACCACGGGCGCGCGTCTGCGTCACGCCCGCGAACAACTCGGACTTAGCCAGCAAGCGGTGGCAGAACGCTTATGCCTGAAGGTGTCCACGGTTCGTGATATTGAAGACGATAAGGCGCCTGCCGACCTCGCTTCCACCTTCCTGCGCGGGTACATCCGCTCCTATGCTCGCCTCGTACATATCCCGGAAGACGAGCTGCTGCCGATGATGGCTAAGCAAGCGCCCATCCGCGCGGCGAAAGTCGCGCCAATGCAGAGCTTCTCTTTAGGTAAACGTCGCAAAAAACGCGACGGCTGGCTGATGAGCTTCACCTGGCTGGTGCTGTTTGTGGTTATCGGCCTGAGCGGCGCCTGGTGGTGGCAAGACCATAAGGCGCAGCAGGAAGAGATCTCCACCATGGCCGATCAGTCTTCCGCTGAGCTGAACAGCGGCGACACCAGCAGCCAGAGCGTGCCGCTGGATACCAGCGCCCCGGCAGCCCCGACCGCCGATAGCGCTGCGAACAGCGCGCCAACCGATACCGCCAGCGCCCCGACCACCAGCGCCCCGGCCCAGACGCCGGCGGACAATAACGCCGTTGTCGCGCCTTCCCAGGCCAATGTCGATACCGCAGGCGCGGCGCCGACGGCGCCGGCTACCCCGGCCTCGCCATTGCCGACCGATCAGGCGAACGTGACGAACCCGGCGGCGGCGGCGCAGGATCTGGTGATGAACTTTTCCGCCGATTGCTGGCTGGAAGTGAGCGATGCCACCGGCAAAAAACTGTTCAGCGGCCTGCAGCGTAAAGGCGGCAACCTGAACCTGAGCGGTCAGGCGCCGTATAAGCTGAAAATTGGCGCCCCGGCTGCGGTAGAGATCCAGTATCTGGGCAAGCCTGTCGATTTAAGTCGTTTTATCAGAACTAACCAGGTTGCGCGTCTGACCCTTAATGCCGAATCATCACCGGCGCAGTAACAGACGGGTAACGCGGGAGATTTTTCATGCATAACCAGGCTCCGATTCAACGTAGAAAATCTAAACGTATTTACGTTGGTAATGTGCCAATTGGCGA
>ENA-UPSY01002758-UPSY01002758.1-human-gut-metagenome-genome-assembly--contig:-NODE-2758-length-14102-cov-7.633868_pt1 | contig 14102 bp, 10 predicted proteins | sample MGYA00250044_ERZ773365 | MGnify/ENA primary metagenome ERZ773365 (study PRJEB29103, sample SAMN06111932) | human gut metagenome | biome: human gut; feature: ankylosing spondylitis patient; material...
AGCTGACGCTGCACCTGCTCCTTCATGACGCAGGCGATGATGGGCTGCTGCGGGCGGTACTTGCTCAGCAGGCGGGCAGTGGTGCCGGACTCGGACACGGTGACGATGGCAGCGGCGTTCACGTCCTTGGCGGTCAGGCAGGCGGCGTGAGCGGTAGCGTCGGAAACGCTGATCTTGCCGGTGTTGGGCTCCATCAGACGGCCGCGCAGGTAGTGACCCTCCTGCTCGGTGCGCTCGGCGATGGCGGACATGGTCTTCAGTGCCTCCACGGGGTAAGCACCGGCAGCGGTCTCACCGGACAGCATAATAGCAGAGGTGCCGTCGTAGATGGCGTTTGCCACGTCCGAGATCTCAGCACGGGTGGGGCGGGGGTTCACCATCATGCTGTCCAGCATCTGGGTAGCGGTGACGATGGGCTTGCCGAAGGAGAAGGAGCGGTCGATGATGGTCTTCTGGATGCCGGGCAGCTCGGTAAAGTCGATCTCGACGCCCAGGTCGCCGCGGGCCACCATGACGGCGTCGGCGGCAGCCAGGATGCTGTCGATGTTGTTCACACCCTCACGGTTCTCGATCTTAGCGATGATGCGGATGTTGGAGTCGTACTCGTTCAGCAGGTTGCGGATCTCGTACACGTCCTGTGCGGTGCGCACAAAGGAAGCAGCGATGAAATCAAAGCCCTGCTCGATGCCGAAGATGATATCGTCCTTATCGCGCTGGCTCATATACGGCATGGACAGATGCACACCGGGCACGTTGACGCCCTTCTTGTTCTTGATCTTGCCGTTGTTCAGCACAGTGCAGACGATGTCGGTATCGTTCACGGTCTGGATCTGCAGTTTGATCAGGCCGTCATCCAGCATGATGGTGCCGCCGGGGGCCACGTCCTGAGGCAGATCCTTGTAGGTGATGGAGCAGATCTCCTTGGTGCCCTCCACATCGCGGGTGGTCAGGGTGAAGGTCTGGCCGGCTTCCAGCATCTCGGTGCCGTTCTTGAAGTCCTTCAGGCGGATCTCAGGGCCTTTGGTGTCCAGCAGAGCAGCCACGGGCTTGCCCAGCTCCTCGCGCAGGGACTTGAGCAGGTCCAGACGGCCCTTGTGCTCCTCGTGGGAGCCATGGGAGAAGTTGAAGCGGGCAACATTCATGCCGTTGGCGATCAGTTCACGCAGGACGCCGTCCTTGTCGGTGGAAGGGCCCAGGGTGCAGATAATTTTCGTTTTTCTCATTCAAAATACCTCCGTCTACGTTCTCACTCTCTCATTTATTTTGCAGCAGGCTGTCTGCTGTCATGCAGAACGGCCCGCGCACACGACCAACAGGGAAAACTCCCCGTGCTGTGGGTTGGAATGTACGGTAAAGTGAAAATCCAAAACTTTACCAACTACTATTATAATCGCTTTCTGACAAGAGAGCAAGTGAAATTTCAGGATGAATACAACTTTTTTGCATACCGGGAGGTTTGAACAGATGTTTGACGCAGGGACGCGGTAATTTTGCGGATTTTGCACAGAGAAATCGTTAAAGAAATGGCTAAGATCCTGCCCGTCAGGACAGCCGTGCAGCATGGAAAGACAGCCCTTGAAAACGGGCCTGTTTTTGCTTATAATGGTGGCAGGTAAAAGTGTCACTTATCCGGGCTGACCCGGAAGAAATGGAGAAAACCAAGATGGAAAAACGTGTTTTTCTGATCGTGCTCGACAGCTTTGGCATCGGCGCCGAGCCGGATGCCGCCGCTTTTGGCGATGAGGGCACCAACACGCTGGGAGCCATTGCAAAGCATCCCAACTTCAACTGCCCCAACCTGCAAAAGCTGGGCCTGTTCAACATCGACGGCGTGACCGCCGGGGAGAAGACCGCCGCTCCCACCGGTTCCTTTGCCCGCCTGCAGGAGCAGAGCATGGGCAAGGACACCACCATCGGCCACTGGGAGATCGCCGGTGTGGTGAGCCCGAAGCCGCTGCCCACCTTTCCGGAGGGCTTCCCCGCAGAGCTCATCCACGAGTTTGAGGAAAAGACCGGCCACAAGGTGCTCTGCAATAAGCCCTATTCCGGCACCCAGGTGCTGAAGGACTACGGCGAGCAGGCCATGAAGGAAAACGCCCTCATCGTCTACACCAGTGCCGACAGCGTGTTCCAGGTGGCCGCCAACGAAGAGCTGGTGCCGGTGCACGAGCTGTACCGTTACTGCGAGATCGCCCGCGAGATGCTCAAGGGCGAGTATGGCGTGGGCCGCGTCATTGCCCGCCCCTTCCTGGGCCGCACCGCCGATACCTTCTACCGCACCACCAACCGCCACGACCTGAGCCTGAAGCCGCCCCGCGCCACCATGCTGGACCTGCTGAAGAACGCCGGCAAGGACGTCATCGCCGTGGGCAAGATCTTCGATATCTTTGATGGCGAGGGCGTGACCGAGAAGATCAAGACTACCGGCAACACCAACGGCATTGCCTTCACCAAGGCCCTGCAGACCCGCGACTTCGAGGGCCTGGCCTTTGTGAACCTGGTGGACTTTGACATGCTGTACGGCCACCGCCGCGACGTGGCGGGCTACGCGGCTGCCGCCACCGAGTTCGACCGCTTCCTGGCCGACTTCATCCCCGGCATGCGGGAGGGCGACCTGCTGATGGTCACCGCAGACCACGGCTGCGACCCCTCCTACACCAAGACCACCGACCATACCCGCGAGTATGTGCCGTACCTGGTCTGCGGCAAGGGCGTGAAGCCCGGTGTGGACCTGGGCACGAAGCTCTGCTTCGGCACCATTGCCCAGACCATCTGCGAGTATCTGGGCGTGGATGCCTCCAGCCTGGACGGCCACAGCGTGTGGAACGAGATCAAGGCATAAGATCCTGACAACGAAAAAACGAGGCCCCGGAGGTTCTGACCTCCGAGGCCTCGTTGCAGTTATACAGTTGTGGGAACTCAGGCGGCGTCGTTCTGGGACGCTGCATTGTAGATGGCATCCAGAATGGTGGACGCTGCGTTGTACAGCGAGGATGCAGCCTGTTCCACCTCTTCCTGCGTGGGCAGAGAGATGGACGGAGCTTCGGTGCTGCCGTCACTGGTACCGCTGTCGGCCGGAGTCTCCGGCTCCTGAGGCTGGGTGTCGGCAGGCTGTTCTGCAGGCTGCTCAGCAGGCGTTTCGGCCGGGGTCTCTTCCGGCACGCTCTCGGCGGGCTCCTCCACGATGACGCTTTCCGCCGGTTCTTCCGGAATGGAAGCAGCAGCGTTCGGGTCGGTGGTGGGGGTAAAGATGTCGGTCTTTTCCGGGGTCTGGGTGGTGTCGCTCACAGTGCCCTCACCGCCCAGCACGACCGCGATCATCTCTTTGGCCTTGCTGACGGAGGCTTCATCCGGCTTCATGACGTAGAGCTTCTGGCCCTTGGCGGAATAGCACTGAGTGCTGGTGCCGGACGAGCCGGTAACGGTGTAGCTCTGGATGTCCCAGTTGGCAAAATCGCTCAGCTGCATGCGCACCAGCGCACTGATCTGATCCTGCGAAAAATCGGTGACAAAGCAGTCCGAAGCGGCGTCCATGATCTTGGAAAAGCCCATGAGCAGGGCAGGGGACTTGATCTTGTTCAGCATGGCGTCGATGACCTTCATCTGGTTGATGCCGCGCTGGATATCGCCGGAGGCAAAGGCGTGGCGCTCCCGGGCAAAGGCCAGGGCGGACTTACCGTCCAGATGGTTCCAGCCTTCGGCAAAGGTGGTGGGGTCGTAGTAGCCGGGGCTGCCCACTGAGGTGAAGGCCTGGTCGGAATACACGTCCACGCCGCCCAGGGCGTCCACGATATTGATGAAGCCCGCAAAGTTGATGCGGATGTAGTGATCCACATTGATGCCGTAGAGGTTGCCCAATGTGGCCATGCTGGTCTCCACGCCGTACAGACCGGCGTGGGTCAGCTTGTCCTTGCTGTTGGTGCCGGCCAGATCCACATAGTAGTCGCGGGGCGTGTTGATCAGCGCCACCTGCTTGGTCTGGGGGTTCACCACAGCCAGAATGTTCACGTCGCTGCGGGCTTTTTCGGTCAGTTCACCACGGGTGTCCACACCGCTGAGGTAGATGACGAAAGGCTCCTTGGTGATTTTGTTGGCCTCGGCACCGGTGAGCAGACCGTTGGTCATGTTGTCCAGCGCGGTCAGACCCTGCTGGGCCCAGACACAGCCCAGCGCCATGCAGGCGCACAGGAACACCGAGAACACCCGGGACACCTTGCCGGGCACATTGTACTCCTGACAGCGCTTGACCAGCAGCCAGAGCAGGAACAGCAGGGCGGCCAGAATGACCAGATACAGCACGGGCAGCATCTGGGTGCGCCACAGCTGTACCAGCGAGGCTGCACTGAGAATGCCCTGCACCGGCAGCAGGATCCTGCCGAAAGCGGAGGGCCGGGCGGCGGCAGTCTGTGCCGGGGCACCGCTGCGGCGCGGGGCAGAAGAACCGGGCTTTTTCCGGGGCGGCGGCGTGGGGGACGGGTCCTCCGCAAAAAAAGCGGAGCTGTCCACTTCCACGGTGCGGTCTGCCGCACTGCGGCTCTTGCGGTTCACACGCCGCAGGGAACGGTTGGAATCATCCTTCATAGGAAATCTCCTTTTGAGCGCAAGGCTCAGTCGGCCGGCACGATGGTCAGCACCGCGCGGGCGGGCAGGCAGGTGGCGGTCTGGTCTTCGTTGGACAGCCAGCCGAAGCTCTCACAGATGTGGTCCGGGCAGGGGGAGTCCACAAAGCGGGCAGCACCGTCCTTGACCTCGATGTGCACCGTGTAGTACCCGGTGTCCACGTCATAGGTATCGTTCTTGTCCAGCGGAAGGTTCATGGTGGTGTTGTTGTCACCGTAGATCAGTTCGGCCCGCAGCTTGGAACCGCTGCTGTGTGCACTGCGCACCAGCAGCAGAACGGCGGCAATGGCCAGAACGACGGCGGCAAACAGAAGATTGGTCAGCAGTTTTTTGTGTTTCATGTGTCAATCCTTGATCGAAAGCTGTTCCAGTTCGGCGAGCCAGAGGGCGGCACAGGCATCGCTGGGCATGCGCCAGTCGCCGCGGGGCGAAAGGGTCACGCTGCCCACCTTGGGACCGTCCGGCAGGCAGCTGCGCTTGAACTGCTGGGCGAAGAACCGCCAGTAGAAGTTGCGCAGCCACTTGTACAGCACGTTGTCGGGGTATTCGGGGCGGCCTGCAAAGGCGGCCTTTGCCAGCCGGAAGATCTTGGCCGGGCCAAAGCCGAAGCGCAGCACCTGATAGAGGTAAAAGTCGTGCAGCTCATAGGGGCCCACCAGATCCTCGGTCTTTTGCGCGATCTCGCCGTCCTTGGCAGGCAGCAGCTCCGGGGAGACCGGAGTGTCCAGAATGTCCAGCAGCACGGTGCGCAGGGCGTCGGTGGCGGCAATGTCGGCTTCGTAATGCACCAGATGGCGCACCAGCGTTTTGGGCACCCCGGCGTTCACACCGTACATGCTCATGTGGTCGCCGTTGTAGGTGGCCCAGCCCAGTGCCAGCTCCGACAGGTCGCCGGTGCCCACCACAAGGCCGCCGGTGCGGTTGGCGGTGTCCATCAGCTCCAGCGTGCGCACACGGGCCTGCCCATTTTCAAAGGTCACGTCCAGCACGCTTTCGTCCTGGCCGATGTCCCGGAAGTGGCTGTGCACCGTCTCGGCGATGTCGATCTCTTTGAAGGAGACCTGCAGCTCATCGCACAGGATCTCGGCATTGCTGCGGGTGCGGTGGGTGGTGCCGAAGCAGGGCATGGTCACGGCCAGCACATCGCTGGCGGGGCGGCCCAGCTGCTTCATGGCGCGCACCGCCACCAGCAGGGCCAGACAGCTGTCCAACCCGCCGGAAATGCCGATGACCGCCGTTTTGGCGTGGGCGTGCTCCAGCCGCTTGGCCAGACCGTCGGCCTGCATCTTCAGGATCAGTTCGCAGCGCTCGGCGCGGCGCTTGGGATCGCCGGGCACGAAGGGTGCCGGGTCGATCCAGCGGGTGAGGGGGGTCTCGGTGAGTTCCAGATCAAACTCCACCGTGGTGTAACCATCGCGGCTCAGCTCAAAGCTGGTGTTGCGGGCACGCTCGGCCTCCATGCGCTGGCAGTCGATCTCGGTCTCGGCAATGCCGCCCGCAAAGGGAGCTGTCTCGGCCAGCAGGGTGCCGTTTTCGGCGATCAGGTCGTGCCCGGCAAACACCATGTCCTGGGTGCTCTCGCCGTGCCCGGCCGAGGCGTACAGGTAGCCGCACAGCAGGCGGGCCGACTGGTTGGACACCAGTGCCCGGCGGTACTCGGCCTTGCCGACGGTCTCGTCGCTGGCCGAAAGGTTGGCGATGACCGTGGCCCCGGCCAGCGCGTGGAAGGTGGAGGGCGGCAGTGCGCTCCACAGGTCCTCGCACAGCTCTACGCCCAGCACAAAACTGGGCATGGACCGGCAGCGGAACAGCAGCGAAGTGCCAAAGGGCACCTGCTGGCCGCACACGGTGATCGTTTCCACCTCGGTGCTGCCGGGGGTGAACTGGCGCTTCTCGTAGAATTCACCGTAGTTGGGCAGGTAGGTCTTGGGCACAAGGCCCAGCAGCTGCCCGCGGCACAGCACGGCGGCGCAGTTGTACAGCTTGCCGTGTACCAGCAGCGGCAGGCCCACCAGCACGACGGTGTCCAGCGTCCGGGTGCCGTCCAGCACGGTCTGCAGGGCATCCAGCGCACCGGTCTGCAGCGTGTGCTGCAGGAACAGATCGCCGCAGGTGTAGCCGGTGAGGCAGAATTCCGGGAATACAGCCAGCTTGACCCCGCGCGCGGCGGCTGCCTGCACGTCGGCAAGGATCTGCTGGGCGTTATAGGTGCAGTCCGCCACCCGCAGGGCGGGGGAGAAGGCGGCTGCCTTTAAAAAACCATCTTTCATCGGAGGATTTCACATCCTGTCTTTCGTTTTAGCCTGCAGAGGGCCTGCAGTGCCCATAGTATACCACAAACTGCAACAAACGGAAAGTAACAGCTTGGTAAAAGAAGTGTGACAAAACAAAAGCTGCCCGCAGGGATGCGGGCAGCCGGAAAGCATAAAAGCGGAAAACGAGATGGACCGTAAGCCGGGTTCTGTATTAAACGACGATCTGTCTAGACCTGCCATTGCTGACAGGTTCATGCCGCCTTCGGGACACGCGAGCAGCGCTGTACGTCCCATATAGGCGTTGCTTCCGGTAGGGTTTACAAAGCCGCATGGTCACCCATGCGCTGGTGAGCTCTTACCTCGCCGTTTCATCCTTACCGCATTGCTGCGGCGGTTTGTTTTCTGTTGCACTTTCCCTGAGGTCACCCTCGGCTGCCGTTAGCAGTTACCGTGCTCTGTGAGGCCCGGACTTTCCTCAGAGCGGTCAAAGCCGCCCCGCCGCCGTATGTTCCACTCGTTTTCCGTTCCTCATAATACCATAAAAAAACAAGATTTGCAAGCGAAAGCGTTTTTTGCTATACTATTTATATCTGTTTTTCGTGCAAAGGAGGGGTGCGCGTGCGTCTGTATTTCACGGTGCCGGACACCCTGCAGACCCAAAATGGAACGCTTGTGCGGAACTTTCTGCGCCAGTGTGCCGTTTCTACGGAGCTTGCCCGGGCAGTCAAATTTCAGGGCGGCGGCTTTTTTGCCGACGGTGCGCCCGTGCTGGCCAACCGCCGGGTGTACCCGGGGCAGGTGCTGAGCTTCGACCTCCCGCCGGAAGCGGGCGGCGTGGCCCCGCAGCCGGACATTGCCGTGCAGGTGGTCTACGAGGATGCCTTTGCCGTGGTGCTGGAAAAGCCGCCCCATCTGGCGGTGCACCCCACTCTGAACTACCCCGGCGGCACGCTGGCCAACGGCTATGCAGCCTGGGCACTGCAGCAGGGCCGCAGCCCGGTGTTCCGCCCAGTGAACCGCATCGACAAGGACACCAGCGGCCTTGTGCTGGCAGCCCGCAACACCTATGCTGCGCCGCTCCTGGCAGAAAACGTGCAGAAGCTCTATTACGCCATCGTGGAGGGCGAGCTGCCCTTGGGGCCGGGCGTGATCGACGCGCCCATCGGCCGCCGGGGCGACAGCATCATCGGGCGGTGTGTGACCCCGGAGGGCAAGCCCAGCCGCACCGAGTACACCATATTAAAGGTACAGAACGGCCTGAGCCTGGCCGCCTGCGTGCCGGTGACCGGCCGCACCCATCAGATCCGGGTGCACTTTGCGTCCATCGGCCATCCGCTGGCCGGGGATGACCTCTACGGCGGCCGCCGGGACCGCATCGGGCGGCAGGCACTGCACTGCGCAAAGCAGACCTTCCGGGTGCCGGAGTACACCGAGGTGCCGGACGGCATCTGCATCCGCACCCCGGTGAGCGCCGGAACAGGCCGCACGGTGACCGTGGAAAGCCCGCTGCCGCAGGATATGGCCGACCTGCTTTCGTGAAAAGTGCGTGAAAGAACTGCCCAAATTTTATGCAGGTGCTTGTTTCATTCCGTGCAGGGTGTATAATAAAATGAGCATAGATCGTCTGTGCGCTGACATTCAGCCGCACAGGATGTGGAAACCACCGCCGCGCTGGATGCAGAGCAGCTTTGCCGCGCGGCAAGGAAGGAGAAACCCGTTTGATCGAAGATAAGACAAAGGAACCGCAGACCGCAGAGCCTGCGCAGCAGCCGCCGAAAAAACGCGGCCAGAAGCTGCGCTCCTTGTGGGCACAGTTCCAATGCATGCAACTCCTGCGTCGGCACCGCTTCCGCCGCAGGACCCAGCATCACGTCAATCATTTTTCTCAGAAGCTGCTGCAGAACCGCCTCGTTCTCATCGTAGGTGAGGCCCTGTACGCTCTGGGATTTTCGGCCGAATATGCATTTGTCCGTGTCGGACGCACGGTGTGCCGGGGCGTGTCCGGTGCACGGCTCTGGGTGCGCAGCCTGCTGCACACCATCGTGTCCATGGCGTTCCCCGGTGCAGCCCAGATGGTGCGCGACCTGTTCGGGCCCATCGTGCTGTTCTTCCGGGGCATGGGTTCGCTGCTGGTACATGCGCGCCGCGTCCGGAAGGAGAAGGGCTTTGGCGCAGCCGTAAAGGACAGCGTGCATTATCTGGCCGGCGGCGTGCGGCGCAATGTGCGCACCCTGCCGCGCATGGCCATGTACATCCTGCCGGTGCTGGCACTGGCCGGGATGGTCACAGTGGTGCAGAACACCATCCGTCAGCCCTATGCGCTGGAAGTGCAGGTGAACGGCCAGACCGTGGGCTATGTGGCCAACGAGGATGTGTTCAACTCTGCCAAGGAAGCCGTGCAGGAGCGTATCAACGATGCAGGCACGGACGAGAACACCAAGTGGACGGTGGAGCCCACCTATACCATTTCGGTGGCACACAGCGTGCTGGACGAAAACGAGATGGCCAACGCCATCCTGAAGTCCTCCAGCGACCAGATCAGTGAGGGCACCGCCCTGTATCTGGACGGAGAACTGACCGCCGTGTGCTCGGACGGCACTGCCCTGCAGAGCTACCTGAGCAGCCTGCTGGAACCCTATGAGAACCCGGAAGATCCCAATGTGACCGTGGGCTTCAACAAAGAGGTCACCTTGGAGAATGGCATCTACTTCAATGAAAGCTTCCAGCAGGAAAACGATGTGGAGTCGATGCTTTCCGGCGTGCAGCAGCAGGAAAAGATCTATACCGTGCAGACCGGCGACACCCTGTGGAGCATTGCCCAGAAGAACGACCTGACCTTCCGGGAACTGTGCGAGCTGAATACGAACTTCAAGGGCGCGGCCCTGACCGAGACCTCCAACATCCAGGCCGGTGATGAGCTGATCGTGACCAAACAGGAAGCCACGCTGGAAGTGCGTATCACCAAGATCGAGACCTGGCAGGAAGAGATCCCCTATACCAGCGAGACGACCAAATCCAAAGAGTACAACGTGGGCACCAAAAAGACCACGCAGGCCGGTGAAAACGGCATCCGCAGTGTGACGGCCCAGCGTGTGTACGACACCAACGGCACCCAGCTCAGCCAGCAGATCCTCAGCACTGAGGTGATCAAGGAGCCTGTGACCGAAAAGATCGTGGTGGGCACCAAGAAGGTGACTACCAGCACTTCCTACATCACCGGCAGCGGTCAGTTCATCTGGCCGGTGCCCGGCTACCGGAACTGCTCGCGCTGGTACGGCGGCAGCCACAAGGGCGTGGATATCTGCGCCGCCGCCGGTACGCCCATTTACGCTTCGGCAGGCGGCACCGTCACCAAGGCCGGTTACAACAAGGCTGGTGCAGGTACGGGCTATGGCTACTCCATCATCATCAACCATGGCAACGGCTACACCACCGTGTATGCACACTGCCTGTCGCTGGTGGTCCATGCAGGCCAGACCGTCAAGCAGGGCCAGCTGATCGGCTATGTGGGCAGCACCGGACGTTCCAGCGGCAACCACTGCCACTTCGAGATCCGCCGCAACGGCTCTTACATTGCCCCGCAGAACGTGTTCAACCGCAGAAAATACAGGTAAGCATGCAGAGCGGGCCTTTCCACCGGGAAGGGCCTGCCTGCCGATCATAAAGAAAAAGGAGAGATGTTCTATGTCTACCCCTCACAACAGCGCCGAAAAGGGCGATTTCGCCAAGACGGTCCTCATGCCCGGTGACCCTCTGCGCGCCAAGTTCATTGCCGACACCTTCCTGCAGGATGTGCGTCAGGTGACCGGTGTGCGCGGCATGCTGGGCTTTACCGGCACCTATCAGGGCCGCCCCATCAGCGTGATGGGCAGCGGCATGGGCATGCCGTCCATCGGCATCTATTCTTATGAGCTGTTCAAGTTCTACGATGTGGACAACATCATCCGCATCGGCTCCGCCGGCAGCTACACCGAAAAGGCCAAGCTGTTCGACGTGGTGCTGTCCACCGGTGCGGTGAGCGAGTCCAACTACGCCCGGGTACAGAGCGGCTTCGAGGGGGACATCACTCTGCCCAGCCAGAGCCTGAACGACAAGCTGCGCGCTTCTGCCGCCAAGCAGGGCATTCCCCTCATTGAGGGCAACATCCACTCTTCGGATGTGTTCTACCGCCAGCCCTCCGACGAAAAGCCCACCTACTGGGAAAAGCTGCGGGATGAGCGCGGCTGCCTGTGCGTGGAGATGGAGAGCTTTGCCCTGTTTGCCAACGCACAGGTGCTGGGCAAGCATGCGGCCTGCCTGCTGACCATTTCCGACAGCTTTGTGGCACCGGAGATCACCACGGCCGAGCAGCGCCAGACGAGCTTTACCAACATGATGAAGGTGGCTCTGGGCGCAGAGTACTGAGAAACCCAACCGAAGATCCAGCGCGGTCTGCCTGCAAAAAGGCCGGCCGCGCTGTTTTCGCCCCCAAAAGGAGGAACATTTTATGACGAACCTGACCCTGGAAGAAAAGCAGGAACTGATCCGCATGGCACTGGCTGCCCGCAAAAAGGCTTATGCACCGTATTCCAATTTTATGGTGGGTGCTGCCCTGCGCGCAAAGGACGGACGCATCTACACCGGCTGCAACGTGGAAAATGCGTCCTTTACCCCCACCAGCTGCGCAGAGCGCACGGCCCTGTTCAAGGCCGTGGCCGACGGCGTGACCGAGTTCACGGATATTGCAGTGGTGGGCAGCCGCCGCGGCGAGGTGAACGAACAGATCACCTCGCCCTGCGGTGTGTGCCGTCAGGCACTGTTCGAGTTCGGCGGGCCGGAGCTGAACGTGATCATGGCCAAAACGCCGGAGGATTTCGTCGAGCGCAGCATGGACGAACTGCTGCCCTTTGGGTTCGGGCCTTCCAATGTGGCCGGAAATGCCGCTGTGGAAAAATAAATCGCTTCCCGGCACAAAACCGGAACGGCAGGGAGTTGTGCAAAAGTAATGCTTTTTGGACATATTTACAAAGATTTTGTAAATATTTTGTAATCGAAAAGTGCTTGCATCTCACACATCTTCTCGCTATACTTGAACCAGTAAATGTGCAAGTGCCTGCATTTGCAGGCTGGCACGCGATGGATTGAAAATAAAGGAGACTTTCTTATGAAGATTTCTCGTCGTAACTTCCTGGCTGTGGCTGGTGCTGCTGCCGCCGCCGCTGCTCTGACCGCTTGTGGCGGTTCTTCCGCTTCTTCCACCAGCACCGCTTCTTCCGCTGCTGCTTCCACCGCTTCCTCCGCTGCTGAGGGCGGCGAGAAGATCGTCAAGGTCGCTCTGACCTGCGACACCGGCACGATCGACGATGAGAGCTTCAACCAGGCATGCTGGACGGCTGTTTCCGGCTACATGGGCGATGACTGCCAGTACTACATCCCCGAGGCTGACGCTTCTGATGAGGATCGTGAGACCATGATCCGTCAGGCTGTCAACGACGGTGCAGACGTGATCGTCTGCGTCGGCTACCTGTACGGTGCTTCTCTGGCTTGGGCTGCTGATCAGTACCCGGATGTCAAGTTCATCGCTGTTGACGTGACCCAGGGCGATATCGGCACGGATACCATCCCCGCAAACTGCTACTGCATCACCTTCAAGGAAGAGCAGGCAGGTTACCTGGCCGGTTACGCGATCGCCAAGGACGGCAAGACCAAGTTGGGCTTCCTGGGCGGCATGGCTGTGCCCGCTGTCATCCGTTACGGCTACGGCTTTGTGCAGGGCGCTGATGCTGCCGCACAGGAGCTGGGCCAGAACGTCGAGATCAACTACTTCTACGGCGGCCAGTTCTACGGCGATGCCAACATCACCTCCCGTATGGAGGGCTGGTACTCCAACGGCACTCAGGTCGTGTTTGCCTGCGGCGGCGGCATCTACACCTCCGCTGTGGAGGCTGCTCTGAAGAACAACGGCTACGTCATCGGCGTGGACGTTGACCAGAACTACATCGGCGCAAACGGCGTGGCTGACGGCACCTATGCCTACAACCCGTTCATCACCTCTGCCATGAAGGGTCTGTCTGAGGCTGTCAACACCGCTCTGTCCGACATCGAGGCCGGTGACTGGAGCGAGATCGCTGCTTCCAACGGCAACTTCGGTCTGGAGGATGGCGATTACATCGGCCTGCCCACCGCAGACGACAGCTGGAACTTCGAGACCTTCACCAAGGACGAGTACGAGACCGTCAAGGACAAGATCAAGAGCGGCGAGATCACTGTGGACAACAACTCCGACGATGCTACCAAGCCCACCGTCAGCGAGTTCACTACCGTCAACTACATCCAGTAAAGAGCTTCCCCAGGCGGGATGTTCCGAAAGGGACACCCCGTCTTTTGTTGTATCAAAAGCCAGAAGTCATACTATTTCAAGGAGAACCCAGGATAAAAATTTCCCACCGCAAATTCCTGACCGTGACCGCTTCCGGAGAGATCACCGTGGACAACAGCTCGGATGATGGGGTCAAGCCCACCGTCAGCGAGTTCATCACCGTCAACTATATCCAGTAACCCGGCGTTTCCCGCAGCCTGCGGGCCGCAAACCGGCAGGCCGCTTTTATGAATTACTCAATGCAAAAACAGGGTGCCCATTGCAGGCGGGCACCCTGTTTTTGTGTGTCCGGGCAGGGCAGACCCGGCTGAAACTGTGCAGGATGCCTCAAAAGTAATACTTTTATCTGTACTTTCTGCCAAAAACGAAAAAAGCCGTGTGCAAATTGTCGGAAATCAGGTATAATGAAAGATAGAATAGTATAGGTGTCGATACGGCACGAAAGGAGAGTGAGCAGATTGGCAGAGGATTTTGTGATCGAGATGCTCCACATCACCAAGGAATTCCCTGGGATCAAGGCAAACGATGATATCACCCTGCAGCTGCGCAAAGGCGAGGTACACGCCCTGCTGGGCGAAAATGGTGCCGGCAAAAGTACGCTGATGAGCGTGCTGTTCGGCCTGTACCAGCCGGAGGCTGGTCAGATCCGCAAGAACGGCAAGGAGGTCGCCATCCGCAACCCCAACGATGCAAATGCACTGGGCATCGGCATGGTGCACCAGCACTTCAAGCTGGTGGAATGCTTCAGCGTTCTGGACAACATCATTCTGGGCGTGGAGCCCAATAAAATGGGCTTTTTGCAGAAAGCCGAGGCCCGCAAGAAGGTCATGGCCCTGAGCGAAAAGTACGGCCTGCGCGTGGACCCGGAT
>ENA-UPSY01002809-UPSY01002809.1-human-gut-metagenome-genome-assembly--contig:-NODE-2809-length-13864-cov-6.160876_pt1 | contig 13864 bp, 10 predicted proteins | sample MGYA00250044_ERZ773365 | MGnify/ENA primary metagenome ERZ773365 (study PRJEB29103, sample SAMN06111932) | human gut metagenome | biome: human gut; feature: ankylosing spondylitis patient; material...
CCGAAAGCAAAAGGAATCATCCATCTTGGAGCTACATCCTGTTATGTAGGAGATAATACAGATATTATTATTATGGCAGAAGCACTGAAACTGGTTCGCACAAAGCTTGTGAATGTAATTGCAGAGCTTGCGAAGTTTGCAGAGGAGCAGAAAAACCAGCCTACACTTGCTTTCACACATTTCCAGCCGGCACAGCCGACAACTGTTGGAAAGAGAGCGACTCTCTGGATGCAGGAGTTTGAAATGGATCTTGAGGATCTGGAATATGTACTTGGAAGCCTGAAACTGCTTGGATCTAAAGGAACAACAGGAACACAGGCAAGTTTCCTTGAACTGTTCGACGGAGATCAGGAGACAATTGACAAGATCGATCCGATGATCGCTGAGAAGATGGGATTCAAGGCATGTTATCCGGTATCCGGACAGACTTATTCAAGAAAAGTAGACACAAGAGTACTGAATGTACTGGCAGGAATCGCTGCAAGTGCTCACAAATTCTCTAATGATATCCGTCTGCTTCAGCATTTGAAAGAAATTGAAGAACCATTTGAGAAGACACAGATCGGATCTTCAGCAATGGCTTATAAGAGAAACCCGATGAGAAGTGAGAGAATTGCTTCCCTTTCAAGATATGTGATGATCGATGCACTTAATCCGGCAATTACATCTGCAACACAGTGGTTTGAGAGAACACTTGATGATTCCGCTAACAAGCGTCTGAGTGTTCCGGAAGGATTCCTTGCAATCGACGGAATTCTTGATCTTTGTCTGAACGTTGTAGACGGACTGGTTGTATACCCGAAAGTAATCGAGAAGCGTCTGATGTCCGAACTTCCATTCATGGCAACAGAGAATATTATGATGGATGCTGTTAAAGCCGGCGGAGACCGTCAGGAACTGCACGAAAGAATCCGTGAGCTTTCTATGGAAGCAGGAAGAAATGTAAAAGAGAAGGGACTCGACAATAACCTTCTTGAACTGATCGCAGCTGATCCTGCATTCAACCTGACTTTAGAGGATCTTCAGAAGACAATGAAACCGGAGAAATATGTTGGACGTGCAAGTGAGCAGGTAGATGCATATCTTAAGAATGTGATCCGTCCACTGCTTGAAAAGAATAAAGAAATCCTTGGTGTGAAGGCTGAAATTAACGTATAGAATCCTTGGAATCTATCAGGACAAAACGGAAAAATCAAAGGGATGTTGCATTTGGTTGCAGCATCCTTTTTCTTTTGATAAACTAAAATTATTTCGTGTATTAAAATGTGGGGGAAAGAGAAAGGAATAAGAGAACATGGATATAGCATTGAATTGGAATGAATGTCATCAGGAAACGGTGAGAAAACCATATGCCAGAGTGGGAGTGACTTTATTAAGTGGTGCGCTGATTCTGATGTCTGCACAGGAAATTGTTTCATTATACTTGGAAAAGAATCTGATTTCTGAAATAGCAGTCTGTGCGACAACAGAGGATATAAATGTATCAGGAAATGATCTGCCGGAAAAAGTAACAATAGAAGCTATCCAGACAGATGTTAACCAGGCGGATGTTAACCAGGCAGCGGCTGTTCCGGCGGAAATTTTAGTGGAAGAACCTATAGTAGAAGAAATTGCGGTGGAAGAACCCGTGGTAGAAGAGATTGTGGCAGAAAAACCAGGTGTAAAAAGAGATACAACTATAAATGGTGCAAGTGAACCGATAATTACAAATCCTGATTCAATGGAAAATGTAAAAAATGAAACTGAGGAGGAAGAAGAGCCAATAGAGGTGGGGAATATAAATACAGGATATCTTATTAATGCGGAAGGTGTGATCTATGGACTTTCAGGAAGCAAAGAAGTGATACAGGATGGAGTACTGCTCTTTCCTGAAGAAGGATGTTCCCAAATTGCGGGAGGAGCGCTGTCGGATCTTGGTTCTGCTGTAGAAGAGATTGAAATTCCTGTTAATATAACAAATATTCAGTCAGGAGCATTTGCGGGGCTGAGTAACCTGGGATGGATAGAAGCAGATGCAGCAAATCCAGCCTATGTTACGGTAGATGGTGTACTCTACACGGCAGATGGCACAGTTCTTCTTGCATTTCCGGCAGCGTGGACAGGAACCTTTCAGGTGCCGGAAAGTGTGAAAAGTTTTGCGGAAAGTGCATTTGATGGAACAAATCTGGAATGTATTGATGCAAGATCCTGCACACTTGAACAGACGGGAAGTATTCCTGAAACGGTGAAACTTTTGGAGTAAAAGAAAAACATTGATTTTGTTTGTTGAAGAATCTAGGGAGTTGCGCTATAATATGACGAGATATGAACAATAACAAACAGGAATTGGAGAAGATAGAATGAGTAAGAAAGTAAGAACAAGATTTGCACCAAGCCCGACAGGAAGAATGCATGTGGGTAACTTAAGAACAGCACTTTATGCGTATCTGATCGCAAAGCATGAAGGGGGAGATTTCCTTCTTCGTGTAGAGGATACAGACCAGGAACGTTTTGTGGAAGGTGCACTTGATATCATTTACAGAACAATGGAGAAAACAGGTCTTATCCATGATGAAGGACCGGATAAAGATGCCGGATATGGACCGTATGTACAGAGTGAGCGTAATGCATCAGGCCTTTATCTTAAATATGCAAAGCAGCTTGTAGAGCAGGGAGACGCTTATTACTGTTTCTGTGACAAAGAGCGTCTGGAGTCTTTAAAGACACAGGTTTCTGAAGGTGGAGTAGAGATTTCTGTTTATGATAAGCACTGCTTAAGTCTGAGCAAGGAAGAAGTAGAAGCGAATCTGGCAGCAGGTAAGCCATGGGTTATCCGTCTGAATGTACCGAATGAAGGTGAGACAACATTCCATGATGAGATCTACGGAGATATCACAGTTCCGAATGCAGAGCTTGACGATATGATCCTGATCAAATCTGATGGATTCCCGACATATAATTTTGCAAATGTAATTGACGATCATCTGATGGAGATTTCACATGTTGTTCGTGGAAATGAGTACTTATCTTCAGCACCGAAGTATAACCGCCTTTATGAGGCGTTTGGCTGGGAAGTACCGGTTTATGTACACTGTCCACTGATCACAGATGAGAATCATAAGAAATTGAGCAAGAGATGTGGACATTCTTCTTATGAAGATCTGATCGAGCAGGGATATGTTTCAGAGGCAGTTGTGAATTATGTTGCACTGCTTGGATGGTGCCCGACAGACAACAGAGAGATCTTCTCTCTGGAAGAGCTTGTTGAGGCATTTGATTATCATCATATGAGTAAATCTCCGGCTGTATTTGATACAGTGAAATTGAAATGGATGAACGGAGAATATCTCAAGGCAATGGATTTTGATAAGTTCTATGCACTTGCGGAGCCTTATCTGAAAGAGGCAGTAACAAAGGACTATGATCTGAAGAAGATTGCAACACTTGTGAAGACAAGAATTGAGATTCTTCCGGAGATCAAAGAGCAGGTGGATTTCTTTGAAGAACTTCCAGATTATGATATTGCACTGTATACACACAAGAAGATGAAAACAGATCCTGAGAAGTCACTCGCACTTCTGAACGAGGTTCTCCCGGTTCTTGAGGCGCAGGAGGACTTTAGCAATGATGCATTGTTTGAGACATTGAAAACATTTGCAACAGAAAAAGGATACAAAGTAGGTTATGTAATGTGGCCGCTTCGTACAGCAGTTTCCGGAAAGCAGAATACTCCGGGCGGAGCAACAGAACTGATGGAAGTACTCGGAAAAGATGAGTCTCTTAGAAGAATCCGTCTTGGAATCGAGAAACTTCAGTAAGGACAGCGAAAAGAGGTACAATGGGATTTAATGAAGCACAGGCGCAGGCAATCCAGCACACAGACGGCCCATGTCTTGTACTGGCAGGCCCGGGATCGGGGAAGACGCTTACGATTGTAAACAGAGTAAAATACCTTATAGAGAAACAGAAAGTAAGACCAGAAGAAATTCTGGTCGTTACTTTTACAAGATTTGCAGCGGCGGAGATGAAATCCCGCCTCTGTTTGGTTATGGGCAAAAGAGATCTTCCGGTTACAGTGGGGACATTTCATGGAATCTATTATGGAATCCTGAAATGGGCTTATCGGATGAATCAGGAAAATATTCTTTCAGAGACAGAAAAATATCAGATTTTACGTGGCGTGATTAACAAAGAAAGAATGGAGATCTTTGATGAAGAAGATTTTATTCAGGATATTGTGGCAGAAATTGGAAAAGTGAAGAATAATCGGATTCCGCTGGAAGAATTTGTATCAGAAAAGTGTAGTGCAGATGCTTTTCGCAATATTTACCGTAATTATGAACGGCATAGAAAAGAACTGAAAAAGATTGATTTTGATGATATGCTGGTACTTTGTTATGAATTGTTCCGTTCAAGACCAGATGTACTTGCACAGTGGCAGAAGAAATTCAGATACGTTTTGATTGATGAATTTCAGGATATTAATCGAATTCAGTATGATGTGATCCGTATGCTGGCCCAGCCGGAGAATAATTTGTTCGTAGTGGGGGATGATGACCAGGCAATCTACGGATTTCGTGGAGCTGATTCGGAATTGATGCTTGGATTTGGAAAGGATTTCCCTGATGCAAAACAAATTCTGCTTGGAATGAATTACCGTTCGACAGCAAATATCGTACAGAATTCTTTGAAACTCATTGAAAATAATGTGGAGAGATATAGTAAAAAACTGGAAGCAAACCGTGAAGGCGGTTCCTGCCTTCATATTCAGGAAGTGAAAGATCCGGTGGAAGAGGCAGAATATGTTCTTGAAGAGATACAGAAATGTAAGGAGAATGGCATAAAAGAAGAGGAGATTGCGATTCTGTTCCGGGTTCATACAGATGCGAGAGCAGTGGTAGAAGCAATGGTGGAACGGAAGATCCCGTTTCAGATGAAAGAACATCTTCCGAATATCTATGAACACTTTATCGCAAAGGATATTATGGCATATTTCCGGCTGGCAACAGGAAAGCGGCGCAGACAGGATTTCTTACAGGTGATGAATCGGCCAAAGCGATATCTTGGAAGAGACAGCGTGTCAGGAAGTCAGGTTTCTTTTGAAGACATGCGGAAGTTCTATTGTGATAAAGACTGGATGATCGACCGGATTGATCAGTTTGAGTGGGATGTTAAGATGCTTATGAAGATGGCTCCGTATGCAGCAATCCAGTATATCAGAAAAAGGATTGGTTATGACGATTTTCTGAAAGAGTATGCATTTACACATCAGATAAACAGATCTGATCTGAATGAAGTACTGGCAGAGATCGAAGAGGCGGCGAAAGCATTTTCAAGTGTTGAAGAATGGTTTGCACATGTAGAAGAATATACGGAGACTTTGAAAGTGAAGGAAAAGGAAAGAAACAGACCACGTCCGGGTGTCCGGCTGATGACGATACATGCTTCCAAAGGGCTGGAATTCAAGCAGGTATTCCTGATTGCGGCGAATGAAGGAAGGATTCCGTATCAGAAGGCAAAGACAGATAAGGAGATCGAAGAAGAGAGAAGATTATTCTATGTGGCAATGACAAGGGCAAAAGATTTTTTGAAGATCTGTTATGTGAAAATAAAAAACGGGAAAGAAGTTACTCCCTCCCGTTTTGTAGACGAACTATTGAAAAACTGACCGGATGTCAGTCACTTTGCTGACATCCTCAAGACTTAGTCCTCCAGGTCATCTAATGCATCAAGATCGATATCGCCGAAATCCTGTGTATCCAGCCATTCGTTGAATATAGCGGAAACACGGTCGAATTCTTCATCTTCTTCGATGTTCTCAAGTCCAGGTTCTTCCTCTTCTCCGTTATCAATGAAACGATACAGATAGATCTGACCGTCTGTGTTATCACCGTTTTCATCCAGTGGAAGAAGTGCAATATACTCCTTTTCCTCTGCTTCAAAAATATTGAGAACAGCGCATTCAAGTTCCTCATTATTCTCCAGTGTCAAAGTGACTGTGAGGGATTCGTTTTCGTTCATAATCTTCTCCTTTGAATCTGTGTTGTATTTCATTCCGTATTGACCAGCCAGGTGTTCAAAACGAGAATGATCAGCTATCTTGATGGTAACAAAAAGAGGAGAAAAAAGCAAGATAAGATTGACTTTCGGGTTAAACAAGGTAGAATAAAAGTGTTACTGATAGAAGTGAAAGGATAATAGACAATATGAAGAAAAAATGGATACTGTGCATGGTGGCAGTTTTGTGTATAGCGGTAGCATTGCTTGGATGTGTAAAGAAAAATGTTGGAACACCGGAAGACAATGCAGTAGTAGAAGAGGATGATAAGAAAAATGATAATACAGAGGAAGGTGGCAGACTGTTTGGATTTAGTGGGATCGATATGTCGAATCCTTTTTATGACACATTAAAAAATTCTGTCCAGACAGCATTGGAGGCTCAAGGTGACCGCCTGATGGTTCGTGATCCGGCATCAGATGCTGATTTGCAGAATGAACAGATTCGGGAGCTGATCAACGAAGGGGTACAGGCAGTATTTCTTTGTCCGGTAGACTGGGAGAAAATCACTCCCGCACTTGAAGCCTTAAAAGAGGCAGATATTCCGGTGATCAATCTTGATACAGAAGTAAAAGAGACAAGCCTTGTATCTGCATTTGTAGGGTCAGATAATGAGAATGCGGGATATGTGTGCGGGCAGGATCTTCTAGTTCAGAAACCAGATGGCGGTAAAATTGTGATTGTAGAAAGTCCTGGGGTAAACTCAGTGAATGAAAGAATTACCGGATTCGAAGAAGCTGTAGCAAACAGTGGCTTCGAAGTGATAAAAAGAATTGAGTCGTTGGGAGACAGCAGCAATGTAAAAGATGAGATGACACAAGTCCTGAACGAAAACAGTGAGATCGCTGCTGTTATGTGCGGAAGTGATCCGATGGCAGAACAGGTGATGGCAGCGATCACAGAAGTGCAGAGAACGAATATCTGCGTGTATAGTGTGGATGGTTCTCCGGTGACAAAGACAGCACTGGTGAATGGTACAGGAGGAATGACCGGGATAGGAGCGCAATCCCCGATCAATATGGGAAAGACAGCAGTAAAGGTGGCGACAGCATTACTGGCAGACAAAGATTATGAGAAAGAAAATTATGAGGAAACTTTCTTTATAAATCGTGATAATGTTGAAATGTATGGAACAGATGGATGGCAGTAATTTATTGATTGCTCAAGAAAGGGGTTAAAGATGAGGAAGACAAAGGGGAGTCCGCAGCCATTTGGAGTGGATATCAAAGGTAAAAATATAAATTTTGCCGTTCAGGTAGCAAAAGGGAAGACCTGTGAACTTTTACTGTATAAGAGAGGGAAAGAAGTTCCGGAATATCAGTTTGATATGCCGGAGGAAGAAGGCGTTGGAGAAGTACGTTTCTTATCTGTTGAAGGTCTGAAGGCAGATCGATATGAATACAATTTTCTGATTGATGGGAAAGTATGTGTGGATCCATATGTAAAAGAACTTGCAGGAAAAGAGAAATTTGGTGTAGAACGGAAACTTCAGGAACATCAGATTCGTGGGAAAATTGTTTCAATGGAGGACTATGACTGGCAGGAAGATCAGCGTCTACATCTCCCATGGGAAGATGTAGTGGCTTATGGTTTGCATGTGCGTGGATTTACAAAACATTCTTCTTCAAAAGTGGTGCATAAGGGAACATTCCAGGGGGTTGTTGAAAAACTGGATTATTTAAAAGAACTTGGAGTCAACCAGATTCAGTGTATGCCGGTCTATGAATTTGAAGAGTGCGGAAAAACGAAAGTGAACTATTGGGGATATGGTAAAGGTTTTTATTTTGCCCCTAAAAAAGCCTATGCATCTGGAAAAAGTGCAGTTCTTGAGTTGAAAGATATGGTGCGTGCATGTCATAGTCAGGGCATAGAAGTTGTACTGGAGATGCCATTTGTTCCGGGAATATCAGCAAATTATGTAACGGAATGTCTGCGTTTCTATATGCTGGAGTATCATGTGGACGGATTTGTTCTGAATCCTTATAACGTGCCGTGGGAGCAGCTGATAGAAGATCCTTTTTTGAAAGATATCAAGCTGATGCAGAAAGATGATGGTTTCCAGAATGTGATGCGTCGCTTCTTAAAAGGTGACGAGAATATGGTAAATGATGTGATCTGGGCGTTAAAAAATCGTTCATCGGAGAACGGAAAATGCAATTATATTACAACACAGACAGGATTCACATTATGGGATTTAGTATCTTATGATTGTAAACATAACGAAGAAAACGGTGAGAAGAACCTGGATGGACCAGACTATAATTATAGTTGGAACTGCGGAGCTGAAGGACCGAGCAGAAAACGCACAGTTGTCAATCTTAGAAAGAATCAGGTGAAGAATGCATTAGAACTCCTGTTGACAGCTCAGGGAACTCCATGCCTTCTTGCAGGAGATGAATTCTGTAATTCGCAGAGAGGAAATAACAATGCATATTGTCAGGATAACGAGACAGGATGGGTAAACTGGACACAGTTAAAGAAAGATGACTGGCTGTTTCAGTATATAAAGAAACTGATCGGGCTGAGAAAAGAACATCGTTGTCTTCACCAGAGTACAGCACTATCCGGAATGGATACCACGCGATGTGGCATACCGGACGTATCCTATCATGGAGAAAATGCATGGCAGGTAAAAGCAGAAGTTTCCAGCCGTCAGTTAGGTGTTTTGTATTCAGGAACGAAAGAAGGGGAGCTCCCTTGTTTTACAGCGTATAATATGCATTGGCTGCCGCATCACTTCGCAATACCAACGATTGGAAAGAACGTAGAATGGTATCTTGTTATGACTACAAAAGATGGCGTGCTTTGTGAAGCGAAAAAGCTGGAAAATCAGAAAGAGGTATTACTGGAAGAACGTAGCGTAGCAATTCTGGTTGGACGTAGGATAGAGGAAAAGAAGAGTCGTTCAGAAAAGAAACCGATTTATACAGTTAAGACGCAGAATGTAAATAAAATAGAAAAACGGCAGGAAGCAGAAGAACTTTGTAAAGAAGAACAGCCGGCTAGAGAGGGAAAAGTATGAAGGCATTTGCACATTTTTGTACCATAACAAAACACAAAAAACTAGTCTTAAAAGAGTGTTTTCGTGTTGGTTTGTACAAACAGGGACTGCTCCATGATATGTCAAAATACAGTTGGACAGAATTCCGTGTGGGATGCAGATACTATCAGGGGACAAGAAGCCCTAATAATGCCGAACGGGAAGAAAAAGGGTATTCTTCCGCATGGCTCCACCACAAAGGCAGGAACAAACACCATTATGAATACTGGATTGATTATAGTCTGGAGGGACCGAACCTTCTGGCGGGAATGAAGATGCCGGTGAGATATGTAGTAGAGATGTTTCTTGACCGCATTGCAGCAAGCAAAGTGTATCTCGGGGATGCATATACCTCTGATGCACCGCTTGCTTATTATGAAAACGGACGTGCAGATGAGCTGATGCATAAAGATACAAGAGAATTATTAGAAAAACTGCTTCATATGCTTGCGGAAGAAGGCGAGGAAACTACTTACAGATATATCAGGAGAGAAATATTAAAAAGATAAGAAGAGGGAGTGTAGGCAGCAGTGAGGCTATATATTGTGCGTCATGGAGAGACGGATTGGAACAAGAAAAAACTGGTACAGGGACGAAAGGATATTCCCTTAAATGAATATGGGCGTCATCTTGCCCGGGAAACTTCTTATGGGATGAGACAATACCAAATTGATCTGGCTTATACAAGTCCCTTACAGCGTGCAAAAGAAACGGCAGAGATTCTTCTTGAGGGACGCAACATTTCGCTTTATGAAGATCAGAGAATCCAGGAAATTTCTTTTGGCTCGTATGAGGGAATGTCCTGTGTAGATAAGACGAAAGAAGAGAATCTTGCATTCCAGAAATTCTTTCAGGATACAGGAAATTATATTCCGCCGGAAGATGCTGAAAGTGTAGAACAACTTTATGAGAGAACCGGAGAGTTTTTAAAGAGTCTTGAAGAGAGTAAGAAGCTGAAGGATAAGAATCTTCTGATTTCTACACATGGTGCTGCGATGACAGCAATGCTGAACAGGATGAGAGGTAGTCTTTCCGTAGAACATTTCTGGAAAAATGAAGTACCGCCAAACTGTTCTGTTACGATTGCGGAACTTGAAGGCAGTGGATTCAAAATTATCCGGGAAGGAATTATCTTTTACAAAGAAGAAGTGAAACATTGGAAAGCAGTGTAGTATAAAAGGCGGAATGTAAGTGCTGTGGTACTTGCATTCTGCCTTTCCTTATGCTATTCTTTAGTTGTCTGGCCGGCAGATCTTTAAGCCGGCACTGATTCACATGAACTTCAATTCTTCTGTTTCAGGAAGAGAATTCCATGGTATATCGTATTATTGCAACAAAATCAAGGGGAAGAATTATTGTTGACATTTTGAAAGAAGTATAATAAAATCTATTCATAGACGAACAACTGTTCGAAAAAAGAGAGAATGGGTTTTATACACTAAGAGAGATAGAGAAGGAGAAAATTATGGCAGGCAAAGAGAGCGTTACAAAGCTGGCGAATAACGAAGAGAAGAAGAAAGCACTGGATGCAGCGATCGCAAAGCTGGAGAAAGATTTTGGTAAGGGTGCAGTGATGCGGCTGGGAGAATCAGGGGCGCATGTAGCTGTAGAGACAGTTCCTACCGGATGTCTGAGTCTTGATCTGGCACTTGGACTTGGCGGTGTGCCAAAGGGACGTGTGATCGAGGTTTATGGTCCTGAATCAAGTGGTAAGACAACTGTCGCACTTCATATGATTTCTGAGGTTCAGAAGAGAGGCGGAATTGCCGGATTTATCGATGCAGAGCATGCACTGGATCCTGTATACGCAAAGAATATCGGAGTAGATATTGATGAACTCTATATTTCACAGCCTGACAGTGGAGATCAGGCCCTTGAGATTGCAGAGACAATGGTACGTTCAGGGGCCATTGATATTATTGTCATTGACTCTGTAGCTGCACTTGTTCCAAAACAGGAGATCGAAGGGGATATGGGAGACAGTCATGTTGGTCTGCAGGCAAGATTGATGTCACAGGCATTGAGAAAACTGACACCGGTTATCAGCAAGTCAAACTGTATTGTGATCTTTATTAACCAGCTACGTGAGAAAGTTGGAGTAATGTTTGGAAATCCAGAGACAACGACAGGAGGACGTGCGCTGAAATTCTATGCATCTGTGCGTATGGATGTCAGAAGAATCGAGACTTTAAAGCAGAGTGGAGAGATGGTAGGAAACCGTACAAGAATCCGTATTGTGAAGAATAAGATTGCCCCGCCGTTCAAAGAAGCGGAATTTGATATTATGTTTGGAAAAGGTATTTCCCGTGCGGGAGATATTCTTGATCTCGCAACCAATATTGATCTTGTGAAGAAGAGTGGTGCGTGGTATGCATATGAGGGAGAGAAGATCGGTCAGGGAAGAGAGAATGCAAAGGCATATCTGGAATCACATCCGGAAGTGATGGAGACACTGGATCAGAAGGTGAGAGCACATTATGCATTATCCGGATCAGAAGAAGCAGAGAATGAGCTTCCAGATGCTGAGAAGAAGACAGGGGCATCAAGTGATCTGAAGCTGACACCGGCTTCTAAAGTGGCTGATGAGGCAGAAAAGAAAGAATGATTGTTACTGGGATAGAAGAGCAGACAAAGACGAAGTTTAAAGTATATCTGGATGGAACATTTGCATTTGTGCTTTATAAAGGTGAGTTGAAGCGTTTTGGTATAAAGCAGGGAGAAGATCTCGCGCAGGAAAATTATGAAAAGATTCAGAATGAGGTACTGTTGAAACGCGCAAAGAAGAGAGCAATGCATTTGCTGGAGGATATGGATCGTACAGAGTCTGCATTAAGGAAAAAACTGAAGGCGGGACAATATCCGGAGAATGCAATCAGCGGAGCAATTGAATATGTGAGATCTTTTGGATATCTAGATGATGCAAGATATGCGGAAAATTTTGTTATGAGCCGCAAAGATAGTAAAAGCAAACGGGAAATCAAGGCACTGCTGTCGCAGAAGGGAGTTTCTGATGATTTGATTTGTCTGGCTTTTGAACAGTGCTATAGTGAAGATTCAGAGGAAGAGGCAATCCGAAGGATACTGCGAAAAAAGAAGGTTGATCCGGAAAGAATGGAAGAGCAGGAATATCAAAAGATATTAGGATATCTTGCACGAAAAGGATTTCGTTATGAAGTGATCCGTCATGTTATATCAGATTATGATAAACAGAGTAACTGACACGGGAGTGAACAGTAACCCGTGGTGTGTCATGTGATACAAAATAATAATTACAATGCTTGACATTGTTGTTGAAACAGTATAAAATTTAAGTGTTGTATTTGAGTAATATGTACAATGAAAATCGAATAAGGAGGTGCTCCTGTGCAGATAAGTCTAGGTTTATTTATAGGCGTTGCCGTGGCCCTCGCGTTGATAGTCGGAATCATTACTCACTTTGTTACAGTTTCCAATCTGAGAAAGAATGCGGAAAGCAAGATTGGGAATGCAGAAGCAAAAGCAAGAGAAATCATTGACGATGCTGTAAAGACTGCAGAGACGACGAAGAAGGAATCTCTTTTGGAAGTAAAGGAAGAGTCCATCAGGACAAAGAATGAACTTGAGAAAGAGACGAAAGAAAGAAGAGCGGAGTTACAGCGTTATGAGAAGCGTGTACTCGCGAAAGAAGAATCGGTCGACAAACGGTCAGATGTACTGGAACATCGTGAGAACAAACTGACAGCGAAGGAAGAACATCTTCGCCAGCGTGAAGCCAAAGTAGAAGAACTTAGCCAGAAACGTGTGCAGGAACTGGAACGAATCTCAGGACTTACCTCCGAACAGGCAAAAGAATATCTGTTAAAAACTGTTGAAGATGACGTCAAGCATGACACAGCCAAGATGGTCAGAGAACTGGAAACTCAGGCAAAGGAAGAGGCTGACAAGAAAGCAAAAGAGTATGTTGTGAATGCAATTCAGAGATGTGCAGCAGATCATGTTGCAGAGACTACAATTTCTGTAGTTCAGCTTCCAAGTGATGAGATGAAAGGAAGAATTATCGGTAGAGAAGGAAGAAATATCAGAACACTGGAAACATTAACCGGTGTGGAACTGATCATTGATGATACTCCGGAAGCGGTTGTATTATCAGGGTTTGACCCAATCCGCCGAGAAGTTGCAAGAATTGCACTTGAGCGTCTGATCGTGGATGGACGTATTCATCCAGCAAGAATTGAGGAGATGGTTGAAAAAGCTCAGAAAGAAGTGGATACAATGATCCGCGAGGAAGGAGAAGCTGCAGCTCTTGACGTTGGAGTTACAGGAATTCATCCGGAGTTGATCCGTCTTCTTGGACGTATGAAGTTCAGAACAAGCTATGGACAGAATGCATTGAAGCATTCAATCGAAGTGGCTCAGTTATCAGGCCTCATTGCAGGAGAAATCGGACTGGATGTCAGACTTGCAAAACGTGCAGGACTTCTTCATGATATTGGTAAATCAATTGATCATGATGTAGAAGGATCACATATTCAGATTGGTTCAGATCTTTGTAGAAAATACAAAGAATCAGCAACAATTATTAATGCTGTGGAGGCACATCATGGCGATGTGGAACCGCAGAGTCTGATTGCTTGTGTTGTTCAGGCAGCGGATACTATTTCAGCTGCAAGACCGGGAGCAAGAAGAGAAACCATCGAGACATATACAAACAGATTGAAACAGTTAGAAGATATTACCAACCAGTTTAAAGGTGTAGATAAGTCTTTTGCCATTCAGGCAGGTAGAGAGATTCGTGTTATGGTAGTTCC
>ENA-UPSY01002821-UPSY01002821.1-human-gut-metagenome-genome-assembly--contig:-NODE-2821-length-13825-cov-4.390820_pt1 | contig 13825 bp, 8 predicted proteins | sample MGYA00250044_ERZ773365 | MGnify/ENA primary metagenome ERZ773365 (study PRJEB29103, sample SAMN06111932) | human gut metagenome | biome: human gut; feature: ankylosing spondylitis patient; material...
GAAAACGAGACTCGAACTCGCGACCCTAACCTTGGCAAGGTTATGCTCTACCAACTGAGCTATTTCCGCATTTTTTCGTTTGCGGTTGCAAAGGTAGGGATTTTCCGTAATTCTGCAAACATTCTGCATCTTTTTTTCACAAGAATCTGCACACTTTGTTTCCGCAAACAAACAATTGTTTTGATTATCAACTCATTCGGTCCCGATAGTCTTCATAAGAAAATTGCTTGTATATTTCCGCTTTCCCTTCTTTTGTCCACAAAGCGATGGCGGGATGATGGATTCCGTTAAACATATTTGTCTTGACCATAGTATAGTGAATCATATCTTCGAACACAATCCGTTCTCCGATCTGCAACTCATGATCGAAACTCCATAATCCCATATAATCACCACTCAAACACGAATTACCTCCCAAACGATAAATAAATTCTCCTTCATTCCCCATCTCCGCACCACGAACGGCAGGCTGATAAGGCATTTCCAGACAGTCGGGCATGTGGCAGGTGAAACTCACATTCAGAATAGCCGTCTTGATACCGCGACTCTCAACGATATCTACCACTTCCGAAGTCAGGACTCCTGTCTGCCATGTAAAAGCAGAACCGGGTTCAAGGATGATCTGCAAATGAGGATATCGTGCTTTCAGGTCTTGCAATAATTTAATCAGATGTTCTGTATCATAATCTTTTCGGGTCATCAGATGCCCGCCTCCCAGATTCAGCCATTTAATTTGCGGGAACCAGCGGGAGAATTTCTCTTCCAGATGCTGTAAAGTACGTTCCAGCTCGAAAGAAGAAGATTCGCAGTGACAATGACAATGGAAACCTTCGATTCCTTTGGGCAAGGTATCCGGTAATAAGTCGGCGGTCATTCCGAAACGGGTACCGGGTGCGCACGGATTATAAAGTTCTGTTTCTACTTCCGAATATTCGGGATTCACACGGATACCGCAGGAGATTCCGCTTCCTTCGGCCACTGTCATCGGATAGAAACGACGGAACTGTGCCATTGAATTAAAAGTGATGTGGCTGCTGCAACGCATGATTTCCGGAAAATCCTGTTCCGTATACGCAGGAGAATAAGTATGGGCTTTACTTCCAAATTCTTCCAATGCCAGACGCGCTTCATACACAGAACTTGCTGTGGAATGCTCCACGTATTCGCGGAATATCGGAAATGAACGCCACATGGCGAATGACTTGAAGGCGAGAATAATCTCTACTCCTGCCCTGTCGGCTACGCTTTTTATCAGACACAGGTTCTTTCGCAAGAGTTCTTCCTCCATAATATAGCAAGGAGAAGGAAATTGGGTGAAATCTATCATATATAAATTTATTATCTAAAATAACGCCTTACGGACGTGCCTGCAAAAATACAAATTCAAAAGCAAAGAGAGATTCTTTTATTTTTAATTAAGATATTGAGTTTCGAAAACTTTTTCTTATTTTTAGACCTTTATATTATAGATGTAGTTGTTTCATCCTAAATACCCGATTGATTATGAATAAAGATTTAAGAAAAGTGGTGATTCTCCTGGCGCATCCCAATATGAAGGAATCACAAGCAAACAAAGCACTGATTGATGCTGTGAGTGATATTGAAGGCGTAGCAGTATTCAATCTTTACGACCAGCAAGGCGCTTCTTTTGATGTTGACGAATGGAGCAAAATCATTTCCGATGCTTCCGCCCTCATTTATCAATTTCCCTTTCATTGGATGGCTGCGCCGTCATTGCTCAAAAAATGGCAGGACGAAGTATTCACCTTCCTTTCCAAGACTCCGGCAGTAGCCGGGAAACCATTGACAGTAGTAACCACCACAGGTTCCGAATATGAAGCATACCGTAGCGGAGGCAGAAACCGCTTCACAGTGGATGAGCTTTTACGTCCTTATCAGGTTAGTGCCATTCATTCGGGGATGTCGTGGCAAACGCCTGTTGTTGTTTACGGAATGGGAACCGCAGATGCGGGAAAGAACATCGCTGAGGGAGCCAACTTGTATAAGCAACGGGTAGAAATGCTGATCGGCAGCAGCAATGCAGGAAATAACTGGTGAATTATCTCCTATACCTTATTTCGATTAGCTATTAGCAAAAACAAATTAGCTATTAGCTAATCGAAATATGCTAATAGCTAATTTATTTCTTCAAGGCTTCTTCACCATCATCTTCTTTTTATTCAAAGTCAGTACCGGCAAGAAAATAAACACGCCGATCACGGACATTACCAGTCCACCGATAGTACCTGCAGCCAAAGGAAACCAGAAACCTTCTTTCTCTGCTCCCACCATAAAGGGGATAAAGCCAAGGATGGTAGAAACAACCGTCAGAAAAATGGGGATCACTTTCGTATTCCATGCCTTCACGTAAGCACGAAGAGGAGAAAGGCAGGGAAAGCGTTTTCGAATCGCATTGTACTCATTTAAAATATAAATACTGGCATTCACTGTGATACCGCAGAGCAGAATGAACGAAGCGAAACCACCCTGGTCAAAGTTCAACTTGAACCAGTAGAACGTCAGAAACACACCGATATAAGAGATCGGAATGACAAAGATGATCGCTAACGGCTGTTTCAACGAATTGAACAGAATGCTTGTAATAAAGAAAATGATAGCAATCACAATCAGGAGCAAGCGATACTGTTTGTTGGCACCTCCACCCCATGACCAGTTATTACTTTCCGCTTCCGCCTTATATCCCATCGGGAGAAGTTCATTAAACTCTTCCAGGTCTTTTTTCAGCAGCTTATTTCCCTGTTCCGACGCACCGATATACTCATATTGCAGGCATAAGCGGTATTGTTGATTCTCCTTCGCCACTTCCTGCGGCATCTGTCCCTTCTCTACCTTAGCCAGTTCCGCCAGTTTATACTCTTTATCGCCTACACGGAAAGGATAATACTGCATGGCCCATATATCCCGCTGATCCGACTGGCGGGAAGAGAGTTTGATTTTTTCCGTTCCATCTTCGGTAACAACGGAACCGATTTCCTGATTCCGCCCATATATGGGACGAATAGCAGCAAACAGTTCTCCGGCTCCGATCCCCGCTCCGATCATCCGTTGTTTATCCAGCTCAAAATAAAACTCCTGATAATCATCCTTCCACCACGAGAAATTGGAACCGACCGTAACTTCCCTGATACGGCGATGAGACAATAAGACCTCTTTCAGTTTTGTAGCCCAGCTATAAAGTTCATCATAATTATATCCGTACATTTTCACCCGGAATGATCCCGCATTCTCGCGTACACTATTACTGAATCCCTGATCCTGTAATCCATAAATACTCCAATCTCCTCCCCCCAACTGGAGAGCTTTACTGATCATGTTAGCTTTCAGCGTATATGGGAACCCGCTTTTCTGATTTTCCTTTGTGAAACGAATGCTGATAGATGCCCTGCGGGCGCTTTCTACCGATGTCTGAAACTGCTTGATCTCCTTGAACTCGCTCAGATAAGTTTCCATCCGCTTGATCAGTGTATTCATCTGTTCAAGCGTACTGCCGTTCGGTAAATTGGCGTTGGCATAAAGCACCACCTCCTCATTCCGGGTAAAGTAGCTCCCTTCATACACCTTTTGCACAAACAGCCTCAGACTTCCTCCCAACGCTTTATCCACTATCGGTTTCACCTTTTCCTTATAGGTAGGAGTCCCCAGTGTCTTATTATAAATCTCTGCCCATTTGCCATCCCCATCCATCTTTTCCGGCAACAGAAAGACCGGTAATCCGAATGCCAGCAACAGCAACAGACAAACCGCTACTCTCCAGCGGCAAAGCCTCTGTATCAGCCACCTGTAGAAATGACTGAAATAGACCGGCCCCCTTCGCATCTTCGAACGCAGCCATCCTAAGAAACGGGTATTCCCCATTTTCCATTTTCTCTTCACTCCGGTCAGAGAAGACTTCCTGCGTCGTTTCAACCCGATTTTATCAATCAAAGAAGGTACAAAGAACAGAGCAACCAATAATGAAACTCCCAGATTAATCATCACCACTGCGGCAAAATCCTGCAGATTCAGACGAATCCTCTCGTCCAGAAAGAAGATGATGACCAACGCTCCCATTGTTGTCAGTGTAGCCGCCAATACAGACATGAACGCCTTCCGGTTTTTACATCGAAGATAATGATCACTCATCACAATCGTATTATCAATCACCAGGTTCAGTGAAACCGTGATACCCGCCAAAGAATATAACTGCATTTCCAGCCCAAAGACATAGTAAAAGATAACGGCTATTGCCATATTCACGGTCAGACTGGTGACAATCAAAAACAGATATTTGGGGCTGAAAGTAATCAGCAGTACAAACAAGAGCAGGATAGCCACCGTCACTCCCGTGCGCAAATAAATCTTGTTCAGCTCGTCATGTATAAACTCTGTAGTATCATAACTGGTATGAATCTCGTATCCTGCCGGAAGCGACAGTCTGATGTCATCCATGCACGCCTGTACCTTTTTGCTCAGTTCCAGCTGATTAGCTGCCTCTTCAGCGACAACAGACAGATAAATCGAATTCAACCCATTGATCCGGTAATAACTCTGAGGCTGCTCTTCCATACGGACGACCTTCACCAGTTCGTCCAAGCGGATGATTCTCCCATCCTTCACTTTCACCTGTATCTGCCCGGCGTCAAACTCCCGGTTATCATGTTCGGGCATCAGCACCAACCGAATCCACTCCTTGCCCGAAGCCGCCTGTTCCACATCATAAGTCCCCAGAAACTCTTTCTGATAATGCAGACCGACTGCCTGACTAATTTCATCCGTACTCACCCCCAACGCACGCAACTGCTCATAATCATACTCCAGACGCCATTCCATCGGTGTGGCTCCGCTGACGTTTATCTTATAGATTCCCGGAAGCTGCGCAAGGCGTGTCTTTATATGTTCCTCCGCATACTTCTGAATCAGACTGGGAGTGGCAGGCGCATTAATCGTGAATGCGATAAAAGGTCCCTGACTTTTCTGCTCCGGACTTGCCATCTGAATGTACGGGTAACTAACTCCCGCCGGCAATTCCGGCCAAGTCTGACGAATGATGGTCGAAGCCTCAAAACGTGCGACAGCCGCATCTGCATGCTTGTCCAGACTCACATTTATACTTCCCCAGCCATTGCCGGAAGTCGAAGATATGCTTTGTATTCCCTTGACACGGGCAAGCATCGCCTCCAGTTTGCTGGTAGCCGTCATCTCCACGACACGCGCCGAAGTCCCTCCCATGCCGAACCACACAGAAAATCCGGGTAAGGTCCGTGACGGATTCAGCTTCACCGGCAGCAACGGAACAAGTGCCAGCCCGACCAACGCCACGCTGATAAAAGCGACAATGAGCGTAAAAGCGGAAGCCTTTGATGACTTTTTAATTTCAGAACCTATATCTTGCATGATTCATTTGTCTATATCCCAAAAGAAATTACTATCTAATCAGTCTTCCTCCATTAAAGTCGAAACGATCCGAAAGAGAAAGCTTCGTAGCAAAATCGAATAAAGTCAGACGACGTATTTTATAATAATTCAGCCAGTAGTTCTGCAAGGCAGAAATGTAGTTGCGCTGCGCCTCCTGCTGCCTGTTGAGCGAAAGCGTCAGACTATTAATATCCGCTTTACCGATAATAAAACGTTGCCTTGTCTCATTATAAGCCAGTATCGCCAGGTCCAGCGCTTCTTCCGCACTGGCAATCAACTGCTGCTGGATATTAAAATCACTCACCGTCATGATGACTTCCTCCTCAATACTGATCTCATCCTGACGTGCCGAAATCTTCACTACATTCAGATTATTCCGTGCCATGTTGTATTTGCCCTTACGAACGCCCCAGTCCAGCAGCGGAATCGATACGCTGACCGCTACCAAGTCCTGCTGCATCGGTTTATGATACACATCTCCGAAGTTTTCCACCACCTGGTTGAAACCGATACTGGCATTCACGCTGGCATTGAAACGGGATTCCTTCTTTGTTCTGTCCACATTCCGCTCCGCTTCCAGTACATTCTGCTTCAGTTCCAGCAACTGCGGATTATTGCTCCTTCCCCATCTCAAAGCCTCATCCACCGGAATCTCCATCATACTTGGGCGTGAAGGAAGCTCCAGTTCGATCTGGGTATTCTTATCCAGATTCAGAAAAGATGCCAGTGAGAACATTGCCCGTTTCAAGGCGCTTGCCCTATTCTGCAATGTATTCTGTGCATTCACTTTATCCAGCTTTAAAGTCAACAGGTCCGCCTGTGAAATAGCGGCGATCCGGTGCCGTTGCTGTCCGATGCGGTACAAAGTATCCGTAGATGCGAGGTTTTCCTTTGCCAGTTTGTATTCCGCCTGCGCCATCGCCAGCGAAAAGAAATAATTCGTCGCCGTTTCCGAAACCTTTTCCACATTATAAAGAAATTCCTTTTTCACACGCTCGTATTTCAGCGGTTCGATCTTCCGGTCCCATTTGAAAGGATTATACCCGACCAGGCTCTGCGAATAACCGAGCCGTATCGGGACGCTGGTAAACTGCGTCGCACTATTATCCCCGAAATTACGCATATAGGCAAGGTTCGACTCCAGATAGAACGTACCTCCGGTCAGGTCCAGATTTTGACGGACACTTAATCCTCCATAGGCATAATATGACTGTTGCGTACGGTAGACATCCAGGTCCTGTCCCGAATCATAACGTTTCGTGATATCCCGGTTATATTGTGCCGGGGTAAGGTCCATTGTCAGACTCGGCAAACGGTTTGCCCGGTACGTCCGGTATTCCCAATAACCGGACAGATACATATTTTGTGTGCGGAATGACTCCAGCGAACTGTCGTTAGCTAAAGCGATAGTCTGGTTCAAGTCCAGCACCAGACGTTTCTGGGCATATACTGAAGAGAAACATATCCCCGATGCTGCCATCAATACAAAAAGAACGGATGATTTCTTCATAATTCAACATGTTTTTCATTTGGTTTGTGATTCCCGCTTTTTCCCCGATAGATAAACCAGTAAAGCAGCGGTATGATAAAGAGGCTGACCGCCGTACCGATGGACATCGTGCCTATCATGGCGATAGACAACGGCTTTTGCAGTTCCGATCCCATATCCGAGGAGAACAGCAACGGCACCATGGCAAAGATGGTCGTCAGCGAAGTCATGATAATCGGACGCAGACGCCTGCGGCCTGCTTCGTGAATAGCTTCCAGCAAAGGAACGCCTGCCTTGCGCAGTTCATTGATCGCATCCAGTTTCAGAATAGAGTCATTGATTACAATACCACAGGTCACAATCAGACCGATGGCAGACATCAGATTCAGCGTATGCCCGCATATCCAAAGCAAGAGTAAGGCAAATGCCACATCAATCGGGATTTCCGCCAGTACCAGCAACGGCTGCAGAAAACTCTCGAACTGTGCGGCAAGAATGAAATACATCAGCAGCAGTGAGATCAACAGAATCACGACCAGTTCATCCAGCATCTCCTTGTTGGAGAAGATACTGCCGGAGAAGCCCGTATCCCAGTCCCCTGTTTCCTCCGCCACCTGTTTCACTTCACGCATCAGCCGGTTCGCATCCTGCACGCCGTAAAAGTCGAACGGGACATACTCGCCGTTACGTCCGGAAGTAATACTTTTCAAGTCTTCGGCGGGAGCTACGTTGATCAATTCCCGAAGCGGGATAAAATCGACATTCCCACGGTTGTCCGGTTGCGTCTGCACCAGTGTTTCCTGCAACACCTCGTTCACAGTCTTTTCATCCCCGGCAATGTTGATCGGCAAATACTGCTGATAAGAGTGCAGCATCGTCACACTGTTTTCCCGGAAAGCCGTTTTCAGTACCCGATACAGTTCGTTGTAGGAAACACGGTAGAGCAAGAGTTTCTCTTTGCTGATACTCAGATTCAACTGGTTTTCGAAGGCGATACCTGTCGGATTGATTCTGGTTTTTCGTCCCAGTTCCTGTTCAACGCTACGGATTGCTTCCGCTTTGGGGGCTTCCGCTTTATTACGGGTGTAAAATTCCGCCACCACATCCGGTTCACCCGTCACAAAGAGTTTCTCAAAGACCGTTTCCGGCGGAGAGAAAGAGATGACAGAGAGTGGATAACGTTCCTTCAGTTTCCGGTATACCGTCTGTTCCAAAGGAGCAATAGCGTCGGAAGTCTCCGTACGGAAATAAAGTTCCGCTTCGGAAGAAGACAGTTCCCGTTCCCGATTGAGGATGAAGTCCTGTCTACCGATAGAGGCTGTTTGCTCCAGTACTTCATCTTTCAGTTCCTTGAAAAGTTCATCCACCCGTCGTTTGTTTTCATCCACATGGATATTCTCATTCCATTCTATCCGGGCGATCAGTTCATTCTCCTCGATATCGGGCATCCGTTCTTTGTCTATAAAGAAAAAGAAGAATATGCAAAGCGGAATGGAAATCACACAGAACAGTACACTGAACGTTTTATGGCGGAATACCCAGTCGACACCCGCATCATAGAATCGGTCTAGCGTGTGGTCCTTGATCGGGTTATTAATTTTGAAAGAAAGCCACTTCCATTTCCGGGTGCGGACACCTGTCCGGTAAACCAGCAGATAAAGTACGGGAAGCAGCATGATACCGGTGAGATAAGACACCATTAGTCCTACAGTGACAGAAAAAGCCTGATCAAAGAAAATAGCGCCTGCAATACCGCTCATAAAAATCAACGGGGCAAAGACAGCAATAGTCGTCAGAGAAGAACTCAGCATGGGGGTGACCACTTCACTGGTTCCCGTCACACAGGCACGGCGCAAGGAGTACCCCCGTTCACGGTATTGCGATATATTCTCGGTCACAATAATCGAACTGTCAATCATCATTTCCAATGCCAGGATCAATCCGGCAAGTGAAATGATATTGAGAGACATATTGCAAAGGTAGAAAAAGACAAAGCTGATCACGATGGACACCACCATACTGAGTCCGATGACCAGCGGAGACTTTACATCTCCCAGAAACAGAACCGCTACCAGACAAATAAAGAGAAAACCAAGGGAGAGATTCTGTTGCAGATTAGAGATGGTGTAGTCCAGCAGTTCCGTCTGATTACGGCTGATGCTGAAATCGATCTCCGGGTATACTAACTGAAAATAGGTCATCGTGCCTACCAGCGCCTGCTTCATCTTATCCATGTTCTCATCCGCCTGTTTGATGACGGCAAGGCTCACCGCCCGTTTGCCATTGGACAGGGATACTCCTTTTTCCTTTACAGGTACGACGCTTACTTTGCAGAAGTCTTTTAACTGTACGATGCGGTCACCCTTACGCAGATAAATATTTTCCACATCCTCCGCCGTACGCAGCAATGTCGAGAATTTAATATTGTATTCATAATATCCGTCTCGCACTGTCATGCTGCCCGGTTCCACATTATTAGAAGATAAAGCCGATTCGATATCTCCAATGGAGAGTCCCATCATGGCGAGCTTGTCCTTGTCGGGCACTATTTGTACCTGCCGTTCCAAAATTCCGGTCACGTCCACCATGGCAACTTCTTCAAGCTGCTCTATCCTGCGCTTAATGACAGACTCGGCAAACTCACACAATTCAAGGAAGGAGTGCTGTTCCGTAGCTCCGTAAGCACTGTCATTCTTCAGTGTCAGATTCAGATAGAATACAGGAATATCCGTTGCACTCGCTTTGATTACCTTCGGGCGTTCCGCTTCTTTCGGAAGATAGTTCATGGCGGCATCTATCTTCTCATTTACCTCGATAAAGGCAAGGTCCGTATTCGTTCCATATTCAAATGACAAGCGGATAATGCCCGCCCCGTCTCTCGATTCACTATGGATATCCTTCAGGGTAGAGACCTGAATCAACTGCCCCCGCAAAGGTTTGACAATCGTGTTTTCCAATTCCCGGGCAGAGGTATTGGCAGACGCCACCTGTACCGTAATCTCAGGAATAGCGATATTGGGAAGCAGTGATATAGGCAGCGTAGAGTATGTCACCAGCCCGATGATGAAACAGGCGGTAAAGGCCATCAATACGGCAATAGGGCGCTGAATTAAGAATTTTATCATAGATTCATTATTTAATTCTTAATTCTTCATTTAACATAGACTTCCGCCTCATGCGCCAGATTCAGATTTCCGGTGACAATCACCGTATCTCCTTCCAGCAGACCATCCTCGATGCCTTTCTGCGACTTGTCGGAGACGACACATTCTGTCGCATTCTCCAGTCCCGTATTCACATAATTCCACATTGCCTTGCCGTCTTTCAGGGTAAATACCACTTGTTTGCCGGAACGCAATACAACGGCGCTCTTCGGAATAACCAGCCGCTCTCCCAGCGAACGGCGGACACTTACCCTTACATTCATTCCGCTGAACAGTTTTCCTCCCGCATTTACCAATGCTTTCACTTTCACCATGCCGTTGGCATCCACCAATGGATTTATCTCTGATACACTGCCTTCAAACGCATCTCCTCCGGCATAAGGAGTAATTACCACTTTATCTCCCATCCTGATAAAAGCAAGTTCATTTTCCAGCACTGTGAAATCAGCTTCCATTCCTTTGGAATCAATAATAGTACAGAATGCTTCAGAAGTATTTGCCGGATTATAAGGCTTCGAAAATAAATTGGCTACCACACCGTCAAAAGGAGCAATCAACGTAGCATGCTCCATCTCTCTTTTCGCCAGTTCATACTGGGATTTCGACTGTTCATACCCGCTTTTTACTTTGGCGATTTTCATTGTTTCGGCAGGGACTTTACTAAAGTCGTCAGAAGAATATCCCTGCCCGATCAGTACGTCTTTCAATTCCAGTTCGGCTTTCAGCAAAGCATCTTCCGACTGGGATAACTTCTGTTCCAGACGGAATTTATCCAGATCAGCCAGCTTCTGCCCTTTCTGTACACGGTCGCCATTCTTCACATAGATATGAGCGATGACTTCACCGGTTTCAAAACGCAGATCGGCTTTGCCACGGGCACTGATTTTGCCGTTACTCACCAGTTCGTGATTAAAGTCACGCTTCTTCAATATCTGAACAGCTACTTCATTCTTCGTATCCGGAAGGACTGTGGAGACGCCTTTCTCCGATTCATCTGCAGTATTCTTCTTGTCGGAACAAGAGAGCGTCATCATACATGCAAGGCACAATAAAATCCATGTAGAATTATTTTTCATCGTATTTATTGGTTTGTTTATTCTAATTATCTCACATATAAATTCTTATATATTGTATGTAAATCTGTATCATGTTTGCCAAATTTAGACAAAAATATCTATTAATCAAGTTTGTACAGTCATTTTTTTTCTTCACCCATTTATTTTAGTAGTTTTACTTCTTCTCTCATCTCCCTTATCGCTGTCGATTGTACTTTTGGTTCCTTTGTCAATACAATCTGAACCGCCTGTTTTAATTTCTCCGGGTGCCGATATTCCGGTTCCGCATAAAGCTTTGCCAACAAGTAATATGGATAAATTCGTCCCGGAAGCCGATGAGTAGATCGTATGAAATATTCTTCGGCTTTCTCATATTCTCCTGTAGCCTGATAATTCTTTCCTATTATGTTCAGAATCATAGGGTCACAACTATGCGCCATTGCCTCTTTCAGTATTGTTGTAGAACTATTATATTCTTTCAACTTATGTAAAGAATGTCCATATTCAAACAAAAATGCTCCCCTATCATTCAATTCCGGATAAATTTTCTCATACCCTTCTTTGGCTAAACGAAATGCGCCTATATTATAGTGCATTTTATACCTAAACCATTCTTCACAAGCATTATACTGATTATATTTCCAATAGTAACTTCCCAATAAAGCAATCATTATAATAAAGAACAATATTTGTAACCGTGAAGAACCCACTACACAAGCAGCCAATAAAAAATAGAATGCTATAGCAAATCCGGGTATTTGCATTGGATAAGATGAAAATGCAAATACTAAAACAGAAATCAAACCAGCACATGCACTTAGTCTTTTCTCTGTTATTCCTATCCAAAGGCAAAAAACAATAATCAATAACACAACCAATAGAAATAAGACTCCATATTCTACAGCTATTTGCAGATATTCATTAAACGCGTATTCAGGACTTCCAGCTACTAATTCTTCTGTAGATGTAAACTCTTTTTGGGAGAAATATTTTTCCTGAGCCATTCCATAAGCCGATGCAAAGTTTCCAGTACCATGTCCAAGGAGAGGTTTTTCCACAATAGCCATAACACCCACTTTCCAAATTAACAGACGTCCATTAGCCGAATCTACTTTTAATTGAAAAAGAGCATAACCAACTATTATCAATACCATTCCCCCGGCAATAATAGCCGGAAATACTCTTTTCTTATATTTTCGGCCTATCTTCCTTAAACTAGTTCCCCATGAACGATATGTAGCATATACCCATATCCCAGAAATCGCAACAGCCATCCATGCCGAACGACTCATACCTGCCGGTAAAACACAAAGAATTAATAGCAAGACTCCCAAAGCCATACAATATTTACCTTGCTCTACCCAAGTACGTTTCTTCACCTTTCTTAAATTCAACCATTCATTCAAACAAATAGGAAATACCATTGCTAAGTATCCGGAATAAGGCCCCGGATTGTAGAAAGAACCTGTAAGCGCATATAATGAATGATTAGAAACAGCTAAACCGTATATCTGCCTTAATCCCCAAACAGCTTCAACCCCACCTAATATAATAAGAGACCAAACGACTGATAAATAAAAAGTATTTCCCTTTTTATCTAAACATAAAGAAATAAGACTACATATTACAAATACAATAGTCACACGCCCCAAATATAGCTTCTGATATGCCATATCTCCAACCGCAATAGTATAAGATGAAACAGTCACAACACTTAAAAGCGCAATGACTCCAAACAGCATTAATAAATGAACGATATATTTATTCTGTAATAACATCTTCTATCATCTCCCATCTTTATTTGATCTTCATTAAAATCCGTTCCCAACGTATCTGATCGGTATATTTTTCTTTTGAGTTCCAAATACGGGTAGCTTTACCTACAATATATTCTTCCGACAACATTCCCCAATAACGGGAATCTTGTGAATTCGCCAAATTATCACCAGATACAAAATAATAGTTCTTTTCAAAACGGTATTGATGAATAAGGCTATCACCAATAAGCACCTATCCTTCTTTTAGTTCTATTTTTTCTTTTGTTCACATGATATCAGTTGTCTATCTAAACAATTTAAGCTTAATTTAATATAATCCCTCTATTATCTCCTTCTAGCTAATAATTGTAATCCACAAATATGTACCACATTACATCGGCATAATTCAATATAGAGTAGGTAAATCATTCTCTTGTATAATTTGTCCTCAAAGCCATATATCGAAACGGCAGGTTCGAAGCTCGTTATCAGGTTTTTATGATACCTAAAGTCCCTTCCACTAGAACAGGGGACGGGTCTGTAACTTGTATCCCTATGCCATTTCTCAATTTTTTATTAAAGCAGAACGACTGTACAAATCAACTCTCTTCCTATACAATATTTTGACGTTTACTCAAGAATGGCACATTTCTTTAAAATCAAAGGGACGTTGTTTTGAAGAAACGTGCCATTCTTGAGTCTATATCAGTATAATTCAATATTAATAAATCATAAAGTCACCTCCATCATTTCGAAAAGAATGTAAACTAATCATCAATAGAAAGACATTTCTTAATAAAGTCATCTAATTGTTTTTTATCTTGTGATATTTCGAATATACACGCATCTCTTATTCGACAATTATTATCAACAATTATCATAACAGGAGTCGGTATATACCTCAATTCTTTTCTTATTAAATCATTCTTGTCTTTATAAATAAAC
>ENA-UPSY01002834-UPSY01002834.1-human-gut-metagenome-genome-assembly--contig:-NODE-2834-length-13786-cov-3.192793_pt1 | contig 13786 bp, 9 predicted proteins | sample MGYA00250044_ERZ773365 | MGnify/ENA primary metagenome ERZ773365 (study PRJEB29103, sample SAMN06111932) | human gut metagenome | biome: human gut; feature: ankylosing spondylitis patient; material...
GGGCTGCTTTATCCAAAGATAGAATCTTAAGAATCTCGACCAAACGCAACAGGTTCTTGAAAGAATCCGGCTTGTTATCGTTCGACAACATTCTTAATTTATCTTGAATGCCAAGTATCATTTCCCGGCTGAAAACAAGACCACTGGAAGCGTTATCAAACATATCCTTCATGGTCTTGAAATGCCGTCTATTGATTAAGCTATCAAATAACGATTTATGAAATTGTATCGTTATCTCAAAGATCCCATTACACGGACACTTATGGTTCGAGTAAGCATGCTTCGTTCCTCCCGCGATCAACACCAAATCCAGATCATCGATTTCCTCGACCGAATCGCCAACTATCCGGATAGCACCAGCGGCATTCTCCAGATAGTTCAACTCAAACTCCATGTGTACATGTAACGGAAAATTAAACCCCGATTTCGGGCGTTGCATGACCAAGAAGCAATCTTCTGATGAAAGCGGGGTAGTTTCCTTCAATACGTCTACTTTCCCCATACACACAAAGCTTTTTTATTCGAGTATCAACGTACTGATTACCGGGCAATGGTCGGATGGGAACAGGTTATTCAACGTTTCAGTCAATACACCATGACGCAATACCTTGATATTCCCTTTCACGAAGATATAATCAATCCATTCACGCTTGTCGTAAGGGATCTTTCCAAAATCATGGAATGTCCATTCCGGGCCGTAAATAAACCCTGCGATCGTGCGGGAATGAGTCAAATGACGAGGATCACTCGGATTAGTCAATACTTGTATCGGCTCATCAGAAGGCACGGCATTGAAATCGCCAGTCACGATTATAGGCAAATTCTCGGATAATTTCTTCGCTTGCTCCAGCACCAATGAAGCTCCTTCATGACGAGCCACTTTCCCCATATGATCCAAGTGCGTATTCAAGAAAAAGAATTTCTTTCCCGTATTCTTATCTTTCAAGATCGCCCAAGTAGCAACACGCTCGCATGCGGCGTCCCAACCTTTCTTACCAACGGCATTTATATCTTCGGCTAACCAGAAATTACCGCTTTTCTCAACGGAGAAACGATCCTTACGATAGAAAATCGGAGCGTACTCCCCTTTCGTCTTGCCATCCTCACGACCAACACCCACATAAGCGTATTCCGGTAAACGATTAAGCAAATCATTCAGCTGATTATTCAAGACCTCTTGCGCACCGAACACATCCGCCTCATAGAATTTCACTAAATCAGCAGCGAAATCTCTTCTGAATTTCCATTGATTATCCTTATCACCCGAATTATCGTAACGGATGTTATAAGACATTACATTCATTTTCTCATCGTTGTTTTTAGCGAATAAGCAACCAGTGGCAAATAAAGCCACCATTAAACAAAGTAAAATTCTCTTCATGATATTGATTATTATATGTTTCTTATATGTCTCAGTATTTATCTATGGTCTTTGTTACCTCGCAAAAATAAAGTTTATCCATTTATTAAGCAAATAAGGAAGAACAAAAAAGGCCGACAGATTGCTCTGCCGGCCTTTCTTTATAGTTTATTAAACGTTCCTATTCTTCATCATCTTTGTCCATGGCATTGAAATCAACCACGTTCTTGCGATTAGCGAAGATACGATCGAACTCATCCTTTGCGCCTACGATCAGCTTATCAAACTCACGCTGACCGGTACCGGCAGGAATCAAGTGACCACAGATAACGTTCTCTTTCAAACCTTCCAAACGGTCTACCTTTCCGTTGATAGCAGCCTCGTTCAATACTTTCGTCGTCTCTTGGAAAGATGCGGCGGACATAAAGCTGTTCGTCTGCAAAGCGGCACGTGTGATACCTTGAAGGATCTGGTTGGCTGTAGCCGGAATAGCGTCACGTACCTCGACCAACTTAAGATCACGGCGTTTCAACATACTATTCTCATCTCTCAACTTACGTGCAGTCACGATCTGTCCGGCCTGCAATGTCTGAGAATCTCCCGGATCGGTAACAACTTTCTTGCCCCAGATACGATCGTTCTCGTCCATTACCTCCAACTTATCAACAATCTGCTGCTCCAAGAAGCGAGTATCTCCCGGATCAACCACCTCTACCTTACGCATCATCTGACGAACGATAACCTCGAAGTGCTTATCGTTGATCTTCACACCCTGTAGACGGTATACATCCTGAACCTCATTCACGATATATTCCTGTACAGCCGTCGGACCTTTGATCGCCAAGATATCCGAAGGAGTGGTAGCACCGTCTGATAGCGGCATACCCGCACGGATATAGTCGTTCTCCTGAACCAATAATTGCTTAGACAGAGGAACCATATATTTCTTAACCTCACCCAACTTAGACGTTACGGTGATCTCACGGTTACCACGTTTGATCTTACCGAATCCTACCTCTCCGTCGATCTCAGATACGACAGCAGGGTTAGACGGGTTACGAGCCTCGAACAACTCGGTTACACGAGGAAGACCACCGGTGATATCACCGGCCTTACCTACGGCACGAGGGATCTTAACCAAAACCTCACCAGCTTTCACTACATCACCATTGTCTTTCACGACGTGAGCGCCCAACGGCAAAGAGTAGTTCTTCAAGTAATTACCATTCTCATCCACGATATGAGCGGCCGGAGCCTTCGTCTTATCCTTAGACTCGATGATGATCTTCTCCTTCAAACCGGTAGTCTCATCACTCTCAACCTTGTAAGTTACGTTCTCTACCAAACTCTCGAACTCGATCTTACCGGAAACCTCTGACACGATTACGGCATTGAACGGGTCCCACTCGATGATCACGTCACCCTTCTTAATTGAGTCACCGTTGTTGAAGAACAACTTAGAACCATAAGGTATATTATGAGTCAACAACACGATCTTCGTGTTCGGATCAACAATGCGCATTTCAGCCAAACGGCTTACTACTACCAAATGTTTCTTTCCGCTCACCTCGTCTACCGCCTCAACAGCACGAAGCTCGTCGATCTCTAAAATACCATCATATTTAGATGTAATACTATTCTCTGTAGCGATGTTGGATGCGATACCACCGACGTGGAATGTACGCAATGTCAACTGTGTACCCGGCTCACCGATAGACTGCGCGGCAATTACACCGACAACCTCACCCTTCTGAACCATGCGGTTCGTAGCCAAGTTACGTCCATAGCACTTAGCGCAGACACCCTTCTTAGACTCACAAGTCAATACGGAACGAATCTCGACGCTCTCGATCGGAGAGTCTTGGATTGCCTTAGCGGCATCCTCACGGATTTCCTCACCAGAACGAACGATAACCTCGCCCGTAATCGGATGGATCACATCGTGAACAGATACACGACCTAAGATTCTCTCATACAAGGAAGCGATCACCTCCTCGTTATTCTTCAATTCCGTACAAACCAAGCCACGCAATGTACCACAGTCTTCCTCGTTTACGATCACGTCGTGAGAGACGTCAACCAAACGACGAGTCAAGTAACCGGCGTCGGCAGTCTTCAAAGCGGTATCCGCCAAACCTTTACGAGCACCGTGAGTAGAGATAAAGTATTCCAACACTGACAAACCTTCCTTAAAGTTAGAAAGGATCGGGTTTTCAATGATCTGACCACCTTCTGCACCACTCTTCTGCGGTTTTGCCATCAAACCACGCATACCGGACAACTGACGAATCTGTTCCTTAGAACCACGGGCACCGGAATCCATCATCATATAGATTGAGTTGAATCCATCGTTATCCGCCGTCAATTGCTTAATCAAGATATTAGACAAGTTACTATTAACGTGTGTCCAAGTATCGATAATCTGGTTATAACGCTCGTTGTTGGTAATGAAACCCATATTATAGTTAGCCATGATCTGCTCAACCTCCTCATATCCCTTCTGAACCAACGCATCTTTTTCAGCAGGAATAAGCACATCGGCCAAGTTGAAAGACAGACCACCCTTAAATGCCATATAGTAACCCAAGTTCTTGATATCATCCAAGAACTGAGCGGTACGAGCTACGCCACAAGCCTTGATTACCCGACCGATGATGTCACGAAGAGACTTCTTGCCCAACACCTCGTTTACATAACCAATCTCTTTCGGAACAAACTCATTTACCATCAAACGACCTACAGAAGTCTCTACCATCGTCTTCACCAAGTTACCGTTCGCATCCAAATCCTCCACGTAAACATGGATCGGAGCATGGATATCCAACTTCTTCTCATTGTAAGCGATCGTAGCCTCTTCCGGACCATAGAAAGTCAAACCTTCGCCTTGTGTACCCTTGCGCAACTTGGTAATATAATACAAACCAAGCACCATATCCTGAGAAGGTACGGTAATAGGAGCACCATTCGCGGGGTTCAAGATATTGTGTGAAGCCAACATCAACATTTGAGCTTCCAAAACAGCCTCATTACCTAACGGCAAGTGAACAGCCATCTGGTCACCGTCGAAGTCGGCGTTGAATGCCGTACATGCCAACGGGTGCAACTGGATAGCCTTACCCTCGATCAATTTCGGCTGGAACGCTTGGATACCCAAACGGTGCAATGTCGGGGCACGGTTCAATAATACCGGGTGACCTTTCATTACGTACTCCAAAATATCCCAAACAACCGGTTCCTTACGGTCAACGATCTTCTTGGCAGATTTCACCGTCTTCACGATACCGCGTTCGATCAATTTACGGATAACGAAAGGCTTATAAAGCTCGGCAGCCATATTCTTCGGCAAACCGCACTCGTGCATCTTTAATTCCGGACCTACGACAATAACCGAACGAGCGGAGTAGTCAACACGCTTACCCAACAAGTTCTGACGGAAACGACCTTGTTTACCTTTCAAACTGTCGGACAAGGACTTCAACGGACGATTGGCGTCTGTCTTAACAGCGCTCGATTTACGAGAGTTGTCAAACAAAGAGTCCACGGCCTCCTGAAGCATACGTTTCTCATTACGTAAGATCACTTCCGGAGCCTTAATATCGATCAATCGTTTCAAACGGTTATTACGAATAATAACACGACGATACAAATCATTCAAGTCAGAAGTAGCGAAACGGCCACCGTCCAACGGAACCAACGGACGCAGTTCGGGAGGGATCACCGGGATCACCTTCATGATCATCCATTCCGGTTTGTTACGACCTCTGGACGCACGAAAAGACTCAACTACCTGAAGGCGTTTCAAGGCCTCGTTCTTTCTCTGTTGAGATGTGTCCGTGCTCGCACGGTGACGCAACTCATAAGAAAGAGAATCCAAGTCCAAGCGAGCCAACAGATCATAAACAGCCTCAGCGCCGATCTTAGCGATGAACTTATTCGGATCCGTATCCTCTAGCAATTGATTTTCTCTTGGAAGGCTATCCAAAATATCCAGATATTCCTCCTCAGATAATAGGTCTAACTCACCGACCGTGTCTACGCAACCCGGCTGGATCACGACGTAGCGTTCGTAATAGATGATGGAATCCAGTTTCTTGGTAGGAAGACCTAGCAAGTAACCGATTTTATTAGGCAAAGAACGGAAATACCAAATATGGGCAACAGGAACCACCAAATGGATGTGTCCCATACGTTCACGACGAACTTTCTTTTCCGTAACTTCCACTCCACAACGATCGCAGACAATACCTTTGTAACGGATACGCTTGTACTTACCGCAATGGCACTCATAGTCCTTGATCGGACCAAAGATACGCTCACAGAACAAACCGTCACGCTCAGGCTTATACGTACGATAGTTAATTGTTTCCGGTTTCAAAACCTCACCGCTGGAGTTCTCTAGGATCTCCTCAGGGGATGCCAGACCGATGGTTATTTTTGAAAAGTTACTCTTTATCTTGTTTTCTTTTCTAAAGGCCATATTATTTATTTATAAAGAGTTATCAATAGATAAAGTAGACGGGCCGTAGCCCACCTACTTCTTTATTGTTATTGAATTAATCCAGAGTGAAACTCAAACCAAGTCCTCTCAACTCGTGCAATAATACATTCAGAGATTCAGGGATACCCGGCTGTGGCATCGGATCACCCTTCACGATCGCCTCATAAGCCTTCGAACGTCCTACAACGTCATCAGACTTAATCGTAAGAATTTCCTGAAGAACATGAGCGGCACCGAAGGCTTCCAGTGCCCAAACCTCCATCTCTCCGAAACGCTGACCACCGAACTGTGCCTTACCACCCAACGGCTGTTGCGTAATCAAAGAGTACGGACCGATTGAACGGGCATGCATCTTATCGTCAACCATGTGGCCCAACTTCAAGAAGTAAGTCACACCCACCGTAGCAGGTTGGTCGAAACGCTCACCAGTACCACCATCATACAAGTAAGACTTACCGTAGCGAGGAATACCAGCTTTGTCTGTCCATTCGTTCAAATCATCCAAAGTCGCACCATCGAAGATCGGAGTAGCGAACTTAACGTCCAGCTCACGTCCGGCCCAACCCAACACGGCCTCAAAAATCTGTCCCAAGTTCATACGAGAAGGCACACCCAGCGGGTTCAAGCAGATATCCACCGGAGTACCGTCTTCCAAGAACGGCATATCCTCCTGACGAACGATCTTTGATACGATACCCTTGTTACCGTGACGACCGGCCATCTTATCACCTACCTGAATCTTACGTTTCTTGGCGATATAAACATTAGCCATCTGTACGATACCCGTCGGCAGCTCATCACCGAACGTCAAGTCGAACTTCTTACGGCCCAACCCAGCGTCAAGCTCCTTGTACTTCTTCAAATAATTCAAGATAACCTGCTTGATCAACTCATTCTTCTGAGCGTCTGCCGTCCACTTGCTTACTTGGATGGAGTTATAATCCAATTCTTCCAGAGATTTGCGGGTAAACTTAGCACCCTTAGCGATAATCTCCGTATTCATATAGTCTTTAACACCTTGAGAAACCTTGCCGTTTGTAAGCACTAACAACTTATCAACTAACAAAGTCTTCAAGCTAGCCATCTTTTCTTCGTATTCCTCGTCCAACTTCGGCAAGATCGCCTTATCAGTCAATCTGGATTTACGTTTCTTGACAGCCTTCGAGAACAAAGCGGTCTCGATAACCACACCGCGCAAAGGCGGAGTAGCCTTCAAGGAAGCATCCTTCACCCGCCTTATCACCGAAGATAGCACGCAACAACTTTTCCTCCGGAGATGGATCAGACTCACCTTTCGGAGTGATCTTACCGATCAAGATATCACCCGGCTCGATGCGAGCACCTACACGAACGATACCTCTCTCATCCAAATCCTTGGTAGCCTCTTCGCTGACGTTAGGGATATCGGAAGTCAATTCCTCCATACCACGCTTTGTCTCACGTACCTCAAGGATATACTCGTCAACGTGAACAGACGTAAAGAAGTCCTCGCGAACCATACGCTCGTTCAACACGATAGCATCCTCATAGTTATAACCCTTCCAAGGCATGTAAGCCACCTTCACGTTACGTCCCAAAGCAAGCTCGCCTTTCTGGGTTGAGTAACCCTCGGTAAGGATATCGCCGGCTTTCACACGTTGTCCGCGATGACAGGTCGGTTTCAAATCGACTGTCGTACTTTGGTTGGTCTTACGCCATTTCGGGATATTATATGTCTTAACCGCATCCTCGAAGCTAACGAATTCCTCGTCCTCCGTGCGGTCATATTTAATCTTGATACAAGTAGCATCAACGAACACAACCTCGCCCTCACGCTCAGCCATAATCTGAGTACGAGAGTCACGAGCAACCTGCGCCTCGATACCGGTACCAACGATCGGAGCGTCCGTACGCAACAAAGGAACCGCCTGACGCATCATGTTAGATCCCATCAACGCACGGTTAGCGTCATCATGTTCCAAGAACGGGATCAGTGAAGCCGCGATAGAAGCGATCTGCTGCGGAGCCACGTCCATCAAGTCAATCTCAGAAGGAGGGACAACAGGGAAGTCAGCCTCGAAACGAGCCTTCACCTTATCGCGGATAAACTTACCGTTATCATCCAATGGAGCATTACCTTGAGCGATTGTCAACTCTTCCTCTTCCTCCGCCGTGTAGTATTGCAAGCCTTCCTCAGAGAAGTCGACCTTTCCATCTGCCACCTTACGGTACGGAGTCGAGATGAAACCAAGATCGTTGATCTTAGCGTATACACATAAAGAAGAGATCAAACCGATGTTCGGACCTTCCGGGGTCTCAATCGGACAAAGACGACCATAGTGCGTATAGTGAACGTCACGAACCTCGAATCCGGCACGCTCTCTAGACAAACCTCCCGGACCTAGGGCTGATAAACGACGCTTGTGCGTGATCTCCGCCAACGGGTTCGTCTGGTCCATGAACTGAGACAAGGCATTCGTTCCGAAGAAAGAGTTAACCACGGAAGAAATCGTCTTCGCATTGATCAAATCAATCGGAGTAAACACCTCATTATCGCGAACGTTCATACGTTCACGAACTGTACGTGACATACGAGCCAAACCAATACCGAACTGGTTATACAATTGCTCGCCAACCGTACGTACACGACGGTTGCTTAAGTGGTCGATATCATCCACGATAGCCTTCGAGTTGATCAACTCGATCAGGTACTTGATGATCTCGATAATATCTTCTTTAGTCAAGACCTTAACATCAGCGCTTGTAGTAAGGCCTAACTTCTTGTTGATCCTGTAACGTCCCACCTCACCCAGATCATAACGTTTCTCTGAGAAGAACAGGTTCGTGATAACCTCGCGTGCGCTAGCCTCATCAGCCGGTTCCGCATTTCTCAACTGTCTGTAGATATACAACACAGCTTCCTTCTCGGAGTTACTCGGGTCTTTCTGGAGCGTATTATATATGATAGCATAGTCGGACAGATTCTGGTCCTCACGATGCAACAAGATATTTTGCGTGCCTGAATCCAAGATAGCCTCGATATTGTCACTATCCAATACAGACTCACGGGCGATGATTACATCGTTACGTTCAATAGAAACCACCTCACCGGTATCCTCATCTACGAAATCCTCCACCCAAGTCTTCAAAACACGAGCGGCCAGCTTACGTCCGATAAACTTCTTCAGGTTTGCTTTCGTTACCTTCACCTCTTCCGCAAGGTTGAAGATTTCAAGAATATCTCTATCGCTTTCAAAACCAATAGCTCTCAAAAGAGTAGTTACAGGCAATTTCTTTTTACGGTCGATGTAAGCGTACATCACATTGTTGATGTCCGTAGCGAACTCGATCCATGACCCCTTGAACGGGATAATACGTGCGGAGTACAACTTCGTTCCGTTTGCGTGCGTGCTTTGTCCGAAGAATACGCCCGGAGAACGGTGCAGCTGAGACACGACAACACGCTCGGCGCCGTTGATCACGAAAGTACCTCTGTCCGTCATATACGGGATCGGACCCAAGTATACATCTTGGATCACCGTATCGAAGTCCTCATGATCCGGGTCCGTACAGTACAGTTTTAACTTCGCTTTTAAAGGCACGCTATAGGTTAACCCGCGAGCGATACACTCATCGATACAGTAACGAGGCGGATCTATATAGTAATCTAAGAACTCCAACACAAAATTGTTACGGGTATCCGCAATCGGGAAATTCTCGGCAAATACCTTATACAATCCCTCCTTCTTTCTCTTTTCAGGAGGAGTGTCAAGTTGAAGAAAGTCTTGGAACGACTTCAATTGAACTTCGAGAAAGTCCGGATACGGGAACTGATTCTTTATCGAAGCAAAATTAACTCTTTGGTTTTCAGCTGTTGAAGACATCTAGTAAGGAATTTATTGAACTTATTGAAATTATAGACACAAAAAGGTTAAGAGTCTTCGTAGTCGGAGACTCTTAACCAAATCACCTGGAAACCAGGTTATAAATACTATTTAAGCTCAACTTCAGCTCCAGCCTCTTCCAACTGTTTCTTCAATGCCTCAGCATCAGCTTTAGCGATACCTTCCTTGATTGCACTAGGAGCGCTATCTACCATATCCTTAGCCTCTTTCAAGCCAAGACCTGTTAATTCTTTAACTAACTTAACGATAGCTAATTTATTAGCACCAGCTGCTTTCAATACAACATCGAAAGAAGTCTTCTCTTCTGCAGCGGCAGCAGCACCACCAGCAGCAGGACCAGCAACAGCAACAGCTGCAGCAGCAGGTTCGATACCGTACTCTTCTTTAAGGATAGTAGCTAATTCGCTAACTTCTTTAACGGTCAAGTTTACTAATTGTTCTGCAAAAGCTTTCAAATCTGCCATTTTTGTATGATTTAAATGATTATTTATCTGTGTAATGTTTTAATGAAAAATTATCTTTCTTCCAAAGTCTTCAACAGACCATGGATAGTTTGTCCTGATGACTGAAGAGCAGAGATAACGTTCTTCGCCGGAGATTCCAACAATGCGATAACATCGGCAATAAGTTCGTTTTTGCTCTTGATATTTACTAATGCCTCAAGATTCTCAGCACCTACATAGAAGCTTTCTTGTACGTAAGCAGCCTTCAAAGCCGGTTTAACGACTACACCTTTTTTAGCGTCCTTAGTAAAATCCTTAATCAGGCGAGCGGGAGCATTAGCGACTTGTGAGAACATCACAGCCGTATTGCCTTTCAAAGCTACGTTAAGATCAGAGAAGTCACCCTCAATGTTCTCCAACGCTTTCTTAAGCAAGTTATTCTTTACAACGACTAACTTAACCTCACGCTTGAAACACTCTCTTCTCAATTTGCTGGTTTTCTCAGCGTCCAACGCCTCGATATCCGTCAAATAGAAATTAGGATATTCCTTTAATGTTTCAGTTAATTGACCTATAACAGTTCCTTTATCTTCCTTTCTCATTGTTCAATTGTTTTTTAGTTTTCTTCAACTGATTTGGGGTCAATTTTAATACCCGCACTCATTGTACTAGAAAGATAAATACTCTTTATATACGCACCTTTAGCCGCAGTAGGTTTCAACTTGATCAAAGTTGAAATAAACTCCTTAGCATTGTCACGAATCTGTTCCGGAGTGAAAGACACCTTACCAACAGATGTGTGAACGATACCGCTCTTATCAACCTTAAAGTCAATCTTACCTTGCTTAACCTCCTTCACCGCGTTTCCGATCTCATTGGTAACCGTACCGCTCTTTGGATTAGGCATCAAACCACGAGGGCCTAATACGCGACCAAGAGCACCGATCTTACCCATGATAGAAGGCATAGTGATGATAACATCAATGTCAGTCCAACCGCCTTTAATCTTATTAATATACTCATCCAATCCAACATAGTCAGCTCCAGCGGCAGTAGCTTCAGCTTCCTTGTCCGGAGTACATAATGCGAGAACCCTAACCTGCTTACCAGTTCCGTGAGGCAATGAAACCACGCCTCTCACCATTTGATTGGCCTTACGGGGGTCAACACCTAAACGGACATCAACATCTACGGATGCGTCAAACTTAGTTGTAGTAATTTCCTTCACTAAAGCTGAAGCTTCTTTCAATGTATATGCTTTCCCAGCTTCAATCTTGCCCAAAGCCAACTTTTGATTCTTTGTAAGTTTACTCATCTCAATTGAAGTTTATTAATTATTACCCGGGAATGTCCCTTTAACAGTGATACCCATACTTCTGGCTGTTCCCGCAACCATTCTCATGGCTGACTCGACAGTAAAGCAGTTTAGATCGACTAATTTGTCTTCAGCGATAGCTTTCACCTGCTCCCATGTGATCTCAGCGATCTTAGCACGGTTAGGTTGAGCGGAACCGCTCTTCTTCTTAGTAGCTTCCAACAACTGGATTGCCACAGGAGGAGTTTTAACGACAAAGTCGAAAGACTTATCGGCATAGTAAGTAATTACAACAGGTAATATCTTACCAGCCTTGTCTTGGGTCTTGGCATTAAATTGCTTGCAAAACTCCATAATGTTAATACCCTTAGAACCCAAAGCAGGTCCTACTGGGGGAGAAGGGTTTGCTGCTCCTCCTTTAATCTGCAATTTGATTTGTCCAGCAACTTCTTTAGCCATTGTTTCTAAAATTTTTTAGATATATAACATCAATAACAGAAAGGTAGCACTTTTCGTAACCAGAGTACTATTCTTTCTCAACTTGCATATAACCCAACTCAAGGGGAGTCTTGCGTCCGAAGACCTTAACCATCACCTTAAGTTTCTTTTTCTCGGCGTTGACCTCTTCGATTATACCCGTGAAACCGCTGAACGGTCCAAAAGTAATCTTCACACTCTCGCCAACATAGAACTGGATATCCAGATCCTCTTGTTGTTCCTGCAACTCGTCAACCGTACCTAAGATACGATTCACTTCCGCAGGACGTAATGGCACGGGGGTATCAGAACCACCCAAGAAACCAATCACGTTCGGAATGTTCCGCAATCGATGAGCAACCTCACCAACCAAAGCGGCCTCAACCAGTACATAACCCGGCAAGTAAGCTCTTTCTTTCATGACCTTCTTACCGTTTCGTACCGTAAAGGTTTTCTCGGTCGGAATCAAGACTTGAGATACATATTCTCCCAGATCCGTATTCTTCAGCTCAGCCTCTAGATATTCCCGTACCTTGTTCTCCTTGCCACTGATGGCACGCAGAACATAAAATTTCTTTTGGATATCAGACATACCTTAACTGATTAGAAAATTTGGTTGTAGAAGAAACGCATAACAGCCTCGAAGGCCCCGTCAACAACAAAGATCAATGCGGCGATGATAAGGGAAGCAAACATAACAACAACCGCACTATTGGAAAGCTCTGCTCTCGTAGGCCAAGAAACTTTATAAACAAGTTCGTTATAAGATTCCTTAATATAAGTAATTATCTTTTTCATCGAATCTATAGATTTTAGCACGGAAGGAGAGGCTCGAACTCCCGACACCTGGTTTTGGAGACCAGTGCTCTACCAACTGAGCTACTTCCGTAGAAATAGCCAGCCCTTAAAAAGACTGGCTATAACATTATCTAATGCTTGAATTAGTTCTCTAATTCTGTGATCTGGCCTGCACCTACTGTACGTCCACCCTCGCGGATAGCGAAACGAAGACCTACGCTACATGCTACCGGATAGATCAACTCAACCTCGATCGTTACGTTATCACCCGGCATTACCATTTCAGTTCCTTCCGGCAAAGTGATCTCACCAGTTACATCCAATGTACGGATGTAGAACTGAGGACGATATTTGTTGTGGAACGGAGTGTGACGACCACCTTCCTCTTTCTTCAAGATATAAACCTCAGCCTTGAACTTAGAATGCTCTTTAACCTGACCCGGGTGGCAGATTACCATACCACGCTTGATCTCATTCTTATCGATACCGCGAAGCAACAAACCAACGTTGTCACCAGCCTCACCTTGATCCAATAACTTACGGAACATCTCAACACCTGTAACAACAGATTTCTTACCAGCAGCGCCAAGACCGATGATTTGAACTTCCTCACCTACCTTAACGATACCTGTCTCGATACGACCTGTAGCAACAGTACCACGACCTGTAATTGAGAATACGTCCTCAACCGGCATCAAGAACGGCTTGTCGATTTCGCGCGGAGGCAGAGGAATCCAAGTATCACAAGCTTCCATCAACTCCATTACTTTATCTTCCCATTGAGCATCACCGTTCAATGCACCAAGAGCAGAACCACGGATGATCGGAGTGTTGTCACCATCGAATTGATAGAATGAAAGCAACTCTCTCATCTCCATCTCAACCAATTCCAACATTTCCTCGTCGTCAACCATGTCACACTTGTTCATGAATACAACCAATCTCGGAACGTTTACCTGACGAGCCAAAAGGATGTGCTCGCGAGTTTGAGGCATAGGACCATCAGTAGCA
>ENA-UPSY01002843-UPSY01002843.1-human-gut-metagenome-genome-assembly--contig:-NODE-2843-length-13754-cov-26.795789_pt1 | contig 13754 bp, 18 predicted proteins | sample MGYA00250044_ERZ773365 | MGnify/ENA primary metagenome ERZ773365 (study PRJEB29103, sample SAMN06111932) | human gut metagenome | biome: human gut; feature: ankylosing spondylitis patient; material...
CCTCCACTAAATCACGATTTATAGAGCTGACCCCAATACCCTACCATAAACAATATACCACACGCCAAAAGAAAAATCAACCATCAATTTCAGAATTCCTAAGAGTAGTACTTCCTCACCGCCGCTGAAACAACCTCCGAAATCTCCTCCGCAGTTTTACCGCCGAGGTACTCCGAAATAACCTCAGCCGGAACAGCCACCATGACCGGTGGCTTCGGCTTGAGTATTTCCAAGATGACCTCCTCGGTAAGCGCACCAGCGCCGGAAAGTTCACGAATTTTCCCGGAAGTGAGCTTCATTTCGGGGTGCTGTTTCAGAACATCAAGCAGGACTGCCCGTTCCTTAATTCCGCACAGAATTTCGGCGTCAGAGATACTGACCGCACCGCTGTCCAGCATGAGCAGAAAGTCCTGTTCCAGAGCGTTCAGCCTACCGAATAATTCTGCCTGTTCTGCCGTAATTCCGAGTTCCTTTTCAGCACGTTCGCCCAGCACCGCCGATACCCGTATCTTCTTCGAGAGAGTGAGTTCCGGGAAACGCTGGCGGTTGGTCTCCACGACTATCCGCTTGGCATATTCGTCCGTTATGAGTTTTCCGTCGCCTATCCGGCAGGGGACTTTCACCCACATAAGCTGTTCTGCGACAGTCCGGCGGCGGTTTCCGGACAGTATCTCATACTCGCCGTTCCCGGCGGAGCGTACCAGAAGCGGCTCGGTTATGCCCATTCGCGCAATTGACGAACTGAGTTCCGACAGGTCGCCGCTGTCCGTGAAAATCGGAGAACGCAGGGGAAGCAGTCTGTCCAGCTCGATGTTGTAGGACTTATCCTCCGGGAAGCACTTTGCGATAATGTCCTCAATTGATTCTGTTTCCGGCAATTCCGGTTCTTCTTCGTTGGAAACCGCGGCAAAGCCATCGTAAGGTATTTCGGAAGGTTCATCGTCCTCAATGGGAATGTAGATAGCTTCCGGCTGGAATTCCGGTTCGGCTGGCTTCGGGGCAGGACGGATCTCCGTGCTTTCCTCGGATTCCCGTTGAGCCTGCGCGAATGCTTTCATCTTTTCAATGTTCATGCTGTCCTCCGGACCTTTATTTTTTGGAGCGTATCGCGGATTTAGCCCGCTGTTACGCAGATTTGGGGCGCATTTTACTGCGCCCCGGAGGTAATGTATATGAACCCTGTGGCAGGGAGGGTTGTATAGAAAAAGCGGAGATCTTTCGGTCTCCGCTTGGCTTTATTCGGTTGTGGAGGCAATTCTGTCAGCAAATAGCTCTTTCACTTCTTCAAGAGGGAGTTCTGAAAAATACGCTATCTTTTCTAAATCGTGAACACCATGGTTCCATATATTGTTTGCAAAATCAACAGAAACTTTATGAACTGCTTCCTCAACTGCCTGGTTAACACGCTTTTCAATATACTCGTCAAATGTCATACTCATCAGGCTGTCTTGCCTTCGAAAAGTTTCTTTACTTCGTCCAGAGGGAGCTTGCTCATTTTAGCGATTTTCTCCATATCACGAATACCATCGTTCCAAAGTTCAATTGCAAAGCTGATTGCAAGTTCATTTTGCGCTTGCTTTGCTCTCTTTTCGCCGTAATCTTCCACTAATTTACACATAGTATCAACACCCTCCTTGTCTTTCTTGAAATAACCTGCCCGGTCGGACAGTACCTTGTAGTGCATTTCGCGCGGATCCTTGCAGAAGAAATCCTGCATAAGCTCGCCCAGAGCAGTGCCGTTGCGAATCTCGCCGTTCACATATATTATGTGCGAACCGTCCGTAAATATTGCGTGGTCAAGCTCGGAGATCGTGCGGTTCACCGTGTAAAGCGGCTTGCCGCCTTTAAGTACGTCATGCTCGGTAATGAAAATAATGTAGCTTTCCGGAAGCTCATCAAACTTATCGCCGGGATTGAGCAGATTTGCGTCCAGCAGACTGCTGTTATATCTTGCTCGTCTGATAGCAGCTCCATCATCACTGCGCTGGACCTCCACATCGTAGTGCTTTCCTTTGTCGTCCACCGCATAGATGTCCAAACGTGCTGACCGTCCCTGAAGATTTTTTATTCCGAACTGAGAAACCACCCGTACAACTGTCAAGTCGTCACGGTTCAGAATTACTCTGAGCAGAAGCTCTGCGCAAGCCTTGTCCTCAAAAACCTTGCTCATAAATGTGTCGTCCATCAGACGGAAATTCTCAATTATGTTGAGCAGTTCTTCGCTATGTTCAGAGCTGATATTGCTGTTTCTATTTTCGTCCACAGTAATCATTTTCCTTTCTTGAATTATAGCATATTTCCCGCGAAAAATCAAGCATTTGAGCCATCTGTTTTGCCCTCCGTGTACATTTTGTGCCATTCCTCAAGGATATCCCGGCGCTGGAGGCAGAAGTAGAAATACTCCGAAATCTCCTCGTTGGAAAGCTCGTCGCCGATGAGCTGAGTAACTTCCTTGCGCCGGAGGGTTATCTGTTTTGACGGTTTTTTCACGGTCTGTTTTGGCTCTGCGGGAGCGCTAGACTTTGCAGATTCTGAGCGTTCTGCCGGAGATTCTGCCGCGGTTGTATTCTCTCCGCAAATCTCCGTTATGTCGGATTCCGAGAAGAACTTCAAGTCCGCAAGCGTATTTGACTGCTCGACCGTGAATTTTCTTTCGGGATCCCGGCTGAGGTACGCCGCGATTTCCTCCTGACTGCTGTTCGGGAGCGCCGAAAACTGGCAGGCTGTCGCCAGCGTAAGTCTGCCGCTGTCGAGCATTTCCATGAGCTCCGGAACCAGCCGTGTGCAGGCAATGTAGCGCTGGATAGTGCGCTTGGCTTCGCCGTATTTCTCGGCTATGTCCTTGGTTGCACGGCGGCTTCCGAGGGCTGTCAGAGCCTCCTGCTGTGCCTTGTACGCAAATGCGCGCTCGGACGGCAGAAGCTCGGTGCGCTGGCAGAGGTTTGTGTCCGCCATGATTAGCTTCGCGCGGTTTTCATCAACGTTCTTGACAATGCTGGGAACCGCCGTAAATCCGGCTCTGCGGCAGGCTTCAACGCGGTTATGCCCTGCGATTATGCGGTATTTCCCGTCAGCGGCAGGGGACACTATTATCCGGGACAGAAGTCCATTTTCCCTGATGGATTCCACCAGCTCGTTCATTTTGAAGTCGCTGTACATCTTGAACGGCTGGTTTTCCCACGGAATAAGCAGATTTATCGGGATTTCTTTTTCGTCATTCTGGACTGCCGTTTCATCGCCGAGAAAGTCGTTCATATTCAGCTTTCCGGTGTTGTTGGAAGCTCCGAGATTGAACCCCATTAAACTCCCTCCTTTTCAAGAATTTCGCTTACAAGCTGACGATACTGACCGCCTATCACGCTGTTTTTCTTAGATATCAGCGAACGCTGTTCTGCTGTGCTATTCGCCGCCTCAATGCGCTTGCTGATGGTAGTTTCGTAAACCAGACTGCCGTAGCGCTCCTTTAAGGCGATATCCACTGCCTGAGCCATCTGGGTGTTGTCGGTCATGGTTTCAAGTATTCCACAAATTTTCAGGTCGTGGTTGATTTTTTCCTTGATGAGATTGAAAATGTCCTCGAACTGGACTATGCCGTTGAGCGCAAATTTCTGCACCTGAACCGGGATTATCACCTCGTCAGCCGCCGCAAGAGCGTTCATGACCAGTATTCCGAGCGAGGGCAGGCAGTCGATGAAGAGATAATCGTAATCCTCCGATATGCTGTCGCTGGAAATCGCCTTGTCAAGAACCTGCTCGCGGCACACCGCCTGGGCAAGAAACATATCCGCGGTAGCCAGCGAAATATCCGCCGGGACATAGTCGATAGGCTCGTTTTTCGCAGTCAGAATGCACTCCGAGAGCTTCGCAGTTTCTTTCAGAACGTCAACGATGGTGCGCTTACCCGTGAAATCATAGCCAAGGTAGTCGCTGAGATTTCCCTGCGGGTCAAGGTCGATACAGAGAACTTTCTTGCCAAGTTCCGCAAGTCCTGCGGCGATATTTACCACGGTCGTTGTCTTGCCAACGCCGCCTTTCTGGTTTGCTATTGCTATAATCTTTGCCATAATTACCCCTCCTGCCAATATTCTTTCATGTCGTGATTTACCCGGGACTGCCAATAGCTGTTGAGCGTCAGCCGGGAATTGTACAGCGCCGTTATCAGGTAGCTCCGGATATTCCGGACGTCGCTGGTGTTTTTGCCCATTGCTTCCAGAACGTACTCGATGTGGCTGCCGTTCAGCTTCAGGAACGTACTTTTTACCACGTCATGCGGGACGTCTTCGCCGTTTACCCGTATCGTAGGTCTTGTGGAACAGATTGCGTCCACCATAATGCTGATAAGTTCGTTGATGGTATCCGCCTTGCCTGGATTCTGCTCGATGAGGAATTCGTAATCCGTGTTGTCCCGGACTATCTGGGCATAAGCGGAGCGCTCCTCTTTTATCCTGGTGATATATTCCATCTCGTCAGTCCCACCAGATTGATTGATAGGATTGATTATATCAGGATTATTTTCTTTAAGATTATTATCTTTAGATTTGTCCGCCGTTTGGGCGTAACATGGTCCGCCATTTGGGCGTATCATGTTCTGCCGTTTCGGCGTTTCTTGTTCCGCCGTTTCGGCGTTCCTTGCTTCGCCGTTTGGGCGTTCCTTGTTCCGCCCTTTTGGCGTTTCTTGCTTCGCCCTTTCGGCGGAACAATGGAATAATGCGGTCTGAGGGGGTGTTTCTTCCTTTTCAGGAGTGCTGTTTTCCTCGTCCGCGGTAGAATTCCGCCTGTATTTTTCCGCCGCTGATGGCTTTACGGACCTCATTTTTTCCTCTCCCTCCGCAAGAATTTCAGCTAGGTGGACTATATCGTCGATTATATAGAAGCTGCGTTTTGCCGGCATTCCGCGCGGGGAGCACTTGATAAGTCCGCACTTCTCCAGAACCGTAATGCAGCGTTTCTGCTGTTTGTCAGACAGGGAGGTGCTTTCCTCTAAATCCGCGATGGTGGAGTAAAACCACCCGTCCGGGTCGAGTTTCCCTCTGTCGCTGTAATACTGCCATTTGGCTATGAGTGCGCTGTAAACCACGGTTTCCATAAGTCCGACCGCATGAGCCAGCGGACGGTTCAGGGATATCGTATTATCCGGGTTCAACAGCTGGTAGATTGCATTCATGTTATTCCTCCAGTTTGTTTTATTCCTCGTTTTATGTTTTATAAAGCATAGAAGGGCGGTGAGGAATAGGACCGCCCGTTCAGAAGGCCTTTCCGTCTATGCTGTTAAAGCCTTTCGGCTGTTAACCTATATAAAAAAGCGCACAGATTTTCTCTATGCGCTCTTGTTGTCAATATTAATAACTCTTTTTGTGAAAACGCTAAAGAAATCGGATTTTCTGCCGATATATAATAAAGGTACACAAATTGAGCATCTTATTTGAACTGTATATTGACGAAAGCGCGTTAGAAAGTGTGAAATGCACGTCATGTCGTCAAATTAAGTTGTCCATTTTCTGTCCATTATTTGTCCTTTATTCAGAACTAAAACGGGCTGAAAAAGATGTTTGAAAAAATAATACTATGTACGTTGGTACCGCATTGCTATGCGGTATGGGGGATTTTTACTGGCTGAGCTGTTCGATTCGTTGCCGAATTCAATTCCCCTCGGCTCCACCACAGAAAAGTTGGCTTAACGGCGCAAATCCGCACTGTTAAGCCATTTTCTTTGATTTGCAAATGTCAGCCAGTTGACGTCTTTTGTCAGTCAAATGAACCATTATGTCAATGATTAGTGTACGAAAGACAACAGCTGGACAACAGCAGACAGCAAGAAAATCCCCGAGGTTATGCGCCCCGGGGATTAGTGTTATTCGCTTTTCACGGAGCACCCCAGCGCCTGGAGCTGACGGGTGATTCCGTCTGCCCTGCTCTCGGCGACCGTGACTTCAGCAGTGATTTTCACCTGCTTCTCGCCGGAAACCAGCGCGCGGAACCAGTCCATATTCTTCTCGAATTTGGCGAGCCAGTGGTCGCAGTCGGCGTGGTTGGAAGCGTAACCGCGCAGGTGCGCTTCATGATGGCTGATGATGTTCTCGGGCTTGATTGACGGGTAATTCTTCATGAGCCGCTTGCAGAGGTCGGCGGCAAGCGCAAATGCACGCTCGAAGTAAGCACGGTCGTTCAGCGCGTCCTCGCAGACCTCTATCTGAATGTATGCCGGTGAATAGTTGTAGCTGCCTTTCGTGCCATCACCGCAATTCCAACAGCAGATAGTCCAAGGGAGGATCTTAGCTGCACGAACCGCTCCGTCCTTATCCTTGCCGATGAATGCGTGGCAACATATCCTTGTAGGTTTGCCGTTCCCACCGATGGGCATTGGAACATTCCAGTGTGTGCCATACAAATTCTTGCCGCAGATCTCCGGAGAATCAACGTACCTCCAGAGATTCGGGTTATTGCAGCCAGTGCTGTGAATTATGATTCCTGCCGGACTTCCGTTCGGCATTTTTTTGGCTGCTTTGTAGCAAAGATTGTTTTTGGCATAGGCTTCAAACGTTATTGCCATCGCCGTTGTCCTCCTTGTGGGAACTATCCGCAAGTCCCTCGCCGATGGTGTAACCTACCACCGCAGCGGTAGCCATAATGCAGCCGCTGACTGTAGTTGCGACCTCATCACCGCCGCCAAATGCCAGGATAAGTCCCGACACCAGCGCCGCAACGGATACCCACCACTTGCGGCTTGTGAGTTTTCTCTTCCAGTCGATTTTGTTCATAGTTCGTAAACCTCCTCAGTTATTCGGTAATTCCATAAGTTCGTTGTAAAGGTCAGTGGCGACATCATTGCCGCCAAGAGCATGATAAGCCTTGTACGCCCTGGTGAGCGCTTCCCGGGCATATATCGGGCACCTGCCACGCTCGGTGTACTTCTCGTGCGACCGGATTATCTCCGCTCTCAGCAGGCACTGCACGCCTGCCTCAAGCTGCTCTGTACGCTCATCGCGCTTCTGCCTGCGCGCCGCCAGAGTGGTGAACGCCACATTTCCGATTGTCACTGCTGCGCCGATGAGCGCTACGATAATGCTGCTGTCCATTATGTACCCTCCAGTTCGTTTATTCTGGTGCGCCAACCTGCACGCTCCGAAAGCTTGTCGGCATAATCCTCCGGAGTAGCGGCACCCTCCGCGATCTTCGCGGCGATGTAGTCGGTGTCTGCGAGCTTACGCTTGAGCAGTGATATCTCAGCCTGTGCCGCTATCTGCGCGAGTTCCGGCGCTTTCTCATCATCGGAGCGCAACACCGGAATGCCGTCAACCAGCTTGTAGTTGTAAATTCCATCATCGCCAGTAAGTCCGCGCTCAAGATAATTCCCCTGCGCATGGTGAAAGCGGTCGCCCTCTCCGCAGTCAATCTCCGTCCATCCGTCACCGCTGATAAACGCGCTGGAATTGATGTCAGTGATTATCCCACCAGAATCTGTTCTGACGTAAACTTTGTATTCGTCCATGTCACTCCTCCTCATAATTCCTTAGATACCGCCAGATAAGCGTTGCTGTTCATAAGCCGCAGCCTGTAAACAGATCCGGGTGTCTGACCGCTTACCGTGAAAGCCACTTGCACCGTGCTGTCCGTCTGCTCTGGCGCTGTAACGCTTGTATAATCTACAACGGTATCTGCGCCGCTGATAAGCGACAAGCCACTGTGGCTTATCGTTGCAGTAACGCCGCTGCGCATTGCTGCAATCGGTAATACTGCGTATACAATGGAGCTAGCAAGCGCATATCCGACGCCTATCGTGCATTTATCAGTGCTTGACGTTGCATTCTGGTGCTTGTAGATAGTAAAGTACCTCTGACACCTGAGCAGTTCCGCCGCCGGGTCGGGCGGCACAAACGGTGTGGCAGCGCCACCATACTCAAGCTTTATCCACTTGACTATATAATGCGTACAAAATGAGTTCCGTTCACTGTTCCAGGAAACGGGTGGTTATTTCTGTTATCAAGCTTATTGCCCTGGGTAGCCATTCGGGTGTGTCCCATGATAACGTTGGAATCATCATGCAGCCTGAGATGAACCTTATGAGCAGCGAATGGACGCTTGAAAATTGTCAGCTTGCCATTGTGGTTAAAGGCATAGCCAGTTGCGTCAGTTCCGCGCTCCTCGCATTCCTCTGAGAGTACGCGAAGCAGCTTTTCACGCTGCTTTGCATTAAGGGTGTGGTTGTAGTCTATCAAGCCGAAAATTGCGCACATAATTAATCGTCCTCCTCTGCCGTAATGGGCGTGTTTATGTAGAGCTGGCGCTCTTTCAGGTATGTGATGAGTTCGGGTTCCGTGCTGTCGTCCAGTGAACCTACGAAATCAGACCAGCTTACGGATTTCAGTTCTGTGTCTGTCAGGTCGGTTGCAAGTTCACATATTTTGTCCACAAGCTCTAGGGTTGCAATAAGCGTGTTGTATTTCAGCGTGCCACGGAACATACGAAATTCAATCGTATGATAATTCGTGATATTTACGCAAGCATATCTGCCATTGCAACCTTTCTTGGCGTCCTCCAGAATTTCTTTCGGGCTGTTCTTGTAACCATAGCGAGCAGCCCAGCGGTTCATCTGGTACTCGGTTCTGCGGCTGAATTTCAGCAGCTCCAGCCAGTGGTGTTCCACAAAATAAAGAACCCGGGAAATGCATTGTCATCTGCCCAGATTCTGTCGCCGCAATGCTCGCAGGTGACTGTTTCGCTGCGGTAGCATTCATCGCAAAGAATGTTACCATCAAATGTGTAGTAATCATCGGTTTCGATTGTTGCTCCGCAGCAGCTGCAAACGGGGCTGTTGGTTTCGTTGTCCATGGTGTGTTCCTCCTTAATATTCCTCTGCCAAAAGCATTGTAGAATGTGTCTCGTCATCAATGACGAAAATTTTTGCCGTGATGGGTTCGTCAGTCCGGAAATCGAATGTGTGTTCGTATGCAGGTTCCTCCTGACTGTGAGTGACGCGCTGGGTGTGGTCCTTTGCCGTGAGTTTGAAAACCTGAAGATAATCCTTTTCGGCTTTCATGCTGTCGATGCAGTTCCAGAGGATTATTTGTGTCAGTATGGGTACTGTTTCCGATATTCCTCTGGTGCTGTATCTTGGGTTGCTGAACATTTCTGTCACTTCCTGTGTGGCTCTGTTATGCGGTTTGTGAGCAAAACAAAAGCCCCGTTGCCGTGAATTTTCATCACGGCAACGGGGCTGTGTTCTGTTGTGAAAATCGGGTGCAGAATAAACCGAAATAAACTACTTCTTCAGCCGGAAGTCCGTGCTGTCGAGACGTTTCATTTCACGTTCTGCGTCGTCGATTTTCTGCTGAAGCTGACTGCGCTTCTCGTCCTTTCGACGCTCGGTTGCTAAGCCGATTATGCCGGATATAACCAGTATGCTGGCTTCGGCTATTGCAGCGAGCGTCTGTGCGTTTATTCCTTCATCGGATCACCTCCATTCAGCAGAATAATATATCTCTGTGATTGGAGAATTTTCGGGCGAACATGGGATTAAATAAACCGAAAAGGAGCGTGTAACTATGCTTAATAATACTAAGGATATACTGACGCTAAAGGAACTGCAGGTGCTTTTGCATATAGGAAAAAACACCGCTCTGCGGTTGGTGCAGAGCGGTGAGATTGAAGCGTTCAGGGTGGGAAAACAGTGGAGAATAGTAAAAGATAGTATTATAAAATATATTAAGAAAATGATGTAGCACATATTGCTTTAGAGTGTAATGAATCCCCCAATGAATTATATGCCTTAACTAATAGAAAATCCCGTGGAAGCGAGCCCATTGCCGGTATCTTCATATGTTGCAACAACATCAAAGTATGACGTTGATGTACCAAAAACGTCAAATATGTTTGTCGAATATGCAACAGTCAAATAGCATGTATAGGTTCGTGTAGTCCAATCATAATTAACCGACGAGCTTTGTACAGTACAAGTATGATATATCATCTCCGTGGGAGTATATCCCGCTGCTCTGTATGTCGTTCTCCTCGGCGTACTTACGAATGGCGCGTTCCTGCGCGTCAATGCTCTCGTCACGCTGGTTATTACTCGAAAATCGGGCGTATAAAGCAGCCTTTCTCACGGTGTTTCACCTCCTTTCCGGGAAAGGCAGCCGCTCACGAAACCGCGCCGCTGCGGATAAGTCCTGCGAGGATTATCGCTATGACCGTTTCCGGCGGCGAGACCGGAGCCTCGCACTCAGTCGTGACCGTGGTCTGTTCTGCTGTGTCGTAGTTGCCGCTCGTCAGGTCGGAGCGGTCGATGGTAAATTTCTCATTGTCTGCCATGTTGATGACCTCCTGTAATTGATCTGCAGATTTTACTGCTTCACAGGTATAATATATCACTGTGTACCGGAGCTTTTCCGGTGGTGCTCTTGTATTCACAGGCGTACCTCCCCTGGTCCGTAAGGTCCGGACGGTCCATAAAAATCATATTGGTATGAACGGAACAAGGATCCCGTCAATATAAAATCTGATACGTTCGTTGATAACTGGCTGGCTCATTATCCACGCCATCGCCTGATTCCTGTCCTGAAAGTATTGACACAATAACACACTGACGCCGTCCCTGACCTCGGTCAGTACGGGCTGTGGTGGAGCTTGTACAGGTTTATCGAAAAATCCTCCCGAATCGATATCAATAACGGATTCAAAGCGGTCGTCGGGAGCCGTAGTCTGTGCTTCCGGCAACAGCGGACTTTCAGTTGTAGGGGGCGCATTCTTCCAGTATTCCGGATTCGGTTCATGCCCCGGAGCAATGGATACAGTGTCATCTTCTTCATCTTCGGAATCAGATCCGTTTTTGACAGCTTCGATGGAGTTGAAAATGAACGATATATCCCCGTTCATTTTCTCAAATGTCTGGCTTATGGAATCAAGTTTACTGCGTATCTCACACAGTATACCGTTAAGCTGACCAAAATCCTGATCCTTTACGCTGAATTTCTGCTTTATGTCCACCAGCAGATCATATATTTCAGCAAGCTTAACGAAAATATCACTTCCTCTCTCAATGACGATATTCTCCTTCAGATAATTCACGAACTCCGGAACATCAATTTTTCCATCCGGTGGCTTGTATAAAATCTCAAAAGGAGCTTGGTGATTTGATGCCATAGTAGCACCTCCTTGATTTTTATTCACCGGTCGCCCGGTGTACTTACAGTGTAGCAGGTTTTGAAAACCGCTGCAGGAACTCTTACCTGTTTTTAAAAATAGGCACACGTAAGACGGTTGGTTGATTTATAGGCATTTTTGTGGTATAATCGAGGTGATAAAATTTAAAAAAAAATTTTTGGGGGAGGTTTTTTCTATGGCTAAGGCGGTAAACGGGTGCAATAAAAAGGCTGAAGAGGGTAAATCTGTAAAAGAAAAGGAGCCGGTTCTTTTTGAGGAGCTGGTCAGATGTGCGTATCATACTCTAAAAAAATTCGAAAAAGATGAGCCGGATGGAATGAAGCGTTTTGATACTAGTACTTTTGCGAAGTCCTTTCTTGCCCCAGGAAAAGTTGGGATAACTCTGACTCAGGATATGATGTATCAGATATTGAATGGACATAAAGGCTTTCCTGATGAAGGATTCTATGAACAACTAAGAGATTCGAATGCCAGAAATGATTATCGGGAGCAAATCGGGAATTTCTTCCGTAAAAACATTGATCCTAAATCACCACATGCAATAGATGAAGATACAATAAAAAACTTATATTTTCAGATGAAAGAGCTTTTCGTAAAAGATACGATAATATTGAGATTTGCCCTTATTACTCCTATGGGTAATTATATTGACGCTATCTGTGAGATACTCTCTGTGGCTCTGGCCGATCATTTAATTGGAAACTTAAATAAGAATTTTATAAGAAAAGACAAAATTGTTGAAAATAGTATTTTTATAGGAAGAAAAAATGAACTGGTGGAAATAGACGAAAAGCTTAATTCCAAAGGCATGGCGATCGTTTCAGGTGAGCCTGGAATAGGAAAAACTGAACTTGTGAATCAGTATGCTTTCGATCATCGAGATGAATATAATAAAATCATTCGTGTCCGTTATCAGTCCAGTCTTGAGGATACATTGATCAGTAAATTTGAAAAGCCATCCTTTACTTTTAATATATATGAGATAATCAGGATACTTTCTGTCTGCAAAAACAATAAAAAGAGCTCCCTTTTGATAATCTGCAATGCTGACCATAAAGCTTTCCAAAGTAAAATACTAAACTCTCTAAAACTAAAGCCATTTCATGTGATCATTACTAGCAGATTCAGATGCGATGGAGCGATTGAACTAAACAGAATGCCTGCAAGCGATGCGGTCTCCCTTGTGATCAACACTGCCACGAATAATAACAAAAAGGCTGAATTTGATATATTGCCTAATTTTGTATCTATATACAATTGGGCGAACGGAAACACCATGCTTATGTGTTTGCTGACTATGGCACTGGACAAATCAGAAAAGCATTTCACAGGTACGCCAGCTGACCAGCAATTAATGAATGATTGTTTTGATTCAGTTGTCACATTCAAGCAGAGAGGATTTCATAAGAATGACAGTACACTTTCCGATCATACTGTTAGAGAATTCCTGGTTGGTCTGTATAAAAATCATCCGACTGATGGTATTATGAGATCATTTTGTTTCTGTTCATTTTTAGGCTATTTCTACTTTAACAAAAAATTCCTGATGGCTGTTAATCAAGAAATCAATGACGAAACAATATTATTACTTGAAAGATATCATGTAATCTCAATACTGAAAGGGGAACTGGGATATGAATTCTGTCATTTTAACTTAACTTTCTATTATGCATTACTAGAAATACGAAACGTTTTTTTGGAAAAAGGTTTTAAGGATGAAATCAAGGGGGTACAGAAATACATATCAGGAATAAGCTTAGACACCGTCACCTCTTATGATGTTGTATTAGGAAATCTTGCTATTTATTATTCCTCGAATGATAAGGACTGGATAATATGTAAGTGGATGATATACAATTTCTGTGAGTATTATTTTCCTTATGAACAAGCCAACAAAGGAATTTATAATATGCTTCATTCTGACCAGGCAAATGAACAGGTGTATATTGATTTTCAAAATGAAATTGAGCATTACCAGCAATTGCTTACTTCCAGCGAAACTCAGAATGAATATAAGGAAATCGTTGATAATCATTTCAACAGGAAACTAGAGCATGATTCATACCTGATCAAGGAATGGCTAAAGGACATTGACAAGAATCTTCTTAATTCCACACCACTGTTGATCAAATCCAAAGGTGATTTTCTCTTCAGACTTCTATTAAGCTATTCAAAATCAGGATTCATCAACTATAGTCTCCTTTCCATGCCATCAAGCAACTGTCTTGATGAATATGAAACCCTGATAAGGGAACTGAGTGTTACAAATCTATCTAATACCAACATGTGGAATGAAATATGTAAGCATATTTTACCTGACGAGAATGATGTACCAAGTATTTTTAGCAATTTTACCTATTACCAAAAAGTAATATGCCATGCGATTAGTTTTTATCTGATCACATGGTTCTATTCTACCAGCATTGATAAACCTATATTAAATGCCATTATAGAATTGCTAAATATTCACATTCACGTATGCGCAGGTTATACCGGAGATAACCAGGCAATACTGCTATGCAATCTTGCAGAAATGCAGCTACTGACCGGTCAATATGACTCGGGCGTTAAAACGTTGAATGAAGCTGACTTAA
>ENA-UPSY01002844-UPSY01002844.1-human-gut-metagenome-genome-assembly--contig:-NODE-2844-length-13749-cov-2.661864_pt1 | contig 13749 bp, 9 predicted proteins | sample MGYA00250044_ERZ773365 | MGnify/ENA primary metagenome ERZ773365 (study PRJEB29103, sample SAMN06111932) | human gut metagenome | biome: human gut; feature: ankylosing spondylitis patient; material...
TCTTTCTCCGCATTCCTTATATCAGCTTTGCCAAAATCGGGTAGCGGGAAAGTCGGGAGGATGACAGGACTATAACATTCCTGATCCGCAAACAATAGGGGACCAGATAGATAGAATAATGAATGGATATGACGATATATACGAAGAACTGATACGGGCCGTTTGTTCGGTAATGGGTATTTCTCGTCCTCGTGTGCCTTGGTGGGATGGGGAAGATTCAAACATCATCCATTTAAGTGCCATTGATGTGGACAAGACTGAGTTGAGATATAAAGGTGAGAGACCTTACGGAAGCGGGACGAAGGTAGAGCCTGCCTCCGGTAAGTATGATGTGGTAATCTTTAGTGCGGCCGCGACAGTTACTAGCGATAAAGTCGTGGATTTCCCGAATGCCTATGCGGGAAGTAGTTTCCAAGATCCTTGCTTGCTTACCACCCCTTTCACCGTACTCCCTTCCTTCACGGTCGTAGCGAATACCAAAAGTGATTTGCCGGAGGGCATGATTGCTTGCGAGGGACGGATCAGTCAGATTGAGGAAGCGACCGTATGGGTTGAAGAGTTAGATGATAACCAAAATCCGACAGGGGAACTGAATAAGTTTAAAGAGATAGAAGCTTTCAAGGATTATTCATATACGTTCGATTGGTTCTTGGGCGACTCGCTGGAATTTGCGTCGTTCAATGAGAGGTATGGGGAATCATTAGATGGGATATTGAGGTCTTATAGAGATCAACTTCTTGATGACAAGAAAGCCTTGTCTTTCCCGGCGGAAGCTTTGATTGAGTATTGTGAAGACAAATATACGGATCAGCGTTTAATTAAGGAATTGAAGACATTGCTCTTAGGTGATGTGGACACAGAGCCAAAATTAGTGATTGGCGGGAAGTTTGGATATGCGGAATTCCGTTGGGTAAAAAAAGTGGTAGCGATTCCTTATCTACCGGAGAGTATTCCCGAGGAGGACAGACTTTGGCTTTTCTGCGATAGACCTCAAGAACGATCACTGGAAGCCGCTCCCGCCCCGAAACTACTTGTTGGTTTCCCGGACGTGAAGTATCCGGAAGGAATGGAGCATTATCCCAATGTTCCCCTGCGTATTGGCTTGCCGAATATCATGGAGAAAAGCATAACCGATATTCCTATCCAAAGCAATGGCCTAAAGATGGGTATGACAGAATCAATTAGGTCTGCCCGAAAGCAATACTACGGATATCTTCTTGCGGCAAGGGGCTACTTATACAAAGGTGGGTAATTTGACAAAGTTGTCTGCGAAAGCTAAAAGTGAAAATGAGGCAGGTGAAACTGACTATGGCGGTGGATTATTCTCCATGACTTTTGACGATAAAGCTTATACAAATTTTGACGAAGGCCAGATTTATGCCCTCTATATCCCATTCGGTGAATATAAGGACGAAGCTTTCGTAAAAGGCGCTTGCGAAGGATACGCTACCTTACTTATCAAGATCGTACCGGAATACTTGACGTGGAAAGGCCCGAATGCCGAAGTATGGTATAATGACGGAAACTGGCATCAGTCTACGAAAGGGGAATTGTACATAGATCCAAACGGAGAAGATAAAACAGACGCCAACGGCAATGATGCAGACTTGACCGCCGCCTTCGCCCCGCTTCATTTCACCCGTATCACGATCCCGGAAGGGCAGACGCTGGAATTGGAAGACTTGGAGACGAAAGATCATTTGTTACAGATTCCCGAAGCGAACTCATCAAAGGCTACCGAGTATATCCAATATGATATGGCGGTAGACAAAGACAGAGATAATACGGTCGTAACCCCGTACTATATAAATAAGGTAAAAGCCATCTATTTCAAACCCAAGGCGCAGTTACGCCGTCAGCAACTCCTGACGTACGACACCGCCCGTGTGGAATTCGAAATGACACCTGACGCGAAATATTGGATGGCATCGCCCCTGCAAAGCGTATTCGCCGGCGATATGTACACCGTGAAGAACACGGGCCGTCAGAACACCTACGCTTTCGATGATATCAAATACAACACAGCCAACAACGACCGCCAAGCCCCTGCCTTCTACCAGAAAGCTTGGGACAAGGCGATCACGATGTACGTGCCGAAGAGCGGAGCGAATCAAACAAATTCTCTTCCTGAGAGTGATTTGGATACAACTCATTACGAGGTAGTCCAATCCAACTGGAGCCGTGAATATAACGATGTGAATGTGCCCTACGCTTTAGGAAAGGGATTCTATGCCAGCGTAGAAAAGAAGAATGCGACCGGCTTAGGTGAGAAAGTATTGGTACGCCTGCCGAAAGCGGATGACTCCTACGAATATGAACCGTGGAAACCGGAGACGAAAAACGCTACATTGAGAGCTGCCATGACCGAAGCCCCGACTTTAGCGGAACGGATCAATGCCGGCAAGCTGGCGGATGACAAGCCGATCGAGGTGGTATTGACAGATGCGAATGGAACGGAAGAATGGTGGAATACGGATAATGGAACCGTCCGTGTCATTGCTGATGGCGACGGTAAGCACTTCCTGTTGGGTAATCCGTATATGTATCCGTTGGATATCGCTCGTTTCTTGAAAGGGAATGAGACTATCTTAGCGCAAAAATATTGGACATTGGATACGAAGATTGGAGAGGGTCTTGTTGTCGGTACGCCTGATGTGGCATGGGAAAATGGAGATACTGATGCTGTTTCCGGAGCCGTTATCGCCCCCATGCAGGCCTTCTTTGTAGAGCTGAAAGATGCGGCTCAAACGAAAGCGGAAGGTACGGCAACCGGTGCCGATCTGAAGGTCGTTCGTTTCGATCCCTCCATGATGCAAGGAGAGCCGGAGAAGGTCTCTTCTTCCTTGCGTACCGCTACGGCCAAGAACCCGGTATTGAGGCTGACGGCGGAGCGGGATGCATATCGTAGCACGGCCTTGCTGACGCAGCAGGATGATGCTACGAACAGCTATGAGGCAGATAAGGATGCCGTAATCTTGCTGGATACGGAACTGGAGGAGATCCCGCAGGTGTACACTATCGCCGGGACTCGTGCCGTGGGTGTGAACGTAGTACGACGGATCGACCAAGTGCCCCTTGGCGTATATGCCGGCGAGGGTAAGGGCGAGGTTACACTGACGATAGAGGGTATCGGCGATTGGGCGGAGACGCTTTACCTGTACGATGCCGTGACCCGCAAGAGTACGGAGTTGTCGGACGATACGTATACCTTGCGTTTGGACGGCAGCAGCCATGGACGTTACTTCCTAAGCGCGGGCTCGCCTACCGGTAATGAGGGGGTAGACAACGCGGAATCTATCTCTGTCTATTCCGCCGTATCGGGTAGGGTAGTGGCCAGCGCGAGCGAGGCGTTGAAGCGGATACAGGTGTTTACGCCGATGGGTCGTTTGGTACGTACCTTATATCCCGCCCGTCCGACTTATACGTTCGATCTCCCGGCAGGCATCTACATCATCCGTGCGGAGATCGCACACGATCAGAAGACGGTGAAGCTGCGGGTTCAATAAGCAGCTTCTACCACTCCATCTCTAATATGGATTACACGGTCTGTATTTGTAGCCAGTTGTTCGTCATGCGTCACGATGACGAACGTCTGGTTCATCTGGTCTCTTAACTCGAAAAAGAGGGCGTGCAATTCTTCCTTGTTCTTGGTATCGAGGCTTCCCGAAGGTTCGTCGGCGAGGATAACCGCCGGGTTATTGATAAGCGCACGGGCTACCGCTACCCGTTGCTTCTCTCCGCCGGATAGCTCGGCAGGCTTGTGTGCCATGCGATCGGAGAGTTTCAGGAAGTCCAGCATCTCTTTCGCTCGCTTCTCGGCCACGGCCGATTTCTCCTTGGCGATCAGTGCCGGGATCATCACGTTCTCCAAGGCCGTGAACTCCGGCAATAATTGATGGAACTGGAAGACGAAGCCGATATTCCGGTTGCGGAAAGCCGCCAATTCCTTATCGCCCAATCGTCTTGTCTCCGTGCCATTGATAACCAGTCGCCCGCTATCCGGTGCGTCGAGCGTGCCGATGATTTGCAACAAGGTTGTCTTACCCGCCCCGCTGGGGCCTACGATAGCGACAACCTCGCCCTTGTTTATCGTGAGGTCGATGCCTTTCAATACTTGTAAGGCTCCGAAACTTTTCGTTATTCCTTCGGTTTGTATCATATCAAGTTTCTTAGGACGTGCGAGGCAAGGAAACAACCGAACGTTGCCGGCATATAAGAGACCGTTCCCGTGGTCGTACGTTTACATGTTTCGTTTTCAACTTCGATCACGGCGTCCGGATCGGCGAACTCGGTGGAAAATACGACGGGAATCCCCTTGCTTACGCCTAGAGGACGCAACCGTTTCCGCACCGCTTTCGCGAGGGCGCAATTGATTGTCTTGGAGATATCCGCTATCCGTACCAAGGATGGGTCTACCTTAGCGCCCGCCCCCATGGAGGACACGATGGGGATCTTATGGATATATGCTTGGTACATCAGGTATACCTTGGGACTTAGGGAATCGATGGCATCTACCACGAAATCGAGAGGGGCCGATAAGAGTACCTCCTCCGTCCGTTCGTCTCGCAGGAATTCATTCAGGACGGTTAGTTGCAACTGGGGATTGATATCAAGCAAACGCTTGGCCACGACCTCGGCTTTCGGCATCCCTAGGGTGGAATGAAGGGCGGGCAATTGGCGGTTGATATTACTCTCGTTTACCGTATCGGCGTCTATGATCGTCATCTTTCCTACTCCGGCCCGGCAAATCTGCTCGGCGGCATAAGCTCCTACACCTCCCAGTCCAACTACCAATACATGGCTACGGGATAAGCGCTCCATACGCTCCGCTCCGAACAAAAGTTCCGTCCGTGTATTCCAATTGTAACTCATTTATATACTTTTGAGGACAAAAGTAATCAATTGTTCCGGTTCCTCCAATACTTGCTTTTATCCGAAAGCTTTGTGTCTTGTTACTGCACGGGCGTTGCAGCGTTACTGTATGGGCGTTGCAGTATTACTGCATCAGCCTTGCAGTACCACTGCAACCCGGGTTGCAGTGGGTGGATTGCGTCAGATGGGTTGAATATGAAAGACCGATCCTCCGTCGGAGGCCAGCGGAAGGGTGATTTTATCCCTGTTGGTGATCTCCTTAACCTCTTTTACGAGTTTGTTCGAGTCTATATTCGTATCTTCAGCATCTTTATAGATCGTTATCTTATATTTCTTGTCCTTATCCAAGAACTTGAGGTCTACATCGATACTGCGTGCTTGGCTGTTATTGATCGTACCGACAAACCAATCCTCTCCCTTTTTGCGGGCGATCGTTACGTATTCATTGACGGAAGCGTTCGGAACGACTGTTTGGTCCCAAGTCGTAGGCACGGCTTTCAGGAACTCGAATCCCGGTTGTCCTTCGTAAGCCTCCGGCGTATCGCAAATCATGCCGAGATAGCTCTCTAATACCACGTACATCGCTAACATATGGCAACGGGTACTCATTACGTAAGGGTTACGTTCTTGGTTCTTGAACTTATCCCTTGGCAAAGAGCGGAAACCACCTAAATGATAATCTGTCGCTCCCGCTAATAAACGGGTAAAAGGCATATGGATGTCATGATCCGCATCGGTATCCTTGTCCCATTTACAATGCTCATAATTAAGCGTACCCTCGCGGGTGAACTCATTGGGATAGGTACGGTTCAATCCAGACGGCTTGCAAGCTCCGTGGAATTGCACGAATAGATGATGCTTGGCCGCCTTCGCCAAGAACTCTTCTTGGATGCGGATCATCTCTTGATCGTCTCGATCCATGAAATCGATCATCATACCGGCGATTCCCCATTTCTCGAATTGGGCGAAAGCCTCGTCTATCTTCGCGTACAGAGGCTTCCAGTTGGTCCATAAATGGATACGTACGCCTTGGCTCTTGGCGTAATCGCAAATCTCCTGCATATTAAGGCTCGGAACGACTTTCAAGATGTCCGCTTTCGGGCCCGGAGAACCGAATCCGGCTCCATCCTCGTCATACCAAGCTTGCTCGGCGTTCCCGTAGATCGAGTGATAATCCAATCCGTTACGGGCTACGAAATCAATGTAATATTTATTCGTGGGGAAATTGTTTCCGCCAAGGAAAGTCGTATCCGGAACGACATTTCCGTTCCACCACGTAAAAGTAGTCTTACCCGGCTTAATCCAAGACGTATCCTCTATCTTACAAGGCTCATTGAGATTCGTAAGGATATTGGACGCTATCAAGGAACCGATTTGATCGCTGATCATCAAGACCCGCCAAGGGGATTGATGGGGTAGGGATGCCTCTACCTTGATACGCTCTTGTCCCAGTTTAGGTGATAGTTTCCCGAGAAGAGTCCCGTTTTCTTTCCATAGGTACATACCGGCGTAGTCACGAACCGCCGCCTCGGTAATCGCCATATAAACATGGTTCGGGAAAGAGAATAGGGCGGGCATATCCATCAATCGTTTATTATCCATGTCGGCATAATCCGTGACCGTATATTTACCTTCGTGGGAACTTTGGTAGTTGGGGAGGAATAAAGTGGTTACGCTCGGGTTACCTTGTAGGTTGAAGCTGGTTCCCTCGTCATACATGATATACGAATCCCATCCTTTTTGCTTCGGAAACTCATAGCGGAAGGCGATACCGTCATCGAAAGCCCTCAAGACCAGATTAATCTTGCGAAAAGGCTGAACGGTTTCCTCTAGCGGGATGATTACCTCTTTGGAAAGGCTATGTATATGTTTCGCCTTACCAACGATCAATTCGTAGGTCTCTTCCTTCGTACTGAACACGGGTTTGTTGATCTTTACATTTTCCCCGAAAGCCCCATTATCGAAAGTCAACGTTAGCGGAGAGTCTTGGATCAGGGTTTGTTTATTAAACGCTACGCTGTATACCGGGCTATTCTTATCCAAAACCAAGGAGAACTTGATCTTTCCGTTTGGAGAAGACAATCGCACGCTTTTATTTGCGTATAAAGAGTGAGCGCAAAGTATAAAAAATGCCAGAATGAGGTAGATTGATTCTTTTTTCATGGATGATAATTTTATAGGCCAAAGATATACATATTTATTTTGTACGGTTTAACTGCTTCAACAATTCTTTAAGGCTGACGGTCTCATTCTTGACCAATGGTTTTGCCCAATAGGAAATACTCAAGATATAGCCCAGCGTGATAAATAGGAAAAACATGGAATAGCGCAACCCGATCAGATCTCCAAGTCCACCAATGATGAACGGAATCAATGCCCCACCGAAAATACCCGTACACAGGATACCGGAAAAAGCTCCATGATGCTTATCCACGGAGTTAAGGGCTAAGGCGAATATCACCGAAAACATGATCGAGATCGAGAAGCCGCAACAAGCGAAAGCGATAATCGCTACTTGCGTAGGACCGAAGAGCGCTATCGCTAAATTAAGGATCGCTATCATCGAGAAGATACGTAACATCAGCTTTGAGTCGATTAACTTTACGATCACCAATCCCAACAAGCAGCCGATGGACATCAATCCCCAGAACCAAGCAACCGTAGTAGCCCCGGCTCCTTCCGGGCTGACCCCATGATACATATTCAGGAAAAGACTCATCCAATTCGCCAATCCTTGCTCGGTTCCCACATAAGCGATAATCCCCAAGAAATAGAATATAACTTGTTTTTGCTTGAGTAATTCTTTATAATTCTGTACCGTTCCCGCCTTCTCATCTTCCTTTAATTCTACTTTCGGGAATTTGACATAAGAGATAACCACTAACATGATGACAAAAACAATCGTAAAGATAAAATAGAGCGAGCTCCAAGGTAAGCTCTCCGGCGTTATCCCTTTGAGGAAACGGATGAAGAAGTCGTTTGCCGAATCCTCACCGGTTAATTTCCGCATAAGTCCGGCCAAGACGAACGGGCTCATGAAAGAAGCGGCCCCGAATACGATCTGGGCCAATACCTGATTAAAGGCATATTTTTTCTCTCCACCCGCCTCACGCATCAAAGGCAATATGATCACCTGTAGCATCGCCATGCCCAGACCGATAGCGAAAAGGGAGGTCAATACGATAGGGTAGGTCGGGAACATGACGAAAAGCCCCGCACCCAAAAACGCCAGACTGAAAGCGACCAATAAGGAAATCTTTCCCCCGAAACGCTCGATGATCATTCCTGCCGGGATCGACATGATGCCATATGCTAAGAAAAATGAGAACGGTAAGAATGCGGCCAATGTCAGGCTCAGCCCAAAACTATCGATAATCATCGGTAGCATAGGGCCTAATATATTGGTAACAAAAGAAATGACAAACCAAATACACAAGATGAGGAGTACGATCCAATTATTCTTATTCATGATAGATAGATTCAATGATTAAACACCAATGCCGCCGCCCCGAGGCATCCGGCCTTATTTCCTAATCGGGCAAGCTCGATAGTCGTGAAGTACGAGGTTTCCTTCATCACGAATTTCCAGACCTGTTCCCGTATATTATTAATGTAGAAATCTCCGGATTCCGAAATGCCTCCGCCGATAATCACCTTTTGCGGAGCGAAAATGTTGATAAGGCTCGCTACGCCTAGGGACAGATTCCGGAAATGATCCTCCATAGCGAGTACGGCCTCTTTCTCTTGAGCTTTATAGCGCTCTACTATATATTTTCCATCGATACGGGAAGGTATCTCCCGTCCGTTCTTCTCCAATAATTGCCGATATAAGGCGATCAACGCACTTACGGAAGCGTGTGCCTCTAGGCAACCGGACGCTCCGCAAGTACATTGATTCCCATTCAGACCATGAATAATTAAGTGCCCAAGTTCGGTGCCCCGGTTCCGGTAGCCGCCATAAAGCCGGCCGTTCAAGAACAAGGCGCCCCCTATGCCGGTACCCACCGTCAAGAAAACGATATCGGAGAGGCCCTTAGCCGCCCCATATATCACCTCGCCCAACCCCATAAGGTTTGCGTCGTTGTCGATGAATACCGGTAGATTAAATTCCGCTAACGCAAGATCCAATTGTTGGTTGTCCAGTTCAGGAAGATTATTGGCAAAGAGAACCACCCCCTTATCTACTACGGAAGGTACACCTATGCCAATTCCGTAAATCCCCCAGTCCCGGGAACGGGCGTAGTCTGTCATTTTCCGTACGATACTTTTTATGATATCGGATAATGGGCGTGGATTCTCTTTTGATTGTGTGGTTTCCGACGATTCGTAAAGAATGTCGCCATTCTGGTTCACAAGAGTATATTTTATGCTTGTTCCTCCAATGTCTAATGCGATAGCGTATTTCATGATAATTGTAAAAGCTTAATTAGAACTATGCGCCGCTTCCCTGTCGATCAGGCAAATCACGTTCGGGTGCAGCCACAATGAGGAGGCCGGCAACTCCGTCGAGATCTTCTGTTCAAGGAAAGCTTGAGTAATCTCCCTTTTCTTTATCCCGTTGATAAGAAGGATAATCAGGCGTGACTGAAAGATATTCGCCATGCCCAATGTCAGTCCGTATCCCGGTTTCTCCGTATCCCCGGCGATCATGGGATGTTGCAATGATTTCTGGGACAGATGAGCCACATGGCAATTCGTATGTAAGGAAGGAGCCGGCTCGTTCAAGGCGATATGGCCGTTCATCCCTATTCCTAATATACAAATGTCGATAGGGCCTTTTTGATCCAGTATCTGTTGGAGCCGCTCACATTCCGCCTTAGGGTTCTCCGGATCGCTTTGGAACGCTATATACCGGTCTTCCGGGATTTGAAGCGGACCTACGAAATAGTTCCGTAGATACGACTCGCACGTACCCGGGTGGTCCATCGGGATTCCTCCCCATTCATCAAGCTTTAGTACCGTGAATTGGGAGAATAATTCCGGTTGGCGACCGGCTTCCTCTACCAGCAACTCATACATCCGGGTAGGAGAGCCCCCAGTGGCGGCACAAAGCGTAAGTGCCTTGTGCTGCCCTAACTCTGAGGTAACAATCTCTTTTGCCTTAAGGCTTAATGCCTCATAAGATTGACAAATCTCTATTCTCATACGATTTTAGAGCTCTTTGATTCGGATATTGCGGAAGCAAACACCATAACCGTGGTCTTGCATACCGATGTAACCCGGTTGTTTTCCGCATTGTAGCATCAAGTCGTAAGCTTCCGGGCATTTCTCCGGACTCGTGCTGAACTTGCTGAACTTACTATGATCCACTAACGCGCGCCATACCGGTGTACCGAACTGGAATTCCAGCACTTTCACGTCGTTCATGTAATGGATCACGCGTTGGTTATAGACAACGATTCTCGTCTTGTTCCAGTTTCCGTACGGTTTTACGGGTTGTGGATCCGGCATAATCATGTCATATACGGCACCGGCCTGACGGTTACCGTCGCAACCTTCCCATGCGTCCGGCATATTCTCGTTGTCGAGTAACTGATATTCTGGGCTGGAGTAATAAATAGGTGTACCCTCAATTTCTTGCGCAGTATAGAAGATACCGCTATTACCGGCCTTGTCGATCTTCCATTCGATCTCGAAAACGAAATTTTTGAACTTCTTGTCGTAGATCAAGTCGCCGAAGCCCGTGTCTGCCTTATTGTCGCTACCTTTATAGGTGATCGATCCGTCTTCAACCACCCAACCTTGGGGTACATCCTGACGGCAATAGCCGCGCCATCCGTTCAAGGTCTTGCCGTCGAACATGGTGATCCACTCGCCTCCCGTAGGGATACCGTCGCTATCGAGGGCTTGGGTTTGGGCGGTTTGCGTTCCGGCATCGTTGGTATTACCGCCGGAGGTACATGACAAGGCCGATGCGAATAAGGCTACGGCCATAATACTGCTATAAATCTTTTTCATCGCTATTATGAATGTTTGTTGTTTGTTAGAAACTTGTTAGATAATTATTAGGAATTTGTTAGGTTCCTGTTAGGTTACCGTTAGATTCCTGTTAGCTTTTATAACTTCAGGTCTTCCCATCCATCGCGGTATTTCCGCTTGATGAATTGGTTCGCCTGCTCGAAATTGGTGATACGCATATTCGCTCCATCCCATAGGAAAGTCTTGTTTCTTCCCGGATAGATGAAGCCTTCACGCTCTCCGTAGATCGAGTCGTTATGTTTCACTTGTTCCCGGATATTATGGCTCCGTAAGATCAAGTTACCCATCAATACGGTCTCCGTCAACGGACCGGCGTAACCTTCGAATGGTGATTCTACGTCCGCCTTGTCGTATCCTGCGATACAAGAGTCGATCCACGCCCAGTAATGACCGTTCGTGCCGCCTTCGATACGTTTGTATTTATGAGGAATGTTCACGTCTTTGTTGAATAAAGGTTTCTTGTTCGCCTTTACCCCCTTCGGCCAGAATCTTGGATCGGAACCACCCCAGCCGCAAGAAGCCATACCTTTCGTACCTACGAATACGGTTGCGCCTTCCACGTCCATCATATCCAAGTCTCCCATCGTGCAGGTCATATCGGCATCTGGGTCGATCTCCTCGAAACGTTCTGGCATGATACCGCCGTCCATCCAATATAGGCTCAAGTCGCTTCCGTCTTTCTTCTTGAATTTATAACGGATCGAGCTGGCTACCGGGCAACTCTCAGGATAATAAGCCTCCTCGAAGATACCGGAGTAGACATTGGTCGTGCTGCAAGAAACCTCAGTCGGATAACCTAATTGAAGCAATTTGAATGGAGGGCCGATGATGTGGCAACCCATATCTCCAAGAGCGCCTGTACCGAAACGCCACCAACCACGCCAGTTGAACGGAACCAAATTATCCACATAGTCTACATACTCCGCTGTTCCTAACCATAAATCCCAATTCAAGCCTTTAGGAACAGGCGGTTTCTGGTTCGACCAAGGAATACCTTGCGGCCATACGGGGCGGTTGGTCCAGCAATATACTTTCTGGATGTCACCCAACAGATCTGCCTCGAGCCATTCACGAAGGGTACGCATACCGTCGCAAGAGTTACCTTGGTCACCCATCTGGGTCACGACCTTATATTTCTTGGCAGCCTCGGTAAGGATACGTGCCTCGTAAATATCGTGCGCGATCGGTTTTTGCAGATATACGTGCTTACCCATCCGCATAGCGCCGAAAGCTTGGATCGCATGGTTATGATCCGGGGTGGAGATACATACGGCATCGAAGTTCTTACCTTCCTTCTCGTACATCTCACGGAAGTCGTTAAAATACTTAGCTTTTGGATAGGTCTTGCGAGCGTCGACAGATTGACGGTCATCCACGTCGCACAGACAGGTGATCGCCGCGTTCTTATGCGGCGTATTCATTAAGCTACCCAAATCGGCGGCTCCCATACCGCCACAGCCTATTTTCGCGATATAAAGCTTATCGCTGGGAGCTACGTGTCCTAATCCCGCTACGGTAAAACTGGGCAGGATCGTAAGGGCGGCAGCACCTGTGGCTGCCATCCCAAGGAATTCCCTTCTCGAGATTCCAGTCGGACTGGATTGTTTATTTACCTCTTTCATAAATTTGTTCATATTATGATTAATAATTGAATTGGGGTCTAAAGAATTGATATTAAAAACAGACTGATATGATTAGAATGCCGGATATCCCGGGTTCTGAACCAAGTTATTATTCTTCTGCCAAGCCTTGAACGGGATCGGGAAGATCTTACGATATTCCGGAGTCTGTTTCGGCTTCATATATCTCGGTTTCAGATAAGTCCCGAAGCGGATCATATCTTGGCGGCGGACAAATTCGAATGCCAACTCATAACCACGCTCGTTATAGATATCGTCCAATGTCACGCTCGTGTAATTATGATCGGAATTGCCGTAAGCCCTTTCCCGGATAGCGTTTACCAGACGAGTAGCTTCACCGAGATCCCCGCCCATGCGAACCAAGGCTTCCGCTTTCATTAGGTATACATCAGCCAGACGGAAAATAGCGATATCGTTCTCCATATTGGTATTTTGCATGCCTTTCTCATATACCCACTTATTGATACGTGCGCCGTCTTCTTGGTGAACTTCGCCCCACGGAGTTAAGTTACCGTCCGCATCGGTTTTCTCTGTTCCCGGTACCACATTTAAGTCGATCGTATGGATCAAGTCATGTCCTAGGGTCGTTTTCAAAATCTCTCCCGTGCTAGGGTCGATCATCGGGCCGATCAAGAACGAACCTTCGTAACGAGGATCTTCCGTATCAAATGTGCGGACAAAATCCGGCTGGGCGTTGATACCGTTCCACATACCGCCGGTGAAACCTAATACATCGGGATCCAGATAATGCAATGTCCAAAGATGGATGGAGTTGCCCCACTCATCGGATGCCTTGTAGCAGATCGGGAGAATGATCTCTCGTGATACCTCGTTATGAACCTCGAAATTGGTTTTCCAATTCGGTTCGATGATATATTCGAGTTTCATGATCTCGTCGCATTGCTCCACAACACCTTTCCAGTTCGGTTCACCGATCCATTCCTCGGCGTTGAGGTACATCTTCGCCAATACCATGCGGGCAGCACCTTGCGTAAACTTACCGTAGCTGGCGCAAGTTCGGGATGATCTCGGTTAATTCCTTAACCACATATTTATAAATGTCCGCACGGCTTGTGCTGGAGGGCAAGGAGGTATCCTCAAAATCTGTCACTAGTGGGGCGTTACCGAAGATATCTACGATTACATAATACCAGAAAGCGCGTAATCCTCTTAACTCGGACAAGTATTGAAGCTTAAGCTCATCGCTCATGGCTTCGCTTTTCTCTATAATATTATATACGGAGTTAACCGTAGTTAG
>ENA-UPSY01002845-UPSY01002845.1-human-gut-metagenome-genome-assembly--contig:-NODE-2845-length-13746-cov-7.702831_pt1 | contig 13746 bp, 10 predicted proteins | sample MGYA00250044_ERZ773365 | MGnify/ENA primary metagenome ERZ773365 (study PRJEB29103, sample SAMN06111932) | human gut metagenome | biome: human gut; feature: ankylosing spondylitis patient; material...
TTGCCCACGCCGGAGGGCTCGATGACGATGCGGTCGGGGTGGTACTGCTCCACCACCTGCTGCAGGGCGGTGCGGAAATCACCCACCAGAGAGCAGCAGATGCAGCCGGCGTTCAGCTCATTGATCTGGATGCCGGACTCCTTCAGGAAGCCGCCGTCGATGCCGATCTCACCGAACTCGTTCTCGATCAGAACGACCTGCTGGCCGGCAAAGGCCTCCTTGATGAGTTTTTTGATCAGAGTGGTCTTGCCGGCGCCCAGGAAGCCGGAAAAAATATCAATTTTGGTCATAGTTTGAATGCCTCTTTCTTTGTTAGCAGACAGAGCCGCAGAGCGCTGGCCCGTAAAATCTTACATCTCTATTATAGCAAGCCTGTCAATGGGAAAACGGCCTTTTTCAAGAAAAAATTGTAACATTTTTTGCAATTTGGTTGCGTTTTCGCGTTTTGGACGACAAATAAGGGGAACCGGCGGCCCCGGCGGGCAGCGATTCGGCAAGGGGCAGGCTCCGGCAGAGGGACGGACGCCCCCGGACGGCAAGACCCCGCCAACGGATGGTCAACGACCGGCAGGCGGTCAGCCCCCGCAGGATGCAGGCGACACTGCGGCGGCTGTTGACAGCACGGCAACCGTGTTTGCGTCCGGAACAGCCGACACTCCCGCATTGCATTCTTTGCGCCGGAATGCTACAATATGCAGTAGCAAACCACCGCCGCCGGACGTTCTTCCGGCAAATATGAGAAAGAAGGCTTTTCTATGAGCATGAATACAGTTCCCGAACGGCTGGCCGCCCTGCGTGCCGCCATGCAGGCAAACGGTGTGGACGTGTACCTGATCCCGGTGGGCGACCCCCACTCCAGCGAGTACCTGCCCGACCACTACACCTCCCTGACCTACTTCTCCGGCTTCCATGGTGAAAACTCCAACTTCGTGGTCACCATGACCGAGAGTGCTGTCTGGGCCGACGGCCGTTACTTTGTGCAGGCCGAGAAGGAGATCGCAGGCACCGAGATCCAGCTGATGAAGATGGGTGAGCCGGGCGTGCCCACCGTGGAGGAATACTGCGCCAAGGTGGTGCCTGAGGGCGGCAAGCTGGGCCTGTGCGGTCTGACCGCCAGCTGCGCGCTGGTGAACAGCGTGAAGAAGGCGCTGGAAACCAAGAACGCCGCCATCAAGACCCTGTTCCTGGAGGATGAGCTGTGGACCGAGGGCCGTCCGGCTCTGCCCGCTACCCCGGCCTGGATCCTGCCCAAGGAATACGCAGGCTTCTCCCCCGCCGAAAAGCTGGGCCAGCTGCGTGCAAAGCTGGCCGAGTTGGGCTGCACCGCCCAGCTGGTGGGCAAGCTGGACAACCTTGCCTGGCTGCTGAACCTGCGCGCCATGGACATCGAGTGCACCCCCTACGCCATGGCCTACTGCTATGTCACCCCGGACCGCGCCGTGCTGTTCATCAACACCGCCCGCGTGACCCCGGAGGCAAAGGCAGAACTGGAAGCCAACGGTGTGACCCTGGCCGAGTACGACAACATCCTGGACTTCATGGCCGCTGAGACCGAGCCCCAGACCGTGCTGGCAGAGAGCGCCACCGTGAACTATGCCGTGTATCAGGTGCTGGAGAACAACGCCGCCCTCACCGTGAAAGACCTGGCCGACCCGCTGCTGCCCATGAAAGGCGTGAAGAACGAAGTGGAGCTGACCCACGACAAGGAAGCCCACCTGCGCGACGCTGTGGCCATGGTGCGGTTCCAGATCGAGCTGGAAAAGCGTCTGGAAGCCGGCGAAGAGCTGACCGAGCTGACCGTGGACGAGATCCTGCACAAGTACCGCTCCGCCACCGACAAGTTTATTGTGGAGAGCTTTGGCACCATTGCGGCCTACGGCGGCAACGCAGCCATGATGCACTACCACGCCACCCCGGAGGACCACGCAAAGCTCCAGCGCAAGGGCTTTTTGCTGGTGGACAGCGGTGCCACTTACATGGACGGCACCACCGACATCACCCGCACCTACCCGCTGGGTGAGCTGACCGAGGACGAGCGCAAGTTCTACACCTGGACCCTGCAGTGCCACATCGACATCGCCAAGGCGGTCTGGCTGGACTACTGCGACTGCCATATGATCGACACCATCGCCCGTGAACCGCTGTGGCAGCACCTGATCAACTACCGCTGCGGCACCGGCCACAGCGTCAGCTTTGTGGGCAACGTCCACGAAGGCCCCCACGCCCTGAACGGCCGCAACACCACCCTGATGCGCCCGGGCATGATCGTGACCGACGAGCCCGGCGTGTACGAGACCGATCTGGTGGGCATCCGCATCGAGAACGAGCTGGTGTGCGTGCACAAGGCCGACAACCAGTACGGCACCTTCCTGGGCTTTGAGCCGATCATGTTCGTGCCCATCGCCACTTCTCCCATCGTGCCCGGTGTGCTGACCAAGGACGAGCTGGACTGGCTGAACAACTACCACCGTCAGGTGTTCGAGAAGCTGGCACCCCGCCTGAACGACGAGGAGCGCGAGTGGCTGGCCAAGAAGTGCGCCGCCATTGGCTGCTGAGCACCCGGCCGCTGAACATCGCATAAAAAAGCGGGAAGCCGTGCCGGAGCGTGCAAGCTCCTGCGGCTTCCCGTTTGTTGCTTTTGCTTATTCTTTGGGGTCGCTGTCGTGCCGGGCCTTCCACTCGGCACTGCGTTCCTGCGCCGTTTCCCGCAGCTCCTCCCGCATGCCGTTCCAGCGCTCGCGCGCTTCGGCGGTGCGGGTCTGCACGTCCTCGCGGGCATCCTTCCAGTAGGCCTTGGCCTCGTCGATGACCTCCTTGAAGGGGCCGGAAGGGTAAGTGCTCTCCGCGATATCCACCAGGAATTTGTACAGCTGCGGGCGCACCTGCTCGTACATGCCCAGACGGGTGTACAGGTCCTTGTAATAGCGGAACACCTGGATCTTGTTCTGCACGAGGGTGGCGGGGTTGATCTGGGTGTGGCAGATGCTCTGGGGATTCTGCACATAGTAGTAGCCCGGCTGTGCAATGGAAGCAAACACCGCGGCGTACTGGATGTACTGCATGTTGAACACCAGATCTTCGGCCCAGCGCATCTCACTGGTGAACCGGATGTCGTGCGCAAGCAGCATTTCGCGGCGGTAGAGCTTGTTCCACAGCACGCTGTAGAAATAGGAGGCGGGCTTGTCCATCAGGCGGCGGGCAAAGGTGTCCTTGTCGTACACGCCCTCAGGCAGAAAACCGTACACCCGCACCTCCGGCGGGCGGGCGACGTGCATCACGCCAAGGTCGTCCTGCAGCTTTTCCAGCACCTGTTCGGGCTTGGTGGCCCCGGCGGGGATCACCATCTTGTAAGGTGCGATGACCAGGTCGGCGTTGTTCTGTTCGGCAGCGGTGACCAGATGCTCGGTGAAGTCCGGGTCGATATAGTCGTCGCTGTCCACGAACTGCACATACTTGCCGCTGGCCAGCTTCAGGCCCAGGTTGCGGGTGTCGGACACGCCGGAGTTGGCCTTGTCCACCAGCACGATGCGCTCGTCCTTTGCGCGGAACGCTTCGCACACGGGCAGGCTCTGATCCTTGGAGCCATCGTTCAGCACGATGACCTCGATGTTCTGCCAGCTCTGGGCGCAGATGCTCTCCAGACAGCGGGCGATGTGGTTCTGGGCGTTGTACACGGGCAGAATGATGCTGACAAGGGGCTTTGACATGGCGGCGTCTCCTTTGTTGTTTTTTGATTACTATACCCCCGCACCGCGCAAAATGCAAGGGCGGGTTTGAAGAGGAGGGATCCTGTGATTTTTCACATTGCGGTGTGCAGCCCGGACGCGGGCCTGCGCAGCGGGCTGGAACGCCAGTGCATGGAATTTTTTGCCCGGCGAGCGGACGCCTGCATCGTGGAACACCTGCCGGACACCGACGCCCTGCTGCGGAAGGACGGGGAGGGCGTGCGGTACGACCTGTACCTGCTGGAGCTTTCCGGCTCGGCTACGCCGGTGGGGCTGGCGGCTGCCGGGGAGCTGCGCCGCCGGGGCCGCCGGGCCCCGCTGGCCTTTGTGGCCCGCACCACGGCCCACGCTTACAGCGCCTACAAGGTGGATGCGCTGCAATATCTGCTGCTGCCGGTGCGCCAGCGGGAGCTTTCGGCCCTGCTGGCCCGCGCTACCGAGCCGGAATACGGCCCGTCCGTCACGGTGAACACCGCCGAGGGCCTGCGGGCGCTGCCCTATGCGGGCATCGAATATCTGGAGTGCACCCACCACATCGTGCACTTCCACCTCACCAGCGGGGAGGACGTGCCCACCCTGTCGCTGCGGGTGCCGTTTTCTGCGGTGGCACAGCCTCTGCTGGCGGATGGGCGCTTTTTGCAGCCCCACCGCTCCTATGTGGTCAATCTGGCCGAGGCGGACCTGCTTTCTGCCGGGGAGCTGCGCATGCGCAGCGGGGCCCGCATCTCCATCCCCCGCGGGCGGGAGGGTGCCGTGCGGGACGCCTTCCAGCAATGGGTGCAGCAGCAGAAATACAGCCTGAAATAACAGCACGCCGGTGCTCCCACAGCGGGAACACCGGCGTGCTTTTTGCAGAAAAATTTCTCAGATCTTTGTCCAGTCCAGTGCGGTCCAGTCCGGCAGGAACTGGTCGCACACCTGCGCCATGGCAGGGGCATCGTCGGCACTGGCGGCGTCCTGCACGCCCAGCACGGTGAACCCGGCCTTGTGGGCAGTGGAAGCGGCGTAAATGGCGTCCTCGCACACGGCACAGGCGGCGGGGTCGGCCCCGCCCAGCCGGTGCATGCACTCGAAGAACACCTCCGGGCGGCTCTTGTGCAGCACGCCCTGCGCCTCCACGATGAAGGAAAAATAGTCCGCGATGCCCAGCCGGGTGAGCACGGTGCGGCACTGGTCGGACCAGGTGTTGGAGCACAGGCACAGCCGGGCCCCCTCGGCCTGCAGCTTTGCCAGCAGGGTGCGCACACCGGGCTTCAGGTCCACCGTTTCGTACAGCTGGGCGATCACGTCCCGCATCACGTCGTAATATTCCGCCTCGGTCAGGGGCAGGCCGTATTCTCGGATGAGGTAGCGGGCACCGTCGGCCATGCCCATGGTCAGCAGCACGTCGTTCAGGTCTGCTTTGGGCGTGCGGCCATAGCGCTGCAGCAGCGCCAGCGGGGCACCCCGCCACACCACGGTCATGCTGTCGGTGAGGGTGCCGTCCATATCAAAGATCCATTGCTTGCAGCGCATGGGGCAAAGTTCCTCCTTCAAGATGATTCCTGCCCAGTATACCACGGATCTTAGCCGTATAAAAGCCGTGAGGAACCAAAAAACGGGGAGAAATTTTCCGGAAAATATGGTATAATTTCAGCAAAGACAGACAGGGAGGCAGGCAGTATGGAAAACCAAACCATTCCGTGCAAAGCGCTGGTGCTGGCCGGCGGCGGAGCACGCGGCAGCTATCAGGTGGGCGTGTGGAAGGCTCTGATGGAGCTGGACTGGCACCCGCAGATCATCACCGGCACCAGTGTGGGCAGCCTGAACGGTGCCATGTTCGTGCTGGACCTGTACGAGGTGGCGCGGGATATGTGGCTGACCATCCGCAGCAAGGATGTGATGGAGCTGCCCGAAGAAAACGCCGACCTGTCGGCCCTGCACAGTTTTCTGCGCAGCGTGGTGAAGGCCGGCGGTATGGACGTCTCGCCGCTGGAAGAGATCGTGGAACGGGTGCTGGACGAGGACGCGCTGCGCCGCGCCAACATCCGCTTTGGCCTTGTCACGGTGGAGCAGCGGGGCCTGAAGCCCCGGGAGCTGACGCTGGACGAGATCCCGCAGGGCCGCGTGAAGGATTACCTCATGGCCTCGGCGGCCTGCTTCCCTGCCCTGCGGGCGCGGGAGATCGACGGGGTCAAGTTCCTGGACGGCGGCTACAGCGACAACATGCCCACCGGCCTTGCGAAAAAGATGGGGGCTGACGAGCTGGTGTGCGTGGACCTGGAGGGGGTGGGCATCACCCGCCCCAACCTCACCGGTCTGCCCACCACCATGGTGCGCAGCTACTGGGAGCTGGGCGACATCCTGCACTTTGACCCCGATACCGCCCGCCGCAATGTGGAGCTGGGTTATTACGACACCCTGCGGGCCTTTGGCCGGGTGCGGGGCTGCGCCTATGCCGTGGACAACGGCCCGGACAGCAGCGCCGATGCTGCCGCGTTCCGGGCACGGTTCGACGCGGTGCAGAAGGCCGTGCGGGAGAAATACCCCGTGACCCTTACCGCAGACGCGGCCCTGCTGCTGGCCCGGATGAAGGACGCCGAGCTTGCCCCGCTGGAAGCCGTGGCCGAGGACGTGGGGGTAGACCCCACGGTGTACTACACCACCCGGACGCTGGGGCAGGCGTTTCTGGACAAATGCGACCGTGCGCGCATGGCCGGGTTCGCCCCGTTGTTTGCAGGCAGCGCGGACGCGGGCCGGGCGGCGCTGGCAGCCCTGCTGCCCAATACATTCTTGCAGGCGCTGGTCTGGCAGGCCCTGACCGCGCCGGAACTGCCGGAGGTGACCGAACATGAAGATCTGTAAAGGTGTTTCTGCGTCCCCGGGCCTTGTGCTGGGGCAGGTGAGCCGGTTGGAACGCCATGTGGAAACGTTCAGCACCGGGCCCTTTGACCCGGAACGGGAGCTGCGCCAGCTGGAAGATGCGGTGCGCACCGCCCAGAGCGAGCTGGACTCCATGGCAGAGCGGGCCGCTTCCACCGAGCAGGCCATCCTGCAGTTCCAGAGCATGATGCTGGACGACGAAGGCATGATGAACGAGGTGCGGTTCTGCATCAAGGCAGGCATCAGCGCCGCTGCCGCCATGGACAAGGTGGGCCAGCGTTACGCCGACCAGCTGGCCAACATGAAGGACAACCCCTACATGCAGCTGCGCAGCGTGGACATTCTGGACGCCACCAGCCGGGTGATCAACATTCTGGGCAACCGGCCCCGCATGTGGCTGGCGCTGGACCACCCGGTGATCCTGGCCGCCGACCGCCTGATGCCCACCGACCTGTTCAGTGTGCCCTCCGGCATGATCCTGGGCGTCGTCACCACCGAGGGCAGCGGCCAGAGCCATGCCGCCATCATTGCCCGGGCCATGAACATCCCCGGCATCGTGCAGGTGGGAGCGGATTTTCTGGAGGATTGCGACGGCCGCACGGTCATTCTGGATGCCACCAAGGGCGAGTGCATCCTGGACCCGGACGCGGTGGCCCGCCAGCAGGCAGAGGCCCGCATCTGTGAGCTGCAGCGTGAAAACGAAGAAATGCGGGTGCTGGGCCGCCAGCCCGGCTACACCCGGGACGGCGCAGCCTTTGAGCTGCTGGCCAACTGCTTTGGCCCAGAGGACATCGACACCGCCATGCAGTCCGGTGCCCGGGGCGTGGGCCTGCTGCGCAGCAGCTACATGATGCTGCCCGGCCGCATTCTGGACGAGCAGGAACAGTTCTATTTCTATTCCTCCTGCCTTGCAGCGGCACAGGGCTGCCCTGTGACCGTGCGCACCTTCGATTTTGGCGCCGACCGCACCATGGCGGACGCCTATCAGGGGGTGCAGTCCTCCAAGCTGGGGCTGCGGGGCATCCGCAACAGCCTGCGCCAGCCCCGCCAGTTTGAGACCCAGATCTGTGCCCTGCTGCGGGCCGCGGCCCGCGGCCCGCTGCGGGTGATGTTCCCCATGGTGACCGACGTGGAGGACTGGGACGCCGCCATGCGCATCGTGGAGCACTGCCGCCAGAGCCTGCGGGAGCGGGGCGTGCCCTTCAACGAAAAGACCCCCTTCGGCGTCATGCTCAGCGTGCCGTCGGCCTGCCTGACCGCGGAGGAATTCGTGGCCCACGGGTGCGATTTTCTGGTCATCGGTACCAACGACCTGACCCAGTACACCCACGCGGCCGACCGGGAGCTGGCCAGCGCGGAGCGGTATTACCGCCCCGCCAGCCCGGCCATGAAAAAGCTCATCGCCATGGTCATGGAGGCGGCAAAGGCCGGCAGCGTGCCGGTGACCATCTGCGGCCTTGCCGTGGGCAATCCGGTGAATACGGTGCAGTATCTGCAGATGGGCCTGCGCAGCTTCTCGGTGAGCCCGCAGAACCTGCTGCACACCAAAAAGGCTCTGCTGGAAGCCGACGCCCACCCGGACGACACCGAGCTGGAATAAAGCGATAAAAGAAAGGGGCTGCTGCACGCTGTGCAGCAGCCCCCTTTGTTTGGGGAACCTGCCGTGCAGCTTGCGGAATGCACAGCAGGAGAAGATGGCTTTTATAAAAATGGTTCCTCAGTTCATGCGGCGGTTCTTGCGGTCCAGCACAAAGCCTGCGGCCAGCAGGAACATGCCGCTCAGGGCACTGCCTGCCACTGCCAGCCAGTTTGCACCGGTCTGGGGCAGGGCGGCGGCAGCAGCGGGAGCAGCAGCTTCCGGCTCTGCATTCTGCGCCACGTTCTGTACGGTTGCGGTGGTGTCTGCGGCGGGCGTGTCAGCCGGTGCAGTGCCGTCCTGTGCAGGGGCATCCGGGGTCACCTCCGGGGTGGACGGGACGTCCGGGGTGCTGGGCTTGTCAGGCGTGCTGGGCTTGTCAGGCGTGCTGGGCTTGTCAGGCGTGTCCGGAGTTTCCGGGGTGCTGGGCGTGTCCGGCACGATTTTGGGCAGCACCACATGTTTGGTCTGCCCGCACTTGTCGATGGAGCAGATGTAGTCGGCGTAGCCGTCCTTTTCGGTAGTAGGCTGTACGACCTCGCCCACCAGCTTCCAGTCGTGCAGGTCCTCATCCTTCAGCTTGGTGGTGTCAATGTTGGGGTTCTCGTCCATGTACTTGCGGTTGTGGACGACCTTGGTGAGGGTGCCGCCTTTGATGGTGTGGCTATAGTCGAAATAAGCCAGAGTGTTAGGATCTTTTATTGTCGGCAGGTTATCAAGCTCCTTTTTTTCGACAGTTGCATTATTATAGCAATTGACGATGGCAGAGTTGATTTCGCCAAAGTGGGAGGAACCGTCTGCATGGTAGCTGACGCTGTCGGCAGGGACATACTGATATTCGACGTTGTATGGGTTATAGCTAGTAGTTTCAGTTGTGGAACCAATCGCAGTACCGGAGCCTTTTCCATAAATGTATGCGTTGACAACGGTATCGCCAGTGCTGCTGTTGATGTTGACGTTACAAGTAGCGCCACGGTTAGCAGTTATAACAGCGCCAATTGCAGGGCTGATGTCACCGGTTCCATCATCTGGGCGGTAATCAGAACCAATGGAATTGATTGCATTTACGGTGCCGCCGGTGATGTTGATGGTTGTTGTGACAGCATCGATGCATCGAGGAGTTCCGATTGCGGGATGATCACCGGAACTGATAGCGGTAACGTTGGCATTCTTTTCAATATTGATCGTGAGATCAGAAGCATTGCCATACCGGCCGTCACCAATGGCGCTACTCTCGTCGCTTTCTGCCGTTACGGTAGCATTTCCGGAGATCGTAATAGTATTAGGGCTGTTGTAACGGCCTGCGTCATCGCCACCTCCAATTGCAGCGTCAAAATGAGAACGAGCATTGACAACGGCATTGTCCGTAATGGTGATGCTGTTTCCACCGCCGGTACCACCGCCGATCCCGGCACCCGATTTAGCAAGGGCAGTAACATGGGCATTGCCTTCAATGCGGATGTTCTTGCCGGTACCGTCGCAGCCGCCGCCAATGGCAGCAGCGCTATCATTTCCGGCAACGGCAGTGATATCACCGCCGGTGATGGTAATATTGGACGTGTCGGCTAAAGAATCTTCCCTATATGAAAGGCTACCGCCACCGATGGCGGCGGCCATATGGTAGCCGCCTGCCAGCAGCTTGCCGGTAGTGTCCGCCTCGGTACCAGTCTTTGCAGTACCATCATCGTTCACATCGTCCTTGATGGTCAAAGTGCCGGTGCCGTATGCGTCCGCTTTTTCGATGGCGGCGTGTTCCTCGGCCGTCGAGTTCGTAGTCAGAACGGTATTATCGCCGTTCAGCTCAAGGTTGGTGTCGCCGTCGCCCTTTATTTCGATCGCACCGGTCTTGGCTTCAGAAGTGTCAACTTCAATGTTCACATCCTTCAAGGTCACATCGGTAGTCTGATCTTTTGCCGTCTCCACCGTGATGGTATTTGAAGTCTTCTCGCCGTTGCTGGTGATGGTGACGCCGGTATTGTCTTGGTGATCGTTTATCTCTGTGTTCTCCTGCGTCACATAGGTGAAGCCGTCATCTTTGGTCTCTACCGTCACACTGCCCTTGTTCAGATCGTAAGTGTCCGCAAACGCCGCCGTGGCGATGGAAGAGACCATGGCCATCAACGCAGCTGTAGAAAGTACCCGCAAGGCCAGCTGTTGTTTCACGCTTTTCCTCATTGCAAAACCCTCCAAACAAAAAAACTTACAGAGACGTGAACGTTACCGGGAACGATGCCGAAAACCGGCAAAAACCGGAACTTCGGGGCAGAAAATCACATGGCTGTGCATTTTCATGCCCGGCGTCTCTTTGCGGTGCAAGTATAGTACTGTGCCGTGGAGAATGTCAAGACAAAATGCTGAATTTTCGGGGGGGGGGGTAGGTAATTTTGTGGAACGAGCACAAAAACAGCTGAGAATTTGAGGTAGAATGACAGGGCAATGCTGCACAAAAATCCGGGAGATCTTTATACGAGGCAAAAAATAAAAAACGGGCCGGGAAAGCCCGCAGACTTTCCCGAACCCGTGGGTCGGAATTTTTCGTTTATGGAAGGTGCGCCGCCCGGAGCCCCGGTTATTCCAGATTGCCGGTCAGGGTCATCACGGCGGCAAGCACGGCCAGCGGGGCGGTCTCGCACCGCAGGATGCGGGGGCCAAGGCCAACCGTTCTGGCTCCGGCTTTGGCGGCCATTTCGGCCTCCTCGGCGGCAAAGCCGCCCTCTGCACCGGTCACGATGGCGATCTTCCGCTTTTTGCCGTCGGCGGGTGCTGCCTCGGCCAGCAGCTGGCGCACCGGCGCGCCGCCGCACTCGTAGCAGAACAGCACCAGGTCGTACTGGTCAAAGGTGCGGCACACGGCCCCGAAGTTGGGCAGCGGCAGGGCCACGTCCGGCAGCACGCCCCGGCCGCACTGCTTGGCGGCTTCCAGCGCGATGCGGTTGTAGCGTTCGTTCTTCTGCTCCTCTTTTTTGGGGGCGGCCACGCAATACCGGCTGAAGAAGGGCACCACATGGGCGGCCCCCAGTTCCACGCCGTGCTTGATGATCTGCTCCAGCTTGTCCTGTTTGGGGTAACCGGCCAGCAGGGTGACCTCCACGCTGGGCTCGGCGGCGCTGGGGTAGCCCGGCTCTACCGAGAATTCCACGCAGTCATCCCCGAAGCCGGTGATGGTGGCGGTGTATTCCACGGCGCTGCCGTCGCATAGAATGACAGTATCGCCCATGCGGGCACGCATCACGCGGGCCAGATGATGGGCATCGGTGCCGCGCAGCACAGCCGTGCCGTCGGCGATCTCAGTGGTAAAATAACGGTGCGGCATAGTTCCTCCTGAAACATCCTCGCCCTCTCAGTCGCTAACGTGTCCGCTCTCCCAAGGGGAGAGCCCTTGGCAGTCCACGCAAACTTCATCTCTTTGCCAAGGCCTCCCCCTTTGGGGGAGGTGGCACCGAAGGTGACGGAGAGGGCGAGCCAGCTCTATAATTTCACGCCTTCTTGCAAACGATGCACTCCCAGCCGCGCTTCTCCTTCACTTCCACAACGGCAAGGCCGGCGGCTTCCAGCCCGGCGATCACCTCGTCCTTGCGGGTGTCGATGATGCCGCTGGCAATGAAGACGGCACCGTCGGCCATCAGGCCGGGCACGGCGGGGGCCAGGCTGAGGATGGCGTTGGCCACGATGTTGGCGGTGATGATGTCGTATTGGCCGCTGGCCTTGTCGGACAGGTCGCCCACCAGCACGGTCAGCTGATCCTGCACGCCGTTCAGGGCAGCGTTCTCCCCGGCGGTGCGCACGGCTACGGGGTCGATGTCCACGCCCTCGGCCACGGCGGCACCCAGCTTCAGGGCTGCAATGGCCAGGATGCCGCTGCCGGTGCCGATGTCCAGCACCCGTTCACCGCCCTGGACCCGCTCGTCCAGCGCTTCCATGCACAGGCTGGTGGTCTCGTGGCCGCCAGTGCCGAAGGCAAGGCCGGGGTCCAGCACCAGCTTGACGCGGTCGGTGTCGTACTCCTGCCAGGAGGGCACCACGGCCAGCCGCTTGCCGATCTCCAGCGGGTGGTAATACTTGCGCCAGCCGTTCTGCCAGTCCTCCTGCTCCACGCCCTCGGTCTCCACGGTGTAGGCGATGTTTGCAGCTTCCATGCGGGCGGCAATGAGGGCCAGCGTCTCCACGGGGGAAGCGCCCGGCTCCAGATACATGTGGATGATGACCCGGTCGCGGGGCTTGTCCAGCAGCTCCTGCTCGATCAGGTCCACATGGGCGATCTCGGCCACCTGCTGCTCGATGTCGCTGTAATCTTCGATATAGATGCCGCCCTCGGCGATCATGGTGGCAACGGCTTCGGCGTTGTCGGCGTCGGCCTTGGCCACGGTCAGGCGGATATCAGTCCATTCCATAATGCTGTCTCCTTTTATTTTGCATCCTCGCCCTCTCCGTCATTGCTTGCGCAATGCCACCTCCCCCAAAGTGGGAGGCTTTGGCAGTCCATGCAAAGTTTGCGGTTTTGCCAAGGGCTCTCCCTTTGGGAGAGCTGGACGCGAAGCGGCCTGAGAGGGCGCATGTTCTTTATAATAGTATAGTACCCGATTCGGCTGTGGGATGCAAGCCTTTGGGCAAAATGTACGTAAAAAGAAAAGAATTTTCAACACAAAGACGACCCTTGTGCGGAAAACCCAAAAATTATCGACTGAAAAACTGCCAAATGAGGACTTTTGATGCATTTTGATAGAAAAAAGGCGAAAGGGACTTTCTTTTTTTGCGGAAATATGTTACTATTCTATTACGGAATTATGGACGGCCTGCAACCAGAGGCGTCTGTAAACACAAACATTTCTTAAGGAGGAATGTGCTTTATGATGAAGTATCTCCAGAAACTGGGCAAAGCTTTGATGCTTCCCGTCGCGGTCCTGCCGATCTGCGGCATCCTGATGGGTCTTGGTTATGCCCTTGCTCCGGGCGTTATGGGCGTTCCCGGTGCAGCAACCTCCGGCGCAGCTTACACCGTTGGCTTCCTGCTGGTCAAGGCAGGCGGCGCTCTGATCGATAACATGGCATGGCTGTTTGCCATTGGTGCCGCTGTCGGCCTTGCTGACAACGACGGCACCGCAGGTCTGGCCGGTCTGGTCAGCTTCCTGATGATGCAGCAGCTGCTGAACCCCGGTGTGGTCGGCATGGTCCGTCACCTGGAAGAAGGCACTGCTACCTACATCGCCTTCCAGAAGGTCGCCGGCAACTCCTTCATCGGCATTCTGGCCGCTGTTGTGGGCGCTGCCTGCTACAACAAGTTCAAGGATATCCAGCTGCCTGACTGGCTGGCATTCTTCTCCGGCAAGCGCTTCGTTGCAATCGCTACCGGTCTGATCTCCATTCTGGTGTCCGTTGTTCTGCTGTTCGTCTGGCCCGTCATCTTCGACGCTCTGGTCGCAATCGGCAACGGCATCGCTGGCATGGGCGGCATCGGCGCCGGCATCTACGCCTTCCTGAACCGTCTGCTCATCCCCACCGGCCTGCACCACGCTCTGAACAACG
>ENA-UPSY01002856-UPSY01002856.1-human-gut-metagenome-genome-assembly--contig:-NODE-2856-length-13669-cov-3.327178_pt1 | contig 13669 bp, 10 predicted proteins | sample MGYA00250044_ERZ773365 | MGnify/ENA primary metagenome ERZ773365 (study PRJEB29103, sample SAMN06111932) | human gut metagenome | biome: human gut; feature: ankylosing spondylitis patient; material...
TCTCATCCACAGGTCCCATAAAGCTCTGGGGGCAGATGATGGAGGTACGCTGGGCAATGCCGGGCACACCGTTCTCACCTCGACAAGTACATCGAAGAAAGCTTTCTCCTCGAAAGTGATACCCAAAACTTTGAATTTTTCGCTATCGGCTTTTAGCTCTTTCAGTATACTCATCAACTTGTTTGAGAGCCCATTGATTTTGTATGAAACGATGTCGCATACATCATTTACAACGTTCTGTGTCACTTCGTTGGTAAATGTCAGCTTATCCCGTGTATTATAGGCATCTATCGTATTTTCAAGCATTTTCTGGAAATGTTCAGCCTGAATCTTGTTTGTCCGGCTGTATGCTCTGATGGCTTTAGCGACAAGTTTACAAAGAATCTGGAACTTGGTGAACGGCATTTTTATTTCATCGACCTCTTTAGCAAATGAATCGCTGAAAATATTTTCTTCAACACCTTCATTCATTACTCGTTCTACACCACTTGCAAGAATCGCCTCCTGAACCATCTGTTCCACGTGCCTGTTCATGTTCTCCGTATCATGCTCCGTGGTAGTCATTTTGTTCACGTATGAGCAGATACCCATAAAGCATTGACTCCATGTTACCTCTCCTTCTGTCAGAATGCCGGCCGGGTTACAGATATTATAAGCAGAGCGCAGCCGTTTGGCATGTTCCTTGAAAAGTTTGAGGAAGGAAACCTCACCTTTCCGTTCAACACTGTTGGCAAGGATATATTCTGCCGCCTCCTGAATAAACTGAAGTCGGGCAAGGTCATTGTTCCCGAAAAAACGGTCAAATACTAATCCAGACAATCGCTCCTGCAAAAGTTGCAGTTCGTTCTGCAATACTTCATGTGCAATCTCCAAATCTTCCTGAGGTCCGACTTCACCACCATATTTTTTCATGGCTTTTTTCATCTCTTCGCGAATACCAATGTAGTCGATGATAAAGCCACACTCTTTTGTGCCGAATTTACGGTTTACACGCGAAATGGTCTGAATGAGCGTATGTTTCGATAACGGTTTATCATTATAAAGCATCGTCAGGCAAGGCACATCGAAACCGGTAATCCACATATCTACATTGATGGAGATATGGAAATTCGATTTTTCCGATTTGAACTCTGTATCAAGGAATTTACGATATTCCTTGTCGCCAAGCAGATTGTAAAGTTCCTTTTCATCATCCTTGTCGCGAGTCATGACCATATTGACAAATGCGATGTCATGCAGCTTGTTCTTTTCGTCTGCGGTCAATACAAGTTCATTCAATGCTTTCCTCTTCTCGAACCAATCGGGCTGCATCTCCCGCATGATTTTATACAACCTAAATGCTATTTTGCGGTCTGCACAAGTAATCATAGCCTTTTGCAAACGGTCTGTGGTCTCTGTTCTTCGTTTATAGTCTTCGATAATGTCTTTGGCAACACGATGCAGGACATCTTCATCACCGATAATCACCTCCATACTCGACATGGCGGCTTTGCTCTTGGCAATATCCTCCGGCGTTGCCCCTTCGTCTGTACATAGGCGATAATATTCTTCTACTTTCTCTGCCTGTTCTTTATTGAGGAATACACGAGCCAATCGGGGATCATATTTGATTGGGACAGTAATGCCGTCATCCTCCGACTCCTTCATCGTATATTGATCTACAACCTTCCCAAATACATGTACGGTTTCGTCAATGGGTGTTCCCGTAAAACCTACATATGTGGCGTTCGGTAATGCATCCCGCAGATATTTGGCAAAGCCATATGTGATTTTCGCTCCTATCTTGTCGGCTCCTCCTTCGGTTTGGATGGACAGTTTAGAACCTATATTGTTTTGGGAGCGATGCGCTTCATCACTTAGGCAAATGACATTGGAACGTTCTGTAAGCAATCCTGTAGTCTCTGCGAATTTCTGAATTGTGGTAATATAGACCCCGCCAGTCTTGCGCATACTCATCTCTTCTGCAAGTTCCTTTCTTGTTTCAAAGACTTTTACAGCTTCGTCTTCAAGATATTGTTTCGAGCGGCAGAATAGTTTCCCGGTCTGTGTCTCCAAATCCTCCCTGTCTACTATGATAAGAATAGTCGGGCTACCCAGTTGCTTTCTGCATCGTAAAGCCAGTTGGCGGGCAAGGAACAACATGGTATATGTTTTTCCACACCCTGTGGCTCCGAAATATGTACCACCCTTACCATCACCTCCGACAGAACGCAAATGATTCAGGATATGATCCCGCAGTTTACGTGTAGCAAAGAATTGCGGATAACGGCATACGATTTCAGTCGTGTCGTCTTCTTTTGTAGGATCGGGAAAATAGACATAATCCCGTAATATCTCCAATATGCGTTCTGGAGAAATTGCTCCGCGAATAAGAGTACGAAGTGTGTCAAGTCCTTTCCCTGCTTTATCTTCATTCTCAATCTTTTTCCATTCGTAGAAAAATTCAAATGGTGTGTATGTCGCACCCAAAGCATTCTTTGCTCCTTCGCTGATTACCGCCAATGCGCAATATTTCAGCAATGCCGGAATATCCCGCATATAGCGCGTGCAAATCTGCGTATGTGCATCATGTATAGTAGCGTTTTGTTTGGTCGGATTTTTTAGTTCGATGATGCAGACAGGTATACCGTTTATGAAAAGTAGTATGTCGGGGCGACGGTTCTCTCGACCTTGCTCCATAACAAACTGATTGACACAACGGAAAATATTATGGTCTGGATGCTCAAAGTCAATGTATTCCAAACGAAACGGATTACTCCGTCCATCGCTATATGCAAAATCATACCCGTCACGATAGAGCAAAAAAGTATTCCGAAGAGCATAATAGTCATTCTGTCCGCCTGTATTACGCAGATTGGCGACAATGCTGTCCATCTCGGAGGTGGTCAAATTCTTGTCTTTGTATTGAACGGCGAGAAAATTCCTTAAGTCCTCTTCAATGAGTGGATCGGTATATTTCCTGTGAATGTCATCACCAAATGCATATTGCCAGTGTGCCTCTCGAAGAAGCTCGATGGTTGCTTCCTCGAACTGGCTTTCATAGAATTTTCCGTTTGATATCATGACGTATGTTTTACAAATTCAATGACAGCGTTAACTAATGCAAAGATTTCTGCTATTGCGGCTATTGACGCTTCCCATTTCCCAGATTTATCAAAATTATCAAAGAGCCTTTTAAAAGGAAATGTCAATAGTCTAAATAATACACAAAACCCTCTGTATAACTTTGTTAAAGGCACAAAAAGTATGGCGAAATTTTGTTTTAGCACCTTTTGAAGTTTCTTTCTCCCTTTTTCATAATCAACAAATATCTGATGGCAATATGTGGCAGCATCTCTGTCATCCCATCTTTCATGATACAACATCGAATATAACGAATAAATTGGATCTGAAATATAATGATCAGCGGCAATACTATTTATTGCATCATCACTATTGACTTCTACAAAATGTAAACTCTCTGCAATTTCAATTAAGTCCTTTGTATCAACAAAACCATATTGCTTTCTAGCATGTAGTCTTTTTGCTACATGTTTTTGAATAATATCAATATGCTTGATATATTCATCTGCAATGTTGATTTTTCTAACAGCATTGCGAATTTGATATATAATTTCAATCAGACCAACAACTGTCAATATGATTAAAAACCAAAAGCAGAATATATGTAGATTATCTATCGTGATAAAATCTTTAAAATCTTGCCACATCGTTTTATAAATTAAGAGTTAATTACATGTTGAAGCAATGCCGAACAAACTTCTCGTGAAAGCCGATCGGCTTCTTCGGCTATCTGCTTGGCTTCATTTGCGCACTTATAGATATTGACGATTGCACGCTGAACGTCAATGGGGGGAATCGGTATCTTACAACGTTTCATATCTTCAAATGAAAATGCTTCACGTGCACTTCCCCATGAGTTAAAACGGGCATAACGATCGAATTCCGATCGACAGAACCATAGGTAAAGAAAATTTGGTAAAATATTTTCTTTATCCACGTTGAATACAGCCGAAATAGATGAAACAATATAAGTTTTATCTGAATCGTTTAATCCTAAACTCATTTTATCTCCACGACGAGAGGTGTCAGGTACAAAAGCGATTTCTTTAGGCTTTACCAATTTATACGAATTTAACGAGACTCCATCCAAATTCGCTTTTGTTTCAATTAAACCTTTTGATGTCGCTATTCCACGAACATCTTGTTCTGCAAATTTACCTTCTAAATTACGTTCATTACATTCTTCAATGTACGGTCCGATTTTCTGCAATGGATATGTGTGCTTCAATTCTTGGATATAACTTTGACACACCTGCATAAGTGGGGCTGCCATAGCCTCGTTTTGTTCTTTGATTTCCCGAAATGCTTTCCACGCATTCACAACTTTCTGTTGCTCGTCTGGAGATGGTAGTGGAAATTCAATATCAAGGAAACGCGGCCAATCCAAGTTGGCTCGAACACTGGAATCGCTAATGAACCAACCATAACGATCACTCTCGGCTCGATTAAAATACATGAAAAAGTATTCTGGCAAAACTTTTTTATCATCGTTGATGACAAATGTTGTATATGCAGGAGAGACTAAAGCCGGTTGTTCATTGTCGTATAATCCGATTCGAATACAAATGTCTCTCCCAGTCTGCATCCCACTAAATACGAACATTCCTTTTGTGACAATTTTATACTTGGCTATATCTACTCCATCCAAATTTGCAACAGTAGGCATAAATGTTTTGTCTCGATTTATACCGATTACAGGATAGTTGATACTCGCAGAGTTTCTTTCATCGCACTGTTCAATATAATCTCCCAGCCGAACCCATTTTACATTACTCGCTCCCATATCACTCCTCCATTCCGTGTTGTTCCAAGAAGAAACGTTTTTGCTGTTCTATCTCTCGGCTCAACTCTTCCTCCGTCGGCATATAAGCCATATATTTGGCTGCAAAAAGTTGCTCGCTACCGTTAAGTACGGAGTATTTAGCCAAGACTTTATCGGTCTCGGTGCAGAGCAATATGCCTATTGTCGGGTTATCATTCTCATCTTTTACAAGGTCATCATACATCCGAACATACATATCCAATTGCCCCACATCTGCGTGTGTCAGAGGATGTGTTTTCAATTCAAACAACACGTAACGTTTGAGTTTGATGTTATAGAACACAAGATCGATGTAAAAGTCACCTGTGTCTGTAGAAATATGTTTCTGCCTATCGACAAATGCAAAACCACGTCCCAATTCCATGATAAATTGTTGCAGGTGATCTATTAAGGCTTGTTCCAACTGGCTTTCGTCATATTTGCTATCCTTGCGGAAGCCTAAAAACTCGGCAACCACCGGACTTTTTATATATTCCAATGGATCATTGGCTTCAATATCAGGAGAGGGTAACGCCAATCCTTCCCTTACACAAGCCATACGGCGTCCATAGTATTGCGTACCAATGTTGCGATTGAGTGTCCTTACACTCCACATCTGCTCCGATGCCTCTTTTACATACCACTCTCTGGCTTTAGGGTCTGCAATCTGTATAATCGAGCGGAAGTGCGACCAAGTCAGATTGTGAACACGCGTGTTCACAATCTCCAAATCATTGAAACACAGATAAAATTGGCGAAAGTAATCCAGATTGCGTTTGCTGAATGTGCTACCGTATTTAGGCATCAACTGTTCTGCCAATGTTTTAATCAACCGAGTACCATACTGCGCACGAGCTTTTCCATGCTGTTCTTCTTCCACTATTCGCCGCCCTATGTGCCAATAAGTAAGTATCGCTATCTGATTGGCTGCCGCGTATGCCTGCTGACGGCCTTGTTCGATAATACTCTGAATATCAGAAACCAGTTTATCGGTTGTCATACCATGTTGCAGCTTATTCTTTTCCATAACCTAAAACTTTGAAAGCGTTTATAAGTTCCGTTTCGTTTGCATCCCATCTTTTCTTCAATTCATCAAATTTACAACTCATTTCTGAAAGGGCAGACTTATAGTCTATTTCCGTATCACGGTCTATAAATTCAATGTATCTGGATGGAACAAGAGAATATCCCTTTTCTTGAATTTCGTCACGATGTGCTGCATAGTATAATTCCGGCTCGGCATACTCGACAAAATTCTCAGTTTGCCAATCAAGGTATATTTGACGCACTCTGTCTATTTCCGTCTCCGACAAACGGACGTATTTCTTTTCATATATGTTACTGTTCCATGTCCGCAAGTCAATGAAAAGAATTTCACTTGTACGGTCACGAAGTTGTCTTCCATGCCATGAACCGCCTTTCTTGTTGTTATTCAAGATCCAAAGGGTGACTGATATATCGGTAGAGTAGAACATGTTTCGCGGTAAAACGATAATAGCCTCCACTTTGTCGCTTTCGATTAGCTTTTTACGTATTTCCTGCGTATCGCTGTCATCCAAAGCACCATTGGCAAGCAGGAATCCCGCGATTCCACGACTGACATTCAATTTGTTTAGGATATGAAGAATCCACGCATAGTTGGCATTGCTGGTAGGAGGGATGCCATAGCCTTGCCATCGGGGATCAGTCTCAAAACCTCCGTATTCGGCATATTTTTTCAAATTGAACGGCGGGTTCGCCATGATATAATCAAATTTGAATTCCTTATGCTGGTCATCGGAGAAAGTGGAGATGGCTCTATCGCCCAAATGGTAAGAGATGCCTCGGATAGCCAGATTCATCTTTGCAAGTCGATAGGTTGCCGGTTCTGATTCTTGACCATACACATTCACAGCTTTGGTATTTCCACCATGAGCCTCTATGAATTTAGCTGCCTGAACGAACATACCTCCGGAACCACAGCAAGGGTCATATACCGTTCCGTCAAAAGGTTCAATAAGAGAGGCTATAAGCTCTACAATAGAATGCGGAGTGTAAAATTCTCCTTCCTCTTTGTCTGCATTGATTGAGAAAGCCTGTAAAAAATACTCATATACACGTCCTATGAGGTCATGGGCATTAAACTTATGCGGGTCTATCTTGTTTATTTCATCCACTACGCTTTTCAATACTCCCGGTTCAAGGGCTGTCTTCGTGAAAATCTGTTGCGGAAGGGCATTTTTCAATTTAGGTTCATTGTCGTCCAAAGTTTTTATAGCCGTATCGAAAGCGATGGCCATACCGGTGGGCGATGTAAGAATCAGTTTATCCCAGAATGTTTCATCCGTCAGAAAAAATACGCCGTCCTGCATATACTGGTTGGGACGTGAAAGTTGCAACTCAACGAAATCCGTATCATCAATATCCTGTACTTCCACTATTTCATGTCTGATTTTCTCCTTTTGTTGTTTGAACCGTTCTCCAATGAATTTCAGGAATACAAGGGTCAACAGTAAGTCGCGTTTATCTGTCATGGCTGCACGTCCACGCAGACTGTTACGACAGTTGAAAAGTATCGTTTCAAGAGTTTCTTCCTTTACCGGTTTATTCTGTTTCTTAGCCATTTTACTATTTTATCAATTCAGTATTCAACTTAAAAGCATTTGCATCTATTCCCATTTGGTAAATCTTAATATCAGGATTAAGTTTTCGTGCAACGCTTATTATTTTTGATTTCTCATTTGTATCCATATTAATTCCTATATAAACAGACTCAAAGCACTCTCCTCCGATTTCAGGAAAAGCTCGAACTTCTTTCCAATCAATCGGCCCTTTATCATCATTTTGCCCCGGCAATAATGCCATATATGTGGGATAAGGGTCTAAAATAAACAACCTGACTTCTTGCTCATGCTCCCAAGCCTTGGCCTTTGTGGATAACTGATAATGGAAAAAATCTTTTGCATCCCTGAAATAATCAGGCTTCTCTACAATATCCTTATATTGCACTTCCACCTCGGAACAACCAATCATGATTCCACCATGCATACGAGAAAGATATTTTCTGACTTTCTCCATATCCAAACCGATACAAATACCTTTGTGTTTGCTATAATAGCTCCACATCAAGATTGAATCATGTATTTTGGAAAGGCTACATATCCATGCCTTTTCTCTAGTTCTACGAAATGGATCCCTTCTCAATTCTTCAATTATTGCCGGAGTCCATCCTCCACATGCTTCTTTCGGGACGTTAGAGAAATCAATGAGTGAGGGATGGCAATCAAACGGATCGTTCAACTGCGTAGCATTGGTAAATTGAAGGTTGCTATAATGTAACATCATCAATCCACCGTTAAAATCAAGATACTTATATAGTTTGACTGCTCCCATAATCTTATTATTCAGTTCTCAACAAATCATCCACAGTTACATCCAACACTTTGGATATCTGAATTAAAGTCTCCACATTGGGTTGCGTAGTGTTTGTAACCCATTTGGAGATTATGGCAGGATCTTTATCCAGTTGTTCAGAAAGCCACTTATTGCTCTTATCTTTTTCTGCAAGAACGACTTTGATTCGGTTTAATAATTTACGTTCCATGTTATATTCATTCTATCCATGCGTTTACAAAGATAGATATTATTCGTAGAACAATGTGATTAAATTGTATATATTTTGCAATATATGGCGAAAAAATGAGCAAAACATCAATTGTAATGATACAATTTTATTATACCTACTTTTAAAAGAAGGATGCTTATCGCCATTTTTACATGGCAAATTGTAGGCGATTATTTTTTGAATATTGTAAGTTTATGGGAACTTAATGGTCTCAAACTTGGTAAAAAACAATATATAGTGGCTATATATCAGACTGATATAAGATATATTTCGGTTCAAGAATGGAACCGATTGTTTGAACTCATTGACCTGTTTTATGGGAATATTTCCGCCAGACTGAATGGTTGTGAGTTATTGAGAGAGCATGACAGAAGAATCTGTTATTTGCTTCATGCCGGGCTTGACAATTCAGCTTTAGGGATATTATTCAATATAGATAATACTTCTGTGACTAAATCCAAGCAACGTATAAAGAAAAAACTGGGACTGGGCCCTAACGATGTGCTGGAAACATTTCTTAATGAGAATAAAAAATAGTATATAGATTGTTTCACTTTAAATATAAAACAGCCATGAAAAGACTATTATTTACCTTTTTAGCTTTATGCCTTGCCGTTGCCGGTTCGGCTCAGTCGGGGCAGATGACTTCCAAACTGCCGACTATTGATATCACTAAGGAATATCCGAAAAAGAAATTAGTATTGCAAGATATTGCAACTGCTGAATACATTCCGCTGGAAACATCGGATAAAGTGTTGCTGGACGGAGTGGCTACTCTGCATTGTTCATTTACCGAACACTATATAACAACGTATAATGCCAATGAAGGGCAAATCTTCGTATTCGACAGAAAAGGGAAAATATGCCATACATTTAATCATAAAGGAGGGAGTGGGGAAGAATACAACTATCCTTTGCAGTTACGCTTGGACGAAAAGGCTAAAGAGTTGTTTCTGCTTGACATATCTAATAAAATACAGGTCTATTCGATAGAGGGAAAATACAAGCGTTCTTTGTCTATCCCCAAAGATGTACGGATTGAAATTATGTACAATTGTGATGAGCAACATTTGTTGGGTTACGATAGTTATATGTTGGATAGAAAAGATAAACAGCCCAATAGTCGTCCCTATTTACTGATTTCGAAAAAGAACGGAGCTGTTTCCCGCCTTCCGGTAACTATCCACAAACGTGTGGGAAAACGCATTTATATTACTCAAGGGGGACAGACGGCTACCGTTTCAATGTCTCTCTATCCGTTAGCAAATAGCGGTTCGGAGTTTATCTTTGCAGATTTGGCAGGTGATACTGTTTATTCTTATTATAATCATAAGTTGACCCCGTTGTTTGTACGTACTCCGAAAGCAGATGCTTCCGAGCCAAGACTCGTTATGCAATGTTATGCCAAGATTGGGAACTATCTGTTAATGTCGACTGCATTGAAAAAGTATGAACCGGGGAAAACTTCGTTTGATACTAAAGAATTTGTTTATGATACGGTTGAGAAGAAAGTATATGATTTGGAATTTGAGAATCAAGACTATTCGCCCGCCCGTTCAATGCGAATGGGAGGCGTATTATCGGCATTACCTGAAAAATGTGTTTTCGATTCGTGGGATACTGACCGTTTATTGGATATGTTGGAGAAAGGAAAGTTGACGGGAAACTTGAAGAAGGTGGCGGAGAAGATGACAGTAGATGATAATCCTTTACTCATATTGTACAAATTCAAATGAAACGTAGATGAAGATTATATGGTTCTTTTTCTCCTTGTGTCTGCTGGTAGGATGTAAACGTTCGGATGTGGCGGTATCGGTGGAACAAACGTTGCCGGTGATAGATTTGAATGTTGCTTATCCTGAAAAGAAACTGGATTTGGCAGAGGTGGCGAGTCCTGAATATATTCCTTTGTATACAGTCGGGGCGGATTCATTGGATAGATATAGTCTGACTTCAGCGAGTGTTTCGCCCCATTGGGTAGTAGCTTATAATTGGCAGCAGACAATTATGGTTTTTGAACGGACAACAGGAAAACTTCGTTATAGTTTTAATCATCAGAGACAGAAAAAAGAACAATATTATTATATATTCTCGGTGTTTGTAGATGAAGAACGTGAAGAAATATATGTAGTCGGTTCAGTTTTCAAAATCCAGGTTTATAGCCTGTCCGGCAACTATAAGCGTACGTTGAATCTTCCCTATGATATGTCTTTCGAACAGGTGTTTGATTATGATAAAGATTCATTGATATTTAACGACGGAAGGGAAGATGTAGATAATCCTGTCCAAAAAGGAACTTATTATTATTTAATGTCGAAAACTGACGGAGGAATGCGTCCTTTGCCTTTTCATGTAAAGTATCGTATTACGAACCGCTTTCGCATCCGACTAAGGAATGGAGACAGGCAAGGGGTAATTTCCTGTATGTTTTCCGTAAAGCCATTGTTGAAGAATGGTGATGAAGTGATATTATCCGAATTTTCCAATGACACCGTTTTCTCTTATGGGAAAGAAGGAGCGAAACCTTTGTTGGTACGTACTCCGGCTCCCCGTTCTACTTTTCCTTTGAAGTTAATGTCAGTTTCAGCTTGTAGCAGGCGTTTTCTGTTTTTGGATGTGATAGAGAAAGTGTATAGACGGAATATCAAGAAGTTGGACGGAGACTCGTTTGTCTACGATTACCGCGAAAAGGAGATCTTTACTCCGGTATTGGTCAATAGTGATTTTATCCCTGAACTGCCGGTTGAGATAGATAATATGAACGGAAGTTTTCCGAAATATGCCGGTGCGTCTTCTATTCATTCCCGGGAGTTTATGCAGTACTATCGGAAAGGAAATTTACAGGGGCGGGCATGTGAAGCGGCCTCTTGCTTGACAAGAGATGATATTTATGTTTTAGTGCTGTATCATTTTAACTGAATAGAGCCGGTAAATGTATTCTTACGGTTATTATTTTGAGGAAAAATGTAGGATTTATAAACTTATTATTTTACATTTGTGTGCTCAAGAAATAGATAGTAATAATTCATTAACCAATAAACAATAATCGAAATGGAAAATCAGGAACTTATTAAACAGGTCACTGAAAAAGCCGAAAAATGGTTGACCCCGGCATACGATGCTGAAACTCAGGCTGAAGTGAAGCGAATGTTGGAAAACGATGATAAAACCGAATTAATAGAAGCATTCTACAAAGACCTCGAATTTGGTACCGGTGGTTTACGCGGTATCATGGGCGTAGGTAGCAACCGTATGAACATCTATACGGTAGGTGCCGCTACACAAGGTCTTTCTAATTATTTGAAGAAGAACTTTAAAGATCTGCCGCAGATTTCTGTTGTGGTTGGTCACGACTGCCGTAACAACAGCCGTTTGTTTGCGGAGACCTCTGCCAATATTTTCTCTGCCAACGGTATCAAAGTATATCTGTTCGACGATATGCGTCCTACTCCCGAAATGTCTTTTGCTATCCGTCACCTCGGTTGCCAGAGCGGTATCATCCTGACTGCTTCTCACAACCCGAAGGAATATAATGGTTACAAAGCATACTGGGATGACGGTGCGCAAGTACTGGCTCCGCACGATAAAGGTATCATCGACGAAGTAAACGCTATTGCCTCTGCTGCTGATATCAAATTCCAAGGCAATCCGGATTTGATTCAGATTATCGGTGAAGATATAGACAAAGTTTATCTGGACATGGTGAAGACAGTTTCTATTGATCCGGAAGCAATCGCTCGCCACAAAGACATGAAGATTGTTTATACTCCGATTCACGGTACAGGTATGATGTTGATTCCGCGTGCTTTGAAGATGTGGGGATTTGAAAATGTGTTTACTGTTCCCGAACAGATGATTAAGGACGGTAACTTCCCGACTGTCATCTCTCCGAACCCGGAAAATGCCGAAGCTCTTTCTATGGCTGTGAATCTGGCTAAAGAAATTGATGCAGACCTCGTTATGGCTTCCGACCCGGATGCAGACCGTGTAGGTATCGCTTGTAAGGATGATAAAGGTGAATGGGTGCTGATTAACGGTAATCAGACTTGTATGATGTATCTTTACTATATTCTCACTCAATACAAACAACTGGGTAAGATTAAAGGTAATGAGTTCTGTGTGAAGACAATCGTAACTACGGAACTTATCAAGAAGATTGCTGATAAGAATAACATTGAAATGCTCGACTGCTACACCGGATTCAAATGGATTGCACGTGAAATCCGTCTGCGTGAAGGTAAGAAGAAATACATTGGAGGCGGTGAAGAGAGCTATGGTTTCCTTGCCGAAGACTTCGTTCGTGACAAAGACGCGGTATCAGCCTGCTGCTTGATTGCAGAAGTTGCTGCATGGGCAAAAGATAACGGTAAGTCATTGTATCAATTGTTGCTGGATATCTACGTAGAATACGGATTCTCTAAAGAATTTACTGTGAACGTAGTGAAACCGGGCAAGAGCGGTGCTGAAGAAATCAAAGCTATGATGGAAAACTTCCGTGCTAATCCTCCGAAAGAATTGGGTGGTTCGAAAGTGATTCTGAGTAAAGACTATAAGACTTTGAAACAAACAGACGATAAAGGTAATGTAACTGCTATTGATATGCCGGAACCGTCTAATGTCCTGCAATATTTCACAGAAGACGGCAGCAAAGTTTCTGTTCGTCCTTCAGGTACAGAACCGAAGATCAAATTCTATATGGAAGTACAAGGAGAAATGGGTTGCCGTAACTGCTATGCTTCTGCCGAGTCTGCGGCAATGGAAAAGATTGAAGCAGTGAAGAAGTCATTGGGTATCTGATCCTATTTCTTCTGATAGTTCAGAATAAATAATAAATAGCGCCTCCATAGTCTTTTCGAAGATTGTGGAGGCGCTTCTTTATATCTGTCCTGCATCTGTTTCCCACTATTCAAGCCGGTTTAGTACAGTTCTTTCATTTCCTTTGCATTCTTTAAGTCCCCTTTCTAATCATTCTTCCGGGAATCTTGTTGTATTGGCATCATCTCAATTTAAGCACGCAGGCTACGGATATACACACTTTTGTTGATGCTTTAGAGTGATACGCTAAGTTTCATTTTCGTAAGTTGTTCGTTTGTAGTTTGTGTGTATTTCGTGGTCTGCTTTTTGGTATCCCTATAGTACAATTTTTGGGTCATAAAGATATAAAAAAGCCCCCGTAAAAGGACGAGGGCAACCTAATGTTT
>ENA-UPSY01002864-UPSY01002864.1-human-gut-metagenome-genome-assembly--contig:-NODE-2864-length-13621-cov-8.157561_pt1 | contig 13621 bp, 9 predicted proteins | sample MGYA00250044_ERZ773365 | MGnify/ENA primary metagenome ERZ773365 (study PRJEB29103, sample SAMN06111932) | human gut metagenome | biome: human gut; feature: ankylosing spondylitis patient; material...
CTGCGCAAGCAGACCGACTGCGGCATGATGGAGTGCAAGAAGGCTCTGACCGAGGCTGACGGCAACTTCGAGAAGGCGATCGAGATCCTGCGTGAGCGTGGTCTGGCTACCGCCGCCAAGAAGGCAAGCCGCGTGGCTGCTGAGGGCATGGTCTACGCTGATTACTGCCCCGAGTGCAAGGTGGGCGTCGTCATCGAGGTCAACGCCGAGACCGACTTCGTCGCCAAGAACGACAAGTTCGTCGCCTTCGTCAAGGAGGCCACCAAGGTCATCATGAAGCAGAACCCCGCTGATGTCGAGGCTCTGATGGCATGCAAGACCGAGAGCGGCGAGACCGTCGATGAGGCTCTGAAGAACCTCATCCTGGTCATCAAGGAGAACATCAAGGTTCGCCGTTTCGTCCGTTACGAGGGCGTCTGCTCTGCATACGTCCACGGCGGCGGCACCCACGGCATCCTGGTCAACTTCGAGACCACCAACGGCATCGAGGCTAAGGACGAGTTCGCTGCATACGGCAAGGATGTTGCCATGCAGGTCGCAGCTGCCAACCCCAGCTACGTCGATGAGGCTGCTGTCCCCGCTGAGGTCGTCGCCAAGGAGAAGGAGATCCTCCTCGCTCAGATGGCTAACGACCCGAAGAGCGCCAACAAGCCCGACGCTGTCAAGCAGAAGATGATCGAGGGCAAGATCAAGAAGTACTTCAAGGAGAACTGCCTGGTCGATCAGGAGTTCGTCAAGGACGGCGACATGACCGTTGGTCAGTACACTGCCAAGGTCGCAAAGGATCTGGGCGGCGACATCAAGGTCATCAAGTTCACCCACTTCGTCAAGGGCGAGGGCCTGGAGAAGCGTTCTGACGACTTCGCTGCTGAAGTCGCAAGCATGGTGAAGTAAGCCAGCTTCTACTGCTGAAGTAAACGAGAGCCGCAGTGCCTGTAACAGGGTGCTGCGGCTCTTTTTGTTGTGCTTGTAAGGGAAACTGAGGATGGATGTATTGCTCCACGACAGCTATACAGGAGTCGGTAGCTTTCTCTTCGGACACGGTGACCGGGTTGCGGCTCCCAGCATCCGCAGCTGGCAGCGGTCGGCTCCGCTACAGTCGTCGCTGTTGCTCCTACCGAGGGGAGGCCTTGGCATTTCGTAAAGCTTGGCCTCTTCGCCAGAGGCTCCCCTACTAGGGGAGCTGTCGAACGAAGTGAGACTGAGAGGTTGTATGAAGGGAAGCCTGACCGTGAGCCGCTGCTGGACTCAACCTCTCCGTCAGCGCTGACGCGCTGCCACCTCCCCTACCGAGGGGAGGCCTTGGCAGTCCCCGCAAAGTGAACGGTTTTGCCAGAGGCTCCCCTACTAGGGGCAACGGCGATGACCGCCGCCAGCGGCGGAAACAGGGAGTCGCTGTTGGAGCCGCGGCCAGCAGGATGCAAGCGACAGCGCACAGCACAATAAACAAACAAAAGCGCCGCCGACGGTTCGGAAGCCGTCAGCGGCGTTTTGCTTATTCAGTCAACAGCGGTCAATGGATCAGGCCTTGGCCTCGCTGTTGTGCTCTGCCTTCTTGTAGGCGGAGAAGGAGTGGAACACGATGTTCAGGCCCAGAACGATCAGCAGGACAGCCAGGATGAGCTGCAGGCCGTTGGCGATGAACACAGCGCCCCAAGTGGTCTCACCAGCAGGGATGGTGACAGCAGCGGCATTGCTGATGGCCTTGACCATAGCCATGAGACGCTGCACCAGAGCGGTGAAGGTGACGCAGAGCATGATGACCAGCGGGGGGAAGAGCATCTTGTTGCTGCGGCCGGTGACCTTCAGGAAGACGCACAGGGTAGACAGGACCAGAGCGCTCAGCAGCTGGTTTGCAGAACCGAACAGGGGCCAGATGTTGGCGTAGCCGATCTTGGTCAGGATGAAGCCGAACACCAGAGTGATGAAGGTGGAGAAGTAGACGTTGCAGAGCAGCTTGCGCCAGCCCTCAGCGTGCTCCATGTCGTCCACGCTGAACAGCTCCTGGAAGCTCATGCGGCCGATACGGGCCACGGCATCCAGACTGGTCAGAGCCAGTGCGGAAACGCACATGGTCATAAAGACGGTAGCGGCATAAGCGGGGACACCGAACATCTCAAAGAAACCGGCAACGCCGCGGCTGAAGATCTGGAAGGGAGTACCGGCGGCGGGGGTGCCGTCAGCAGCGGCAGCAGCACCGGCGACGCACAGAGCCAGAACAGCCAGCAGGCTCTCGAGGATCATGGCGCCATAGCCGACCTTCAGCATATCCTTCTCGTTCTCGACGGTCTTGGAGGAAGTGCCGGAAGAGACGAGGCTGTGGAAGCCGGAGACAGCACCGCAGGCCACGGTGACGAACAGGATGGGGAACATGGTACCCAGCTTCTCGTTGGTGAAACCGGTGAAGACGGGCAGGTTCATGGTGGGATGAGCGACCAGCAGGCCGACCACAGCGCCGATGATCATGGCCACGAACATAAAGGTGGTCATGTGGTCACGGGGCTGCTTCAGCAGCCACATGGGCAGAACAGCGGCAAAGAAGATGTAGACGAAGGTGATGTAGCTCCATGCAGCCTTGCCCAGAATGATGGGCAGGTTCGCACCGATGACGAAGGAAAGCACGATGAAGACGATGCTGATGAGGCTCTCTTTCCAGCCGGAGAAGTTGAACTTCTTCTGGATGAGGCCGAAGACGACAGCGAAGACCATGAACATGATGGAGACCATACCGGCAGCGCCGTTGGTCTGCGCAGCCTCCGCCAGAGCACCGTCGGCGCCGAAGGCGTTGAAGGTACCGGCGACCATGTCAGCAAACGCTGCAATGACGATGCCGCAGAACAGCCAGCAGAACAGCAGGAACAGCTTGCGGCCGGTCTTGCCGATGTACTTCTCGATCAGCATGCCCATGCTCTTGCCGTCGTTCTTGACGGAAGCGTACAGAGCGCCGAAGTCGGTGACAGCGCCGAAGAAGATGCCGCCCAGCAGCACCCACAGCAGGACAGGCAGCCAGCCGAAAGCAGCAGCCTGAATGGCACCGGTGACAGGGCCTGCACCGGCGATGGAGCTGAACTGGTGTGCAAACACGGTCCAGCCGTTGGTGGGAACATAGTCACGGCCATCCTCGTGGACGACTGCGGGGGTCTTGGCAGTGGGGTCGATGCCCCATTTGTTGGCCAGCCAGCGGCCGTACAGCGTATAAGCGCCGAACAGACACACGGCTGCGATCAAAACGATGACCAGCGTATTCATTTCTTTATACCTCTTTCCTTTCTTTCACACCGGCAATGGCCGAAGCAGGACGGCTGTGCCCAAAAGCAGGGCAGGCGAAACGGCCCGGAGGGGTGAAAAAAGCCTCCGTCCTCATGAAAGACAGAGACACAAAGATGTATCTCATCTTCCTCGAAGACGAAGGCCAAACGGTGCATCTGCACCGGTCGTTCTCCGCGGTACCACTTCGTTTGCTGCTTTCGGGAGCAGCCGCTTGCGCGTACAGGCGTTTGGCCGCCGATACGCCGCCCTGTAACGTGGGCTGAACGGCCATGCACTACTGCCGCAAACGGGTTCGCACAGGCTGCTCGCAGGTGAGGGCTGATCGCACTGTGCTGCCGTCTTGCACCGGAATGGCGGCTCTCTGAGCGCAGGGAATGCGAAAAGTCATGTCCTGTTCATTGCATTTGCCGAATGATTGTGTATACTTTAGTCCTGATTTCATAACTTGTCAATATATTTTGGGCAAGTTAGGAGACTGTGCCATTTTTGCGGGGGAGAAACTAAGAAAATTTAGGCGATTTTTGTTCAGATGTGAGATGAATAAAACTGAATGCCTCCACAGGTGAAATCTTCTAAACCCCCGGAAAGAAAGACCGAACACTTGACTTTTACACTTTCAAGTGCTAAAGTAACAGAGTAATAGAAAGACCCGTGCCGCACCCTGCGGCACTTTGCCCTAAAGGAGGAAGCTATGGCGGACAAGAACCCCAGAAGAAACCCCACCACCGACGCACTGTTCGACGCGATCCTGAGTCTTGAGACGAGGGAGGAGTGCTACAACTTCTTCGAAGACCTCTGCACGGTCAAGGAGATCTCCGATATGGCCCAGCGTCTGGAAGCGGCCAAACTCCTGCTCGGCGGCAGTACCTACGACCAGATCGTAAAGGCCGTGGAGATCAGCACCGCCACCATCAGCCGCATCAACCGCTGCATCCAGTACGGCTCCGGCGGCTACCGCGACACCATCGAGAAGGTACAGAAGAGCGCAAAGCCGGAGTGACATCCGGGCGGCGAGGCACATAGGATGGACTGCGCCCTATTCCTATTATAGAAAGGAAGGTCCTTCTTATGGCTGATACCACCAACTGCACCCCCTGCGTTTCCTGCGGCTGCCCCGCGCTGCCGAGAGTTTCCCTCGACCAGGCCGTCGTCGACCTGATGGAGAGCATCGCTCTGCAGGAGTCGGCCCTGAGCCACATCCTCTGCGCCGAGACCCAGAAGATGAAAGCCGCCCTCAGCATGGAGGAGCTGGACCTGTGCAAGCTGCTGGAAGTCAACGACTCCGCCACCAACATGGTCCACGCCGTGGCGAACCTTGAGCTGGTGCTGAAAGAGAAGCTGGAATTCATCGCCAACAACCTCTACTACCCCTCGACGGGGAACTGCACCGCCACCGAGAGCTGATGTCAAAATGCGACTGCCCGCCCGCAATGGGTGGGCAGTTTTTGCTTTCCGGGGCGGGGCTGCCTAAAAATATGTATAAAAGTCGGAAAAGTGTTTTGTTGGAATTGCTGAATATCGAAATCTGTGCTATACTATATAATGTTTATCCAAAGAGAAAGGGGAACCTGACCTTGCTGCACTACGATGTGATCCTGTTTGACGTGGACGGTACGCTCATCGATTCCGCCCCCGGCATTCTCAATACACTGGAAGAAGTTTTCAGCTCCATGGGCGTTGACGTCGCCCGGAGCGACCTTGGCCGCTACATCGGCCCGCCCCTCCGCAAGAGCTTCGGCGAGCATTTCTCCGACCCTGCAAAAATCGAGGAGGCCACGAAGCGCTACCGCGTGAGCTACGCCGCCAAGGGCTGCCACGAGGGCGATGTCTACCCCGGCGTGGTGGAGATGCTGGGCCGTCTCAAGGCTGCGGGCCTGACCCTCTGCACGGCCACCTGCAAGCCCACCGACGTTGTGAGGCCCATCCTCGAAGAGCAGGGCCTTGCGTCTTACTTCTCCTTCGTGGGCGGTGCGTCCATGGATGAGAGCCGCGACAACAAGACCGACGTCATCTGCCACGTCCTCGCCCAGCCCGTCATGCAGGGCAAGCGGGTGCTGATGGTGGGCGACCGCCAGGACGATATGCAGGGCGCTGTGAACTGCGGGCTGGACGCCGCCGCTGTGCTCTATGGCTACGGCGGCAGGGAAGAGGTCGCCCCCTTTGCGCCGGTCTTCATGGCCGCTGACTGCAAAGAGCTGACGGACTGGGCTCTCCGCCCGGTGGACGAGCCTTCCCATTCCTGAAACGAGAGGGACTGAATCTATGAGTCAAAAAAGACAACAACAAAACGAAACCATGACTCCCATGCAGCATCGGGCCGTTCTGGTCTGCATCCTCTGCGTGCTGGCGGTGCTGCTGACCTTCGGCATCACCACCACCCTCCTCAAAAAGGGCGGCGAGGAGCCTGCCCCCTCCGTCTCGGAGTCTGTGGCAGACCCCACCTCCGGTGGAGACCTGTCGGGCCACTACCAGATCGACAACGCCTCCACCGCTCTGCTGACGGAGACCGCCGACGCCGGCACGGACTATCTGAACGACACCCTTTTTCTGGGCGATTCCAACACCGTCCGCCTCTATAACAACGGCCTCATCTCCCTGCAGCAGTTCTGCGCCAAAGAGGGCATCGGCACCCAGGTCGCGCTCAACGAGGGCATCGTTACCTTTAAGAAGGATTCCAACCATTACACCATCCCTCAGGCGGTGGCCATGATGAAGCCCCGCCGTGTGGTCATGACCTTCGGCACCAACGACACCGGGATGGAAGTCCCGGACTTCATCGCCCACTACACGGCCCTCATCCAGGCCATCCAGCAGAGCTACCCCTACACCGACATCATCGTCAACACGGTGCCGCCGGTGCCGGCTGACCACTCCAACTACCCCCACATGGATCAGGCCAAGATCGACGACTTCAACATGGCCCTTCTGGATCTCTGCGAGCAGCTGGGCGTCCGCTTCCTCAACTCCGCCGAGGCCCTCAAGGGCAGCGACGGCTACGGCATCGCGGACTACTACACCAGCGGCGACATCCACCTCAAGAGCGCCGGCCTCAAGGCAGTGCTGAGCTATCTCCGCACCCACGCCCTGCAGACCGAGGACCGCCGCCCCGACACCAACAACATCCCCACCCGCACCATGGAGTATGTCTCCAACCCCAGCTCCGCCGTGGCCGCTCCCAGCTCGGAGGCTGTCAGCTCCAGCGAGAGTCAGGCCGAGAGCGCCAGCAGCTCGGAGAGTTCTTCGAGCGAGAGCACCAGCGAGGAGAAAAAGTTCGAGGCCCGCTACCGTGTGGACAAGAACGGCGGCGGCACTCTGAGCGTCGGCAATGACACCGGCAACAGCTCTGTGACCTACACCGTCACCGACCCCGACAAATCCATCACCGTGACCGCTGTCCCGGCGGAGGGCCACGTCTTCGTCAAGTGGAGCGACGGCCTCACCAGCAAGACCCGCACCGACACCGACTTCAAGCAGAATCTGGACGTCACGGCAGTCTTCGGCACGGCCTCCGTCCACATCACCAGTGAGGGCAAGGGCGCTGTGGGCAGCTCCTACACCTTCAAGGCTGCCTTGAGCGGCAAGTACGCCAAGACCGAGAACCTGCGCTGGTACGCCAACGGTCAGGAGGTCACGCAGGCCGCCGGCAAGTCCAGCATCACTGTGGTGGTGGACAGCTCCATGGTCAACGCTTCTTATAAGATCCACGCCGTCGTCACCTACAACGACTGCAAGGTGAGCAGCAACACCCTGACCATCACCATCGGCAGCGGTGTGACCAGCGAGTCCGGCTCCACCAGCAGTTCGTCCTCGTCCCATGCCGGTTCTTCCGGCAGTACATCCTCTTCGTCTTCCTCTGCAAGCTCGGGCAGCTCTTCCCACAGCACCAGCAGTTCGTCGTCGGCATCGTCCAGCACGTCGTCTGGCAGCTCCAAGGCAGAGTCGGAGTCCGAAAGCAAGGCCGAGTCCAAGTCGGAAGCTGCTTCGGAGCCCAAAGCCGAGCCCAAGGCCGAAAGCAAGTCGGAAGCCTCCGCCAGCAAGGAAGCCGAAAGCAAGGCAGAATGACGCCCCGCACCTTCCTCTGCAAAGCCGCATAGGCTGAGCCGAGAGGAGGCGAGCGGATGTTCCGTGAAGAAATGCAAGTCCTCGGCCTGCCCGGCGCAGAAGATGTGACCGACGGCAGCGTGGACTACTACGACATGGATTGGGAAAACGTCGAGAACGGCGTGACGGAGGAGCAGATGGCAAAGTGCATCGCAAAAGAGTGCGCCTGTACGCCACACTGCAAGTGCAGCGGGAACCTGCCGGACCAGTCCGACGACGAAGCCTATGAAATGACGTTGGAATGATAAAAAATACGAGAAGCCAGCTCTGCCGGGCGGGGCTGGCTTCTCGCTGTTCTTAAACCGCAGACCGCAGCCGCGCCCGCTCAAAGCGGCAGGCGGCTCGAAAAATGATAGAGAAGGGAAAGAAACATGGCAAAATATTATTGCATCCTCTTCGATGCAGACAATACGCTGCTGAATTTTGACGCAGCAGAAAGCAAGGCACTGGCCGAAACGCTGGTGAACTACGGCATTGAGCCGGACGCTGAGACCGTGCAGACCTACCGCACCATCAACGAGGAGCTGTGGCGTCAGCTGGAAAAGGGGCAGATCAAGCGGGAAAAGCTCATGGCAGAGCGGTTCACCCGCTTCCTCAAGGCCATTGATGCCGCCGGTGACGGAGCCGAGATGAACCGCTTCTATCTGGAGCAGCTCTCCACCCACCCGGATCTGATGGGGCCGGAAGTGCTGGACGTGCTGCGGGAGCTGTCCGAGGTGGCGACGCTGGCCGTTGTGACCAACGGCTTCCAGAAGGTGCAGACCCGCCGTCTGGCAGAAAGCGGCATCCTGAACTTTATGGAGGATGTATTCGTTTCCGAAAAGATGGACGCCGAAAAGCCCAACCGGAAGATCTTTGACGCAGCCCTGCGCGCCCTTGGCGTGGAGAACCGGGAGCATGTGCTGATGGTGGGCGACGGCCTCACCAGCGACATTCAGGGCGGCGTGAACGCGGGCCTCGACACCTGCTGGTTCAACCCCGGCCACGCCGAGAACCCGGGCAAGGTGAGCCCCACCTACGAGATCGCCTCGCTGGAAGAGCTCTACCCGCTGGTGATGGAGCCGGAAGAGCTGGCGAACCTCGGCCTCAAGCACCGCCGTCATCAGCTGTAACGGCGGGAATGTCCCTATCCACCCTACTGGAAAAGAACACGGAAGAACGATATGCTGATTCATTTGGAAAAACTCGGAAAGAGCTTTGGCGAGAAAGTCGTCCTGCACGACGTGAGCGCCAGCGTGGAAAAAGAAGACCGCATCGGCATCGTGGGCCAGAACGGCGCAGGCAAGACGACCCTGCTCAAAATTCTGACCGGCGTCTACACCGACTATGACGGCGAGTTCAGCGTGACCCACGGCGTGACGCTGGGCTATCTGGAGCAGAACGCAAAGCTCGATGTCACGCTGGATATTTACGGGGAGATGCGCTCTTCCTTCGCCCCTGTGCTGGACGCCATGGCCCAGATGCAGATCTTGGAAAAGAAGATGGCGGCCTCTCCCGACGACGCCGCCCTTCTCGAAAAGCACGACGAATTGCAGAACATCATCGACGCCGCCGACGGCTACAACATGGACGTCAACATCAAGAAGGTGCTGTCCGGCATGGGCTTTGCACAGGATACCTGGAGCAAGAACGTGGGCGTCCTCTCCGGCGGTGAGCTGACCCGTCTCCGTCTGGCCAAGCTCCTCCTCGAGAAGCCGGACGTCCTCATTCTGGACGAGCCCACGAACCATCTGGACTTCGCCACCATGGAGTGGCTGGAAAACTACCTCAAGGGCTACTCCGGTGCCGTTCTGGTGGTCAGCCACGACCGCTATTTCCTCGACAACGTCTGTACCAGGATCTGGGAAGTCTCGTTCCAGACCATGACCACCTACAAGGGCAACTTCTCGGCTTATCTGCCCCAGAAGGAAGCCGCCGACGCCCTGCGCCAGAAGCAGCACGACGCCGACGTGGCGCTGGCCGAAAAATTACAGGACTACATCGACCGCAACCTCGTCCGCGCCTCCACCACCAAGATGGCCCAGAGCCGCCGCAAGCAGCTGGAAAAGCTGGAGATCACCGAGGCCCCTCAGGACGAGACCAACCAGCTCAAGTTCCGCTTCGAATACGACGTGGAGCCGTGGAATGAGCTGGTGCTGCTCAAGAACCTGACCATTAAAATCGGCGGCCGCACCCTGCTGGAGCCCTTCACCTATACGGTCTGCCGCGGCCAGCGGCTCATCATCGCCGGCCCCAACGGCGCAGGCAAATCCACCCTGATGCAGGTGCTGGACGGCAAGCGCCGCCCCTCCGGCGGCATGGTGCGCCTTGGCACCGGCGCACGGCCCAGCATCTTCGCCCAGCAGCAGGACCGCATCGGCGCGGGCCGCGTCATCGACGTCATCTGGAACAAGTATCCCCGGATGACCGAGCTGGAAGTCCGCAGCCATCTGGCAAAGCTGGGCTTCCGGGGCGAGACGGTCTTCAAGCCCTGCGAGGCCCTGTCCGGCGGCGAGCTGGCCCGACTGCGCTTTGCAGAGATCGTGCTGGAACGCCCGAACCTGCTGTTCCTGGACGAGCCTACCAACCATCTGGACATCTACACCCGCGAGAACCTGACCGAGGCGCTGATGGCCTACACCGGCACGCTGCTCCTCGTCACCCATGACCGCCACCTGATGAACAGTCTGGCCTGCCCCATCCTCTACCTCGAGGACGGCAAGGCGGTCATCTACCCCAGCTATGACGCCCTGATGGGCCGCGCCGCTCCCGCCCCCGTGGCCGAGAAAAGCAGCGAACCCGCCAAGGCAGGCTACGGCAAAGAGCAGCGCCGCCGCCGGGCCGAGCTGCGCGCTAAGATCAAAGTCTGCGAGGACGAGATGGAAGCCTGCGGCGCCCGCGAAGTGGAGCTGGAAAACGAGATAAACTCGCCGGAAGTCTACAACGACCCCCAGCTTTTGCGGGAAAAGAGCGACGAGCTCAGCGACCTGCGCTTCCATCAGGACGAGCTTTTCGCCGCATGGGAAGCCGCTGTCGAAGAGCAGGAGCAGTACGAGCAGACCGCCGGCGGCGAAGAATGACCGATGCAGCAAAGGGGGAGAGCCGATGGCAAACCGAAACCATGACCCAAAGAAAACACACGAGATCGCACTTTCCGGCCTGCTGTTCGCGCTGGCGATGGCTCTTTCCTTCATCGAAGGCACACTGGTCATCCCGGGCCTTGCGCCGGGCATGAAGCTGGGCCTTGCGAATATCGTAGTGATGTATGCACTGTTCTTCATGGGGGCGCGGCAGGCGCTCTATCTCGACCTGCTCAAGGCGCTGTTCGTCTTTCTCGTCTCCGGCTGGACGGCAGGCTTCCTCTCGCTCTGCGGCGGACTGCTGTCCCTGCTGGTGATGTGGGTGCTCTACTATAAGCTCCCGTTCCGGCCCACATGGTTCATCCTGTCGGTCTGCGGCGCACTGTCCCACAACATCGGCCAGCTGCTTGGCGCAGGGGTCATCCTGTCCTCGGCCATGTCGCTGTACTATGCGCCGGTGATGCTGGTGCTGGGCCTTGTCATGGGCGCCCTCACGTCGCTGACCCTTCGGGCCATCCTGCCCGCACTGGGCAGACTGGGCTACAACACCCGGGAAAAGCGCTGAACAGTTGCATCTGCAAACATTTTTCGCTATAATAAAATGATAGATTTGATATGACCCTACAAAAAAGCCGCCCTTATGGATGACTCGCATCCGAGGGACGGCTGGGAGGTTTTGTACTATGTCTGAAAAAGTTACGGTCAAGGTGGAGCGGAGCGTCCTCCACCTTCCGGCCATCGCCCTGCGCGGGCTGGTGGTCTTCCCCAACAATCTGCTCCACTTCGAGGTGGGCCGCGAGAAGAGCATCGCCGCCGTGGAGTGGGCCGTCAGCAACAACTCTGACGTCTTCCTCGTGGCACAGAAAGAGATGAAGGTCGAAGACCCCAAGGCCGCCGACCTCTATACTTACGGCGTCGTGGCCGAGGTCAAGCAGGTGATGCGGGTGTCGAATGACCTCGTCCGCATCCTGGTCGAAGGCAAATACCGCGCCAAACTCTCCGAGATGGAGGACGACGGCAGCTTCCTGCTGGCCACCGTCCGCCCGGCCCCGGTCAAGATGGCGAAGCCCGAGGAGCTGCCTGAGGCGGACGTCCTCGTCCGCAACGTCAAAAAGAGCTTTGACGATCTGCTGGCTCTGAACCCCCACATCGGCAAAGACGTGGTGTTTGCCATCACCACCAGCACCGACGCCGCTTTCCTGTCCGAGTACATCCCGGCCAACCTCCTGTTCCGCTTCGAGGATAAGCAGGCCATTCTGGACGAAGGCACCCTGATGGGCCGTCTGCATCTGCTCATCGAGAAGATGCACCGGGAGCGCCGGATGCTCGAGATCGATAAGGAGATCGCCCAGAAGGTAGACGAGGCGATGGACAAGAACCAGCGCGACTACTACCTCCACGAGCAGCTCCATATGATCAGTGAGGAGCTGGGCGAGGACGACGATACCACCGCCGAGGCTGAGGAGTACCGCCGGAAGATCACGGCCCTCCATCTGGACGAGGACCGTGAAAAGAAGCTTCTCAAAGAGGTGGAACGCCTCTCCAAAATGCAGAGCAGCAATCAGGAAGGCACGGTCATCCGCACCTATCTGGACACCTGCCTCGACCTGCCCTGGAACACCTTCACCGAGGACGATCTGGACATCGCCAAGGCCCAGCGCGTGCTGGACCGGGACCACTACGGCCTGAAGAAGGTCAAGGACCGCATCCTCGAGGTGCTGGCCGTCCGCAAGCTGGCCCCCGACGTGAAGGGCCAGATCATCTGCCTCGTCGGCCCTCCGGGTGTCGGCAAGACCAGCATCGCCCGCTCCATCGCCGAGAGCCTGAACCGCAAGTATGTCCGCATCAGCCTCGGCGGCGTGCGGGACGAGGCCGAGATCCGCGGCCACCGCCGCACCTACATCGGCGCGATGCCCGGCAAGATCATCAACGCCATGATCTCTGCCAAGAGCTCGAACCCCCTGATGCTTCTGGACGAGATCGACAAGCTGGCAGGCGACTTCCGGGGCGACCCGGCGGCCGCTCTGCTGGAAGCCCTCGACCCCGAGCAGAACAGCACCTTCAACGACCATTTCATCGATATGCCGTTTGATTTGAGCCATGTGCTCTTCATCACTACGGCCAACGACCTCAGCGCCATCCCCGGCCCGCTGCGCGACCGCATGGACGTCATCGAGCTGCCCAGCTACACCCGGGTGGAAAAGTACAACATCGCCCGGAAGCATCTGGTCCCCAAGCAGCTGGACGCCTGCGGCCTGACCGGCAAGGTCACCTTCTCCCAGAGCGCCCTCTACGGCATCATCGACGGCTACACCCGCGAGGCCGGCGTCCGCAATCTGGAGCGCACCATCACCAGCGTCCTGCGCAAGTGCGCCCGGAAAATCGCTTCCGGCGAGGCGGAGAATGTCTCCGTCACCGGCACCAGCCTAGAAAAGCTGCTGGGACCCCGCATGGTCAAGCCCGAGTTCCTCAACCGCACCAACGCCATCGGCATCGCCAACGGTCTGGCATGGACCAGCATCGGCGGCGAGACCCTGCCCATCGAGGTGCAGGTCATCGACAACGGCAGCGGCAAGATCACTGTCACCGGTTCTCTGGGCGACGTGATGAAGGAGAGCGCCCAGCTGGCCATCACCTATGCCCGCGTCCATGCCGCAGAGTACGGCATCGACTCCGAGCGCCTCAAGAAGTGCGACCTGCACATCCACGCCCCGGAGGGCGCAGTCCCCAAAGACGGCCCCTCTGCCGGCGTCACCCTGACCACGGCCCTCATCTCCTGCCTGTCCGGCATCCCGGTGCGGGGCGATGTGGCCATGACCGGCGAGATCACCCTCCACGGCAATGTGCTTCCCATCGGCGGCCTCCGCGAGAAGAGCATGGCCGCTTACCGCGAGGGGATGAAGACGGTCCTCATCCCGAAGGACAACGTGTCCGATCTGTACGAGGTGGACGACGAGGTCAAGAAGAACATCGAGTTCCTGCCCATGTCCAACCTGTCGCAGGTCCTCGCCGCAGCCCTCCTCAAGCCCAAGACGGTGTCTGCGGGCCACCCCCGCACCAGGAAGGTAAAGCCCGCTGAGGCTGCGGCCCTGCCGCAGACGGCTGAAAAGCCGCAGCCGGGCGCGGTCTGCTGGGGGAAAAGAACTCCTTCCACCGCTGACGCGGTCCCCCCTCCCTCAAGGAGGGAGGCT
>ENA-UPSY01002873-UPSY01002873.1-human-gut-metagenome-genome-assembly--contig:-NODE-2873-length-13577-cov-3.101111_pt1 | contig 13577 bp, 9 predicted proteins | sample MGYA00250044_ERZ773365 | MGnify/ENA primary metagenome ERZ773365 (study PRJEB29103, sample SAMN06111932) | human gut metagenome | biome: human gut; feature: ankylosing spondylitis patient; material...
CGGCGGACTGCACCATAAATCCTAACCCGCGGGTGGCGGCGATCAGCTCAGCGGCCACCAGCGTTGACCAACCGACGTAATCTCTTGCCCCTTCCGGTGTTGTCTTTCCAAGCATCGGAGTTTCCACTTCAAGGAATCCTTCTTCTGCAAAATACTGACGGGTCAGCGTCATAACCTGACTCTTCATTTTAAGATTTCTCTGAAGATCCGGTCTTCTTAAATCCAGATAACGGTATTTGAGACGGATTTCTTCTTTTGTCTTTGAATTTTCCTCAATCGGGAACGGAGGAGTCATTGCCTCGGAAAGAATCCTCAGTTCACTTGGGATCACCTCGATCTCTCCTGTTGCAATCTTATCATTTACAGCTCCCGAACGTCTTGCGACCTTACCAACGATCGCCACAACATACTCTGAACGGAGGGATGCCGCTTTCTCGATCAGAGCCGGTTCTGTCGTCCCCTCCTCACAGACTACCTGGATAATTCCGGAACGGTCTCTGACATCTGTGAATACGAGACCTCCTTTATTTCTGTTCTTCTGTACCCATCCCATGATGGTCACTGTCTCACCGACATTCACTGCAGACAACTCGCCACAACGGTGAGTTCTCTTCAGCCCCTGCATTGATTCAGCCATTGTATCTCATCCTTTCCTTTTTACTTTCTTCCTGTTCTGTCTATCGCTGCTTTTTATTGCTGCTTTTTCTATCGCAGCTCTTTCTTTTCGCTCTGCTCTACCGTCTTACAGACTGTCCACAGAATCACGGTAACACTCTGTGATCTCTGTATATCCCTGCTCTGCAAGCTGCTCTTTCTGGAACTTTTTATTTTTCTTCATATTTACGATCATCACCTGACGACCATTTTCACGCTCTTTCTTTGCAAGAGCCAGCACTTTCAGCATGCCTTCCTGCGGCATATTTTTCTCGATCAGGAATGCTTTCTTTTCCTTACTTGTAGGTACTTTGTATCCGCGTTCCATCAGCAGCATGACAATCCGCTCAAATCCGATGGAAAATCCTACTGCCGGTGTGTCCTGACCTGTAAACTTTCCGATCATCTTATCATAACGGCCGCCTCCACCGACGGAACCTCCAAACTCATCCATGGAAATCTCAAAGATTGTTCCTGTATAGTAGGACATTCCACGTACCAGCGTCGGATCAAAGAACATACGGAACTCTGCCTCTTTTGCACTTTCTACACTTGTAATGATCCTCTCAAGTGAATCTGCTGCTTCTGCCGGAAGAAATCCCTCCAGCTTCTCCTTACAGGAACGCACTCCTGCAACATCATTCGTAATTTCCTTGAATAACTGCAGATATTTCTCAACTGACTCTTCCGCATAACCATTTTCTTTCAGCTCTGCGGCAACACCTTCCAGACCAATCTTATCCATCTTGTCCAGTGTAATGAAAACATTATCATAATCTTCCTCTGCAAATCCGCTGTAAGCTGCCATCGCCTTAAGGAAACGGCGATCATTGATACGGATTGTAAAATTCTTGAAATCCAGCTTTCCGAGAAGTGCTGTTGTCGCAAGGATCAGCTCGATCTCTGCCAGATTGGATGGCTCGCCAAGGATATCAATATCGCACTGCATAAACTGACGGAACCGGCCTCTCTGTGGACGGTCAGCACGCCATACATTTCCCATCTGAAGTGCCTTAAAAGGTGCCGGAAGCTCATTGGAGTGGTTCGCATAATAACGGGAAAGCGGCACAGTCAGGTCATACCGGAGTCCTCCGTCTACCAGATCCGCCTCTTCTTTTGCCTCTGCCAGCTTCAGCTTCTCACCACGCTTTAAGATCTTAAAGATCAGCTTTTCATTATCTCCACCCTGCTTACTGCAAAGATTCTCGATATGTTCTACGCACGGTGTCTCAATGGATGAAAATCCAAATGTTCTGTATGTCTCTTTGATCAGACTGATCACATAATCCCGGATCTCCATTTCGCCCGGAAGAATATCTTTCATTCCGGTAACCGGTTTTCTCTTTAATGCCATAACCATTCTCCTTTTCGCTCTATCATCTCATCAATACGATGGATATATTCCATAATATTTTTCACATTCTCGATGCGGATCAGATTCGTCTTTTTTCCGCCTGCCGTCTGAATCTTCTCCGGCAATACGAGCTTGGTCGAAGCTCCCGCTCCTGCTGCCAGGATGGTCTGCTTTTCTTCCATAATAAGTATATTGTAAATTCCGGCTTTGTCAACCTCTGCATAACCAACATTCTCAAAATTTCCTGCAATATTTTTCTGACGGTACAAATAATACGGCTTTAACCCCATCTCTTCTGCACATTCAGCCGCATCCTCTACCATCCCGGAAATCTCAGAATGCAGATCCATCGTTCTGCCCTCCTGCCCGAATTTTGCCGCCCGTTTAATCGCCAGTGCATGCACCGTCAGACTGTCAGGGGCGAGTGCTTTGATTCTTCTCAATGTATCCTGCATATCTGCCCTTGTCTCACCCGGAAGTCCTGCGATCAGATCCATATTGATATTATCAAATCCAAGCTCTCGTGCCATGTGAAAAATGTGTTCTACATCTTCAACGGTATGCTTTCTTCCGACCAGATCCAGTGTCTTCTGCTGCATCGTCTGTGGATTGACAGAAATTCTCGTCACCGGATATCTGCGGATCACTTCCAGCTTTTCTCTCGTAATGCTGTCCGGTCTGCCTGCCTCCACTGTAAACTCTTTCAGTTCAGACAGATCAAAATAGTTTCGGATTGTTCCGAGAAGACGATCTAACTGTCCCGCCTCCAGTGTCGTCGGAGTTCCTCCACCGACATACACCGTATCCGGTTTCCGTTCTCCTGCCATCCTGCCAAGTGCTTTCAGTTCCTTGATCAGTGCATCCAGATAGGCATCAATCTTATCTTTCCACTCGCCGACCGGAGAAGAACTGAAAGAACAGTAGGAACAGATACTCGGACAGAACGGAATCCCGACATAAAGGCTGAATCCTTCGCCAACATCCAGCTTTCCAAGCTGCTCCTTTTCCCTGCACGCAATCTCATAAGCAAGCTCTGCCTTTTCTTTCGTAACACAGTATTCTTCCTCAAGGAACCTCTTGATCTGTGCCTGATCCATTCCGTCTTCCAGCTTCTGCATCACAAGCTTCGTAGGTCTGACTCCCGTGAGCATTCCCCATGCCAGTTCTCTGTCGCATTCTTCGGAAAGAAACCGATAGACCTGCCGGGTCACTTCCCGCTTTTCTGTCTGTTCCTCCTCCGGAGTCATTTTTCTGTCTGCCATCATCAGACTTCTCTCTGCAAGGGAAAAGCAAGCTCCTCCCGGTAACTGCATCCATACCAGCGGCTCTTGCTCTTCATCAACAGTCTGCACGATCTCCTCCTCAGGGAAAAAAGCTTTCGTGACATGATATACATTATAGGTAAATTTATTTTTCTTACTTTTTATCTCTATCATTCTTTTCCTGTTCTGTTATTTTTTTAGATAAAAGGATTAATCTCTTTTTCATAGCCAATCGTAGACTCATCCATATGCCCCGGATACAGCTTTGTCTCATCCGGCAGGATCATCAGTTTTTCTCTGATAGAATGTGCCAGATCCCGGCTGCTTCCTGTAGGAAGATCTGTCCTTCCGATCGAACCACAAAACAAAGTATCTCCACAGAACAGTGCTTCCTCTTCCGGAAGATAATAGCAGCATCCGCCTACTGTATGTCCTGGTGTATGAATCACGTGAATTTCTGTTCCTGCACATTCAACTGTCTGTCCGTCTTCCAACGCTTTTGCTCCTGTATATGTGCAATGATATCCGTACATAGATGAAGCATTCAGTCTATCATCAGCCAGTAACGGCTGTTCCTCTCTGCCGACATAAACCGGAACATCAAACGCTTTCAGAAAATCTTCTATTCCCATAATATGGTCAAAATGTCCATGGGTCAGGAACAGTGCCTTCATCTGATATCCCTGCTCTCTGATATGATCCACATACTCCTGAGGACAATATGCCATATCAACTGCAAAGCACTCCTTTGTATCCTCATTTACTACCACATAACAGTTCGTTTCAATCGGTCCAAGTACAAATCTCTCAATTTTCATATTTTTCCCCTCTGATCCGTTCAGGCTGTCTGACATTCTTATCAGCCTGTCGTTCTTTCTATATCAATGACATTTTCAATCTGCCTTAACTTTTTAATTACCCGGTTCAGCTCCTCACGTCCATGGACGATAAAGCCCATATCCATCGTTGCGGTTCCTTTTTTACTCGTTCTCGTATTCATGGACTTTACATCGATCTTTTCTTCCGTAAATACTTTTGTGATATCCAGAAGAAGTCCTCTTCTGTCGTCTGCATAAAGCTTCAGCTCTGCAAGATACTGCCCTCCCTCTTCCGTATCACCCGGATCTTCCCATTCGGCAGTGATCAGACGGGATCTCTCTGCCGCAGACAGATTGATCACATTGACGCAGTCTGTCCTGTGGATAGACATACCTCTTCCTCTCGTAACAAAACCGACGATCTCATCTCCCGGAACCGGATTGCAGCACTTGGAAAAACGCACTGCCATATCATTGATTCCCTTGACAACAATTCCGCTCTTGGATCTAGCTATATGCACTTTCTGCTTATTTGCCTCAGAAATCTTCTCCAGGATATTTTCATCCGTGATCTCTTTCTTATGATCCTTTTCATATTCTTCCAGCAGACGGTTTACAACTTGACCTTCCTTCAGTCCGCCATGTCCGATTGCTGCAAGCACCGCATCCCAGTCACGGAACCCATATTTCCGCTGAACGATCTGCTCGTATTTCGGCTTCAGTATATTGACAAGATCTATAGATTTACTGCGGCAGTAATTGCCGATGAGTTCCTTTCCACGGATAATATTATCTTCTTTAAATTCTCTTTTAAACCACTGGTTGATCTTATTCTTCGCCTGCGTACTTTTTACAATATTCAGCCAGTCTCTGCTTGGTCCTTTGGAATTCTGGGACGTCAGGATTTCGATCCTGTCACCATTCTGGATCTTATAATCAATATTTACGAGCCGTCCATTCACTCTCGCACCGATCATTTTATTACCGACAGCACTGTGGATCGCATAAGCAAAATCCACCGGTGTGGAACCATTCGGCAGATTCTTGACATCTCCGTTTGGTGTAAAGCAGTAAACATCCTCCTGGAAGAGATCCAGATCCCCTTTCAGCAGACTTAAGAACTCCCGGTTATCCGACATATCTCTCTGCCACTCCAAGATCTGACGCAGCCAGTTCAGCTTCTCTTCCTGGGAATTCAGGCCCTTGGCATTACTTCCTCCGGTTTCTTTGTATTTCCAGTGTGCCGCAATACCATATTCTGCTGTCTTATGCATCTCCTCTGTCCGGATCTGGATTTCAAACGGCTGTCCTGCCGGTCCCATCAGTGTCGTATGAAGAGACTGGTACATATTTGCCTTTGGCATGGCGATATAGTCCTTGAATCTTCCCGGAATCGGAGTATACATCTCATGGATCACTCCCAGTGCGGCATAACAGTCCTTCACTGAGTCCACAATGATCCGCACGGCGAACAGATCATACACCTGATCCAACGTCTTATTCTGGTTCACCATCTTCTTATAAATACTGAAGAAATGCTTCACTCTTCCATAAACCTTGGCTTGGATCGATGCATTCTCCATATGCTTTGAAACTTCCGCAACGATCTGCTGCACAAATTCTTCACGCTCTGTCTTGCGGGCATTCAGATCCTTTACCAGTTGATAGTATACTTCCGGCTGATAATACTTTAAAGAAAGATCATCCAACTCCGTCTTGATCTTGGAAATACCGAGTCTCTGTGCGATCGGTGCATAGATATCCATCGTCTCACGGGCCTTTTCTTTCTGCTTCGCCTCGGTCATAAATTCCAGAGTCCGCATATTATGAAGACGGTCTGCGAGCTTGATGATAATCACACGGATATCCTTTGCCATTGCCAGGAACATCTTTCTTAAGTTCTCCGCCTGTACTTCCAGCTTATCCTGCGAATAACTCAACTGCCCTAACTTCGTGACTCCGTCTACGAGCAATGCTACCTCTTCCCCAAACTCACGCGTAATATCATCCAGCGTCATCTCGGTATCTTCCACTACGTCATGCAGCATACCGGCAACAATCGTCTCTTTATCCATCTCCAGTTCAGCAAGAATGATCCCGACCCATAAAGGATGGATAATATAAGGCTCGCCTGACTTGCGTACCTGATCTTTATGAGCTTCTTTTCCGATACGGTATGCCTTTTCGATCATTGTGATATCCGCTGACGGATGATACTTACGCACCCGAGCGATCAGTGCCTGATACAACTGTTCCGGATTCTGATAATCTTCCGGTGCTTTCACCGCATGTCCATCCACCATTTCAAGATTTTTATTCAGCTCTTCATATTCCAGAGTGCCTGCCATATCGACTTCCCCTTTCACTCATCCTTTGTATCTGAATCTGTACACCAGATTATCTGCTTTTGGGTACATCTCAACTTAATATCATTAAGTATAACACCATTTTCCCCATTTTCAAACAACAACTTCCAACTGTTGTGCAATTTGAGCATATTGCACGTGAAATTCCGATAATTCACTCATTCCTTACTGATAATTTACAATTTCAAGCTGAATACTTCTTTTTCCCATATATTCGTTGATCTTCGGGTAAAAAGTCAGAGGCATTACTTTTCTTTGTTCCATCACTTCCAGACACTCTTCTACATCTCCGAAATAAATCCCATCCATCTGCATGCCTCGTTCATTTCTCAGCCTGCACTTTAATACATTCCGGTTCTTTCCAAAGATCCTCGGATCGATCACACTAAGATTTCTGTCTGCAAATTTAGGTTTTTCATTTCCCATGCCAAAAGGCTCTAATCTTTTCAGTTCTGCGATCAGGTTCTCATCAATATATTCAAATGGAAGGCATAGATCAATCGATACCCGCTCCTGCATATCCTCCTCTGTCAGTTGTGACAGTTCATTAATCTTCTTTCTGAATGATCCAATCTTTTCCTCAGGCAGAGAAAGACCGGCTGCCAGTTTATGTCCGCCGAACCGGGTGAACAGTTCCGCACACCGGTTCATCTCTGCAAACATATCATATGCTTCAATGGAACGTCCTGATCCTTTTGCTCCATTTTCTGTCTTTGTCAATACGAAAGTCGGACGATAATAACGTTCTTTCAGTCTTCCTGCAATGATCCCGGCAATACTTTCATGGCAGTCCGGCAGATAGACAACCAGGACACAGTCTTCCTTCAGAGCGGAAGTTTCAATCATTTCAACTGCCCGTTCCACACCTTTTTCTGTCATTTCCTTCCGGCTTTCATTGAGTGCTTTCAGATCTTCTGCCATCATCACTGCTTCTCTGCGTCCCGGTGCATTGAGCAGTTCCAATGCTCTTTTTGCCGTATCAAGTCTTCCACAAGCATTGATACATGGACCGATGACAAAACCAATCTGATAGGTATTCAGATTTTCCACATCGATTCCAGTACATTCAAACAATGCCTTCAGCCCTTCATTTTTCGTCTTTTTCAGCATTTCCAGACCCGTCCTGACAAAAATCCTGTTCTCTCCTGTCAGATTTACCACATCGCCGATCGTAGCGATCGCGACATTCTCGATCAGATATTCTGCTTTTGCCGGATCCATCTCCAGTTCCTCCAGCAATACCCGCACCAGTTTATAGGCAACCCCTGCTCCGCAAAGCTCTTTATATGGATAATTGCAGTCTTTCTGATGTGGATCGATCACCGCATCTGCTGCGGGGATCTGATAAATGCGAACACCATTTTCTTCTTTAAATTTCACTTCATGATGATCCGTCACGATCACCGTCATCCCTTTTTCTTTTCCATATGCAATCTCCTCAATTGCCGCGATTCCATTATCACAGGTGAGGATCGTATCAACCCCATCCTGGTATGCACGGTCAACTAATGCCCGGTTCAGACCATAGCCATCTTTGATCCTGTGCGGAATATCTGTATCCACATCCGCACCTGCCAGTTCCAGTCCTTTCTGCAAAATATAAGTAGAATTCACCCCATCAATATCATAATCACCTATGATGCGGATTTTTTTCTCTTCTGCAATCTTCTCTTTCAAAATTGAAACCGCACATTCCATATCTTTCATCAGCCGTCCGTCATAAAGATCTTCTGGTGTGCCATTCAGATACAGATTGATTTCCTCATCTGTCCTGACTTCCCGGTTTCTCATGATCCTTGCGATTACCGTGGAAACTCCATATTTCCTGGCAATTCCGTTGAAATCTGCTTTTTTCATATTGATAAACCACTTTGCCATCTGTCATTTTCTCCTGTTCTTTACTTAAACGAACAGAAGCCCGTCCGACTTTACTGCCGGAACAGGCTTCCTGTGAATCTCTGCCATAAAGCAGGCTGAAACTTCAATGCTTATTTATTTTTCTTTTTCTTATCTTTAAAGGATTTTTTCTTTCCTTTTTTCTTGCCGCTCTTTGCAGTATTTCCATCAGCCGGAGCTTCGGAACTATCTACCTGTTCAGCCTTCTTTGTATCAGCAATGGCTTTTGTTCCGTTAGAAACTGTGGCAGCCTTTGTGCCGATCTTCGTCTTCATTACATACCAGAGTGCACCGGTAATGCACACAGATGTATAAGCACCACATACGATACCTACCATCAGAGGTGCTGCAAATTCTTTGATGGAGCTGACACCAAGGATATAAAGTACAACAACCATGATAAATGTCGTAATATTGGTATAGATTGTTCTTGTCAGTGTCTGCGTAATGCAGCGGTTTACAAGATCCTTCAGATCTTCTGCCTTGGACTTCGTCTTCAGCTCTTCTCTGATACGGTCAAAGATAACGATCGTACCATTGATAGAATATCCTACGATTGTAAGCATAACCGCAATGAATGTATTTCCGACAGATACTCTTGCGATCACATAGAATCCAAGAACTACCAGTACGTCATGTACCAGTGCAATGACAGCACTTGTCGCAAACCGGATATCCTTGAAACGGAACCAGATATAAAGCAGCATACAGATCGTAGCAATGATCACAGCAATGACTGCATCCACACGCATCTCAGAACTTACTGTGGAACTGATATTTTCAGTTGCAATATCTTTTGTCTCAACGCCATAATTCTCATTCAGATAAGAGGCGAGAGCCTCTCTCTTTGTCAGATCCAGCGTCTGCGTCTTAAATACAACCTGGTTCGTTCCCTTTACCGTCTGAACCTGGATATTCTTATCTCCGGTGATCTCTTCCATACTCGGGATCATATTTTTATCAATCTCATCAAGAGTATATTCTTTATCAAATGTAACATTCGTGGATGTTCCTCCGACAAAGTCAAGGCTGTAGTTCATTGCCCCGATTCCCCTTGCATGGTTCACGCCCATCATGACCGGTCCGCACAGGCAGAGGATGATTGACAGAACAAAGAAGATTTTTTTCTTTCCAAGGAAGTCAAATGGTTTACGTTCTTTCAGATGTCTTCCGTAAGCTTTTACATTATGGATACCAGCTCCGTAGAAAGAGAAAATGATCAGTCTCGTGATCACCAGTGCTGTAAACATGGAGATTACGATACCAAGTGCCAGTGTCTGTGCAAATCCCTTGACAGATCCACTTCCGCGAAGCCACAGCACACCTGCTGCGATCAGCGTTGTCACATTTCCATCAATGATGGCTGACATTGCTTTATGGAAACCGGATTTCAATGCTGCATGAACAGACTTGCCGGCTGTAAGTTCTTCTTTCACACGTGCGAAAATAATTACGTTCGCATCCACCGCCATACCAATACCAAGGATGATACCGGCAATACCAGGCAATGTCAGTGTAATATCAAATGCATTCAGGAAAAGCAGTGTGATCTCTGTATAAAGCAGCAGTGCCATACTGGCTGCAAGTCCCGGAAGAAGATATACCCAGCACATGAAAATACATACCAGTGCAAGACCAATTGCACCGGCGATCAGGCTTGTGCTTACTGCTTCCTGACCAAGCTGTGCTCCTACTACTTCTGAACTCAGCTCTTCCAGTTCTACATTCAGGCCACCGATACGGATCGTAGACGCAATATTATCCGCCTCTTCATAAGTCATAGAACCCGTGATCTGTGCTTTTCCATTCTCAATTACCGTATTAACTTTCGGCACACTGATCAGTTCGCCATCATAATAGATTGCAATCGTATCATTGCTGTTATTAACAGCTTCCTGGGTTGCCTCTTTGAACTTTTCAGCACCTTCTGTTGTCAGTTCCAGATCCACACCGTACTCTTTACTTCCAGTCGTGGAATCAGAAATCTGTCCGGCAGAAGCAGTCTTTACTTCTGATCCGGTCAGTACGATTGAGTCGCTTTCTTTGAGTTCGTCGATTGTCTTATTCAGCACATAACCCGAAGAACCAAGCGTATAGTTCTCTTCACCGGCACTGTTCTTATGCTTGATAAAGTAAAGTGAACCCGGCTGTCCCAGTTCTTCCAGGATCGCATTTGCATCATTTACTCCAGGGATCTCAATACTGATACGGTTATCTCCTACCTGATAAGCCTGAGCCTCTGTACTGTACTGTTCTACACGCTTCTGCAGCTTGTATACAGTATCATCCATGTCCTTCTGGGACGGATTGTCTCCCTTAACCTGATAAGTGATACTTACACCACCTTCAAGATCAAGGCCGAGATTGATGTTCTTCGCAGCTCCTGTTCCTTTCAGGTCAACACCATACATACAAGATACTCCAAAGAGTACCGTTACGGCAATGACGAGGAACAGGCTGAGAAAACTTTTACCTTTTTTCATCTCTCATTTTCCTTTCTTACTTGTCTGCCAACGCAGCTTTTATCATGATCGCACATTCCACACGCTTTCTTTCCATCTCGCAGCTCACTTCATATGTATCATTGATGGTATGGTGGAACTTGTAAGAATTTGCCATACAGCCACCACTGCAGTAAAACCTTGCAAAGCAGGTCTTACAGCTCTCTTTCGAGTAAACGCTGCATCCGCGAAATTCTTCCGCAATCTCCGGTTTCACAATGCCCTCATCGACATTTCCCATGAGGAACTCTTCCTGGCCTACAAACTGATGACACGGATACAGATCTCCCCACGGTGTCACAGCCAGGTATTCGGTTCCGGATCCACATCCGGAAAGACGCTTCGACACACACGGACCTCCTTCAAGGTCGATCATAAAGTGGAAGAAATTGAATCCTCTTCCGCTCTTTTCCCTGTCGATGATCATCTTTGCCAGTCTGTCATATTCTTCAAAGATCTGTGGAAGATCTTCTTTCTGGATTGCATATGGATCTGTATCTTCCCCGACAACCGGCTCAATCGATACCTGCTCAAATCCAAGATCTGCAAAATGCTCCACATCTTTTGAAAAATCAAGATTATTTCTTGTAAATGTACCACGTATATAATATTTCTGCTGATTCCGGCTCTCTGCCAGTTTCTGGAACTTCGGAACGATCAGATCATAACTTCCCTTTCCATTTCTGAACGGACGCATCCGGTCATTGACTTCCTTTCGTCCGTCAAGACTCAGCACTACATTATCCATCTCACGGTTCACGAACTCCTGTACTTCCTCATTCAGAAGTACACCATTGGTTGTCAGTGTAAAACGGAAATGCTTATCATACTGCTTCTCCAGCTCTCTTCCATAAGCAACCAGTTCCTTGACAACCTTCCAGTTCATCAGAGGTTCACCGCCAAAGAAATCTACTTCAAGATTTCTTCTGCTTCCTGAATTTGCCACCAGGAAATCCAGTGCTTTCTTTCCCACTTCATAGGACATCAAAGCACGTCTTCCGTGGTACTCTCCTTCTTCTGCAAAGCAGTACTGACAGGCAAGGTTGCAGTCATGTGCGATATGCAGACATAACGCCTTGACTACGGTTTTTCTCTGCTTGACAATACCGATTAAATTTTCATAAATATCCTTTGTAAAGAGTCTTCCCTGCTCTGTCAGCTCTGTCACCGCATCCAGAATATCCTTCAGGTCTTCCTCCGTATATCTGTCCCCGAGCTTTTCTTTCAACACCGTTTCCGTCTCCGGTGCCTTCAGCGTCTCCGGTGTATGTTCTGCGTTCATTTCATTCAGGACTGCAATCACATCATAAGCTTCCTGATCCACTACATGAACTGCACCACTGTTCACATCAAGAACGATATTATATCCATTATTCTGATACTGATGTATCACACCAATACCTCACTTTCTGTATTTTATAACTTTCCCTTAAGACAAGCATAAGGCAGCGACTCTCATCGCTGCCCTCCCTTCAAGATTCCGGGTCAATGCCGCATTATTTTCTGTTCTCGCAAGTCTGGTTTCCTACTGTACAGGATGTCTTGCATGCTGACTGACAGGATGTCTGGCACTCACCGCATCCGCCTTTTTTTACTGTATGATTCAGTGTCTGAGTATTCAGCGTCTTAATATGCTTCATTTCTATTCCTCCTCTATCGAACATATTGCTTTTGCTATTATAGCATAAGGCGGTGCTTTTTTAAAGAGTTTTTTCCTCTTTTACAGAATCAGGAACATTTTCAATTTAGCTTTTACAGAATCACTCAGCAATCAGGAAACCATTCCTCCCAGCATTCCTCCACCTGCACATAAAAGAAGTGTTGTAAGAAGGCTTCCCATTTCAGCCTGCAGTGAATGATAGATTCCAAAAGAGATCAGCATCAGCAGCCCCCAGTACAGCACTCCTGTCAGAAGTCCCCACAGGAATTTATGCGTCATGGAAAGTTTCCCCATTACAAATCCTCCTGAAAACGTTGCGATTACGTAGATCAGGATCACTCCAATATTTACCTTCTGTTCACTCAGCCCCATCTTATAAAGCAGAAGCGTCAGGATAAGTAAAAAGATGCCGGTAACAACATACGCAATAAGCAACGATTTCACCATATCTGACGCCGTCTTTTTCAACTGAAACTGATTCTCATTTTTCCTGTCCATCTGTCTCCTCCCGGGTTTCTCATAAACTACAGTACTCTCTCCAACTGCTATAGTTTATGAGCTGATCCCCGAAATTATGACATCGGATCATCTTATCCCATCTGCCTTCCCAGAAAATCTGCTGCCCCCTGAGCCATTTTCTCATCCAGCTCAGGATTTTTCTTTTCTTCTTTTTCCAGAAGCAGCACAGCCCCTGTCACATCGCCTCCACTGATGATGGGGCAGATTGTCTCCAGACAGAACTCTCCCATCCCCTGTACCGCCTGAACATAGTGCTTCTCTCCTATTTTCGCAGTACGTTGCTTTCGCTCCTGTATCATATGCTCCAGTTCTTCACTGATATACTGCCCTTTCAGCTCTCTGCTCCCTGCCCCCGACGCTGCAACCACCTGATCCAGATCGGTAATGCAGACGGTACAACCCAGTGTTCTTGCAATACTCTCTGCTAAAATAGCTGCATTCGCCCCCAGTTCTCCCACCGGGGAATACTTTTTTAAAATAATCTTTCCTTCTCTGTCTGTAAACATTTCACGCGGATCGCCTTCCCTGCTCCTCCGCGTCTTCCTCC
>ENA-UPSY01002880-UPSY01002880.1-human-gut-metagenome-genome-assembly--contig:-NODE-2880-length-13526-cov-8.879545_pt1 | contig 13526 bp, 8 predicted proteins | sample MGYA00250044_ERZ773365 | MGnify/ENA primary metagenome ERZ773365 (study PRJEB29103, sample SAMN06111932) | human gut metagenome | biome: human gut; feature: ankylosing spondylitis patient; material...
ATAATATAATGAATAATTCTATTTGTACGCTGTTTGACAACATTTTAATTGATATACATAAGTTTAAATCACTTCAAAATATATAGGCTTGAAAGATTTTTCAGAAAACAAAAATTTCATCCTGATAAAATAAGAGAGTATAGAATCAGGTATGTAGTGCCGATATTTCATAAATTCAAGAATTGGCTTGAAAAAAGTATATCCAATCCTAAGATTCTCGATGAAACTTTAATCGGGAAGGCCATATCGTATGCCTATCGTGAATTTAAAGCTCTTACGTTGATTTTTGATGATGGATTCTTTAAAGCTGATAACAATGCAGCAGAAAGAGCTATGCGATCATGCAAGCTTGAATAATTATCTTTTCTTCGGAAATCACGAGAGCGCAAGGAGAGGAGCTATTATTTACACTATCATTGAAAGTTGTAAATTAAATGGAATAAATGTGTTCGAATATCTTACAGATGTTTTTAGCAGAGAACCCCAACCAGGAGAAACGTACGATATGTTTCTCCCGAACAGGTGGAATCAATAATTTTTGTCCTTCAATAGTATATTATATTCACATATATTTGTGAAAAAACAAATAAATATGTGGAGAGATATTCTGAGATCTATTAAGCTTATTTTAGAAGTTGTAATACTTTTATTAATTTGCTATCTTCTTCTATTATACCTAACAATATGAGTATAAAAAGAACAAGAAATACAATATAAACAATACTTTTGATAAAGTTTATTGTAGGGTTAAAAGACTTATTATAACTTTTTTTAGGGGTTAAAGTTTTCTGGTATTTCAAGTAACCATCAGACAATGCTAATCTTCCTTTTTGAGTTAAAGTAATCCATGAACTATTCTTAATTTCTATAAGTTCCTCCTTTTGCATTTTCTGATATAAGAAATAGACATATTGATCAAAATGAAGTTCGTTATAGTAATGGCCCAATTTATTACTATAAATCTTATTAAGATAATAATCAACATTCGATTTTTGCATTCCATTAAAGTTTCCTTGGCTAACTTTAAATAAAATATCATTTATAATTTCTACTTGGTATTTAGAATAATTGTATGACATAATAAAATCGCATCTTCATATCGTGCGCCCACAGAGAACCACTCTGAATCCGACTTTACGGATTACACGATATGAAGATGCGAAATGTAGGTTCATAATGGGCAATACAAATATACGAAAAAATCCCCAATAAAATGGGGAACTAAATTATATTTTGTATATTTACACCCAATAGGCGGATGCTTACCATTTTCCATATATATAATTAAACATAATGCTGATTATAGATTAAGTGTAGATCTTTTATTTAATCAAAGATTCAAAGTTTGGATACAGATTTATGATTTATATATAAAAAATGAGGATGCACATTTGTGCATCCTCATTAATATGGAAGGTTTATTTATTAATAACCTAATTCTTTTTCCAAAGCATCGTATTCAGCTTTGTTCAGTTTCCAGTAGATTCTCAACAGATACTGTCCCCACAACTGTTTGTTGTCCGGCTGCAGTTCTCTTGCTTTTTCGTAATAAGGCTGTGCTTTAGCGAACAATTCTTTTACTTTAGCTTCGCCTTCTGCATACTTAGGATCATCCATAGAAATCTTAGAGTTTTCTTCTTCTACAACCTGACCCGGGAAGAAATAGCAGTCACCGATCTTAGCATTAGCTTCAGCTACGAGTTCACCGTTCTTGGCAATGATGTCGTTGCAGGCAGCGATAGTTCCGTCATAATCTTTCTTTTCATACAACAGAACAGCCTTTACATAGGTGAAGTAAGTTGAAGAAGGATCTTTAGCCAACAGACTGTTGATCTGAGTCAGAGCTTCATCGATTTTACCTTTCTGGATGTAATAATCCATTAGATTTCCAACGAAATAGTTCTGAGAAGGGAATTTTTCTGCACCTTCTTTGATTGTTTCCATCCATTTGGTTGAATCAGGAGTTTCACCCTTGCTGTATGCATCAGCCAAGCACATCAGTGATCTCCAGCCTTCTTCCTTGTGGTTTTTACCCAGAGGAGCATATTTGATTACAGAATTGTTGTCATTCAGAGAATTGGCTGCCATTACAGCATAGTTAGCAATCAGAGGAACCAATGTATCATTCTTAACTTCAGCAACTTCTTCGAACATCGGATTCTGCGGAGTTTCTACGAACAATCCGAAATATTTCAAAGCATCTGCATAGTTTCCTTTGTTGAAAGCATCAGAACCGGCGTTTGTCAATTGAGGACGTACGGTTGCCAGAGACTTAGCCAATTTCTTTCTCAGTTTAGGCTTTTTCAATTCTCCGCTTTTTACTTTAGCCTGTTCTACTTCATCACATTTCATGTAATATTCGAACATCTTAGCCAAGCTGTTGTATAATTTAGTTGTATCAGCCTGTCCTCCAGGTAAATACAATTTCATGTTTTCATCGTCATAAATAGACTTCTGAAGGTCTCCGGCCAACTTCCATGTTTCAGGATCGTTTGCTGTAGAAGGATCAACTAAGGCAGGTTCCAGAATGGTTGCTGCTTTGGCAGGATCACTTTTTGCAGATTTTGCTTCTTTCACTACGCTTTCCTGAGCTGATACAGCACATGCGGTGAAGAACAACGCAGCTGTAAATAAAACTTTTTTCATAATCATTTAAAATTTAGTAATACACAAATATTCATTTAGTTTTTGTCTGTCTCGTCTGTTTCCTGAATCATATCATCAGATGGAACTATATCCGGAGTGATGTCTGATGCTGGAGCTGTTTCTTCTCCTTCTGCTACACTTCCCTCCTCTTCTGTTTCTGAAGTAACCTTACATACAGAACCAATCTGATCATTTCGTTTTTCCAAGTCTATCAGACGGACTCCCTGAGTAGCTCGTCCCATGATGCGGACATCTGCTACCTTCAGACGGATGGTGATACCGGACTTGTTGATGATCATCAAATCATTCTCATCCGTAACCGACTTAATAGCTACCAGTTTACCTGTTTTGTCCGTGATGTTCAAAGTCTTGACACCTTTACCTCCACGGTTGGTCTTGCGGTAGTCTTCAATATCGGAACGTTTTCCGTAACCGTTTTCAGAAACAACCATGATGGTTTCTTTCAACGGATCCTTAATGCAGATCATTCCGATAACTTCGTCCTGTCCGTCTTCATCCAAGGTGATTCCGCGCACACCGGTTGCGGTACGTCCCATTTCGCGTACGGCACTTTCATGGAAACGAATGGCACGTCCGTTGCGGTTGGCAATGACGATCTCATTATTTCCATTGGTCATACGTACCTCAATGACGCGATCATCCTCACGAATTGTAATAGCATTTACACCATTCTGTCTTGGTCTTGAATATTGTTCAAGCAAGGTTTTCTTGATTACACCATTCTTGGTACAGAACAAGACATAGTGGCTATTGATAAATTCAGTATCATTTAAGTTCTTGACGCGCAGATAAGCAGTTACCACATCATCAGCGTCAATATTCAGCAAGTTCTGGATCGCACGTCCTTTGGAAGTCTTGTTTCCTTCAGGAATTTCATAAACCTTGAGCCAGTAGCATTTACCCTTCTGTGTGAAGAAGAGCATTGTGTTATGCATGGTGGCAGGATAAATATGTTCAATAAAGTCTTCGTCGCGTGTCTCACTACCTTTTGAGCCTACGCCGCCACGGTTCTGGGCGCGGAACTCAGACAACGGAGTACGCTTGATATATCCCAGATGTGAGATTGTGATGACCATCTCATCATCGGCATAGAAATCTTCCGGATTGAATTCTTCAGAAGCATAGACGATTTCAGAACGGCGCTTGTCGCCATATTTTTCTTTTACCTCGATCAGCTCGTCCTTGATAACCTTCTTACAAAGCTCTTCGTTAACCAGAATTTCTTCGAAATAAGCGATCTGCTTCATCAGATCCTCATATTCAGCATGCAGCTGATCCTGCATCAGACCAGTCAACTGACGCAAACGCATTTCTACGATTGCACGTGCCTGCACTTCCGACAGCTGGAAGCGTTCCATCAGGTTTGTGATAGCTTCATTCGGAGTCTTGGCAGCCCGGATGATCCGGATTACTTCATCGATATTGTCGGAAGCAATGATCAGACCTTCCAGAATGTGTGCGCGTTCTTTTGCTTTGCGCAGGTCATACTGAGTACGGCGGATGATTACTTCGTGACGGTGTTCTACGAACAGCTGGATCAAATCTTTCAGATTCAGCAATTTCGGGCGTCCGTGAACCAGGGCAATGTTGTTTACGCCAAAAGAAGTCTGCAGCGCTGTCATCTTGAACAGTTTGTTCAATACAACGCTGGCATTTGCATCGCGTTTCACATCGATGACGATACGCATACCTTCACGGTCTGATTCATCGTTGACGTATGAAATACCATCAATCTTCTTTTCGTTGACCAGAGAAGCGATGCTTTCAATCAATTCTTTCTTGTTGACGTTATAAGGAATCTCGTTAACAACAATCTTGTCATGTGTCGGATGCGATTCGATTTCAGCCTTGGCACGCATGATCACACGTCCCCTACCGGTTTCGTATGCATCACGTACACCGCTGATACCGTATATATAGCCTCCGGTCGGGAAATCGGGAGCCTTGATGTACTGCATCAGGCCGTCAATATCGATTTCGTTATTGTCAATGTAAGCTACACAGGCATCTATTACTTCTGATAAATTGTGAGTCGGCATATTGGTAGCCATACCTACGGCAATACCCGAAGCACCGTTTACAAGCAAATTCGGGATGCGGGTCGGCATGACAACCGGTTCCTGCAGAGTATCATCGAAGTTGTTCTGGAAATCAACCGTTTCCTTATACAAATCCTGCATCATGTCCTCTCCGATTTTCTTCAGTCGGGCTTCGGTGTATCGCATGGCAGCAGGGCTGTCACCATCAACGGAACCGAAGTTTCCCTGGCCGTCTACCAGCGGATAACGCATAGCCCAGTCCTGAGCCATACGGACCAGTGCTCCGTATACGGATGAATCTCCATGAGGATGGTATTTACCCAATACTTCACCGACGATTCTTGCAGATTTTTTGTAAGGTTTGTCAGACGTATTACCCAGTTCCATCATTCCATAAAGGATTCGGCGATGTACAGGCTTGAAACCGTCTCTGACATCCGGGAGGGCGCGTGCAACAATTACTGACATGGAGTAATCGATGTACGACGACTTCATTTCCTCTTCGATGTTGATTTTTATAATTCTGTCTTGTTCTTGCATTTAAAAAACTATTAATTATACATCTCTCTCTGGTTTGCTAAAAACCATGCTAAAGTACGACTTTTACCTGAGATACGAAACATTTCTATCAAAAAAGTGTTCCTGTTTAAGCTTTTTCTTCATTCTTCGTCTTTTTGGGGGCGGAAACGGACTGATGTGGCATACATTTTGTTAAATAGAATGAGAGATTCGTTATATATTAATTATATAATGTATATTTGCAGTGATATAAGGAGAAAAGATTATATATGGACAATCAGTTTACACAACGAGTATCCGAAATTTTATTGTTCAGCAAAGAAGAATCCGACCGGCTGGGAAACAACTATGTCGGTACAGGACATTTGTTGCTGGGTATTATCCGGGAAGGAGACAATAAAGCTGTAAGCATCCTGCAGAGTCTTTATGTAGATCTTAAAAGGTTGAAACTCATACTGGAAGACGAGTTGAGAGGACAAGTTGTCTCTCCGGTGAGGGAAAACTTTTTCGGAAGCGACAAGGATCTGGACAAGAAAGCCTCCAAGGTGATGAAGCTGAGCATTCTGGAAGCGAAATTGCTGAAGAGCCCGGAAGTGGATACTGAACATGTATTATTGGCGATTATGAAAGATAATGAAAATAAAGCAGCAGAGATACTGGAAAGTCAGGAAGTGACATACCGGAAGGTGATGGACCGGCTGGTACCCCACAAGGAGGAGCCGAAGGACGGTCTGGATTTCGGAGAGGAAGATGAGGATGAAGATGATGGCATTCGCCGCCGCAGGCCGGATGAAGGCAATATATCTTACCGTTCGGAAGGACAGCCGGTTGCCGGTACCAAGCAGCAGAAATCCAGTAAGGATACACCTGTCCTGGATTCATTCAGTACAGACATGACGAAGGCGGCCGAGGAAGGCAAGCTGGATCCGGTAGTCGGACGTGAAAAGGAAATCGAACGTCTGGCACAGATTCTGAGCCGCCGCAAGAAGAACAATCCGATTCTGATCGGTGAACCGGGTGTCGGAAAGTCTGCCATTGTAGAAGGTCTGGCCATGCGGATTGTTGAAAGAAAGGTGTCACGCATCTTGTTCGACAAGCGTGTTGTTGCTTTGGATATGACGGCAGTGGTTGCCGGAACAAAGTATCGCGGCCAGTTTGAAGAACGGATCCGTTCCATTCTGAACGAACTGAAGAAGAATCCGGATATCATTCTTTTTATCGATGAGATTCATAATATTGTGGGAGCCGGATCAGCAGCAGGCTCTATGGATGCTGCCAATATCCTGAAGCCCTCTCTGGCCCGTGGTGAGATTCAATGTATCGGAGCTACGACTCTGGACGAATACCGTCAGAATATAGAAAAGGACGGAGCACTGGAACGTCGTTTCCAGAAAGTGATGGTCGAGCCGACCACACCGGAAGAAACATTGCAGATCCTGAAGAATATCAAGGAAAAGTATGAAGAGCATCATTGCGTGAATTATACGGATGAAGCACTGGAAGCATGTGTCAAATTGACAGACCGGTATATTTCAGACCGTAATTTCCCTGACAAGGCGATTGATGCCCTGGATGAAGCCGGTTCACGGGTTCATCTGACCAATGTTTCCGTTCCGAAGGAAATCGAAGAACAGGAAAAGCTGATCGAAGAAGCCCGCAAGCATAAGAACGAGGCAGTCAACTTGCAGAACTTTGAGCTGGCAGCCAGTTTCCGTGATCAGGAAAAGAATTACATGAATCAGCTGGAGGTCATGAAACGCGAATGGGAGGAAAATCTGAAGCAACAGCGTGAGACTGTAGATGCTCCTCAAATAGAGAATGTTGTATCCATGATGTCAGGAGTTCCTGTCCAGCGTATGGCTCAGGCCGAAGGAATAAGACTGAAAGGCATGAAAGAAGAACTGAAGTCCAGAGTCATCGCTCAGGATAAGGCCGTGGATACTTTGGTAAAAGCCATTCAGCGCAGCCGGGTTGGTCTGAAAGATCCGAACAAGCCGATTGGTACGTTCTTGTTTCTGGGACCGACCGGTGTCGGAAAAACCCATCTGGCAAAGGAGCTGGCCCGTCAGCTTTTTGGAACGACCGATGCCATGATCCGTATTGACATGAGCGAGTATATGGAGAAATACTCCGTCTCCCGTCTGGTCGGAGCGCCTCCGGGATATGTCGGTTATGAAGAAGGCGGACAGCTGACAGAGAAAGTGCGCCGTCGTCCCTACTCCATCGTGTTGCTGGACGAAATAGAGAAAGCCCACTCTGATGTGTTCAATCTGTTGCTTCAGGTAATGGATGAAGGACGGCTGACGGACAGCAACGGACGGACTGTGGACTTCAAGAATACGGTGATCATTCTGACTTCCAATATCGGTACGCGCCAGTTGAAGGAGTTTGGCAAGGGAATCGGGTTTGCAGCCCAGCTGCGGACCGATGACAGTGAATATTCCCGGAGCGTCATTACAAAGGCTCTGAACAAGTCGTTTGCTCCGGAATTTATCAATCGTCTGGACGAGATCATTACGTTTGATCAGTTGGATGTAGAAGCCTTGTCGAAGATTATAGATATAGAACTGAAGAGATTGTATCAGCGTATGGAATCAATCGGTTACAAGCTCCAGATTGATGATGATGCCAAGCGGTATGTAGCAGAGAAAGGCTATGACGTTCAGTTTGGTGCCCGTCCGTTGAAACGTTCCATTCAGAGTAATCTGGAAGACGGACTGGCAGAACTGATCCTGAATGAAGAGCCGCAGAATGGTGATGTCATTCATGTCAGCCTTAAGCCTTCCGGAGACGGATTGCAGATGAAGATTGAACGATGATTGGACTCGTTTTTGTCAGATCATCAGATCTATAAAATAAAAACTCGGTCGCTGGATAACGGTGACCGAGTTTTTTTCAACGGAGTTTATGCGACTGACAAAATGGCGGAATACCCCTTATGGCATTTCTTTTGCATGTGTACGCTGTGAAAAAAATATCAATGTATCATCATTAAAACGTATAAATATATGCAGAAAGGTAATATTGGGGTAACTACAGAAAACATATTCCCCATCATCAAGAAATTCTTGTATAGTGATCATGAAATCTTCCTTCGTGAATTGGTTTCAAATGCGGTAGACGCTACCCAGAAACTGAAGACGCTGGCTTCCAAAGGAGAGTTTAAAGGCGAACTCGGTGACCTGACCATTCAGGTGAAGGTAGACAAGGAAACCATTACCATTTCCGACCATGGTCTGGGACTGACTGCCGAGGAAATCGACAAATATATCAATCAGATCGCTTTCTCCGGCGCCAACGATTTTCTGGCTAAATATAAAGATGATGCCAATGCGATCATCGGACATTTCGGACTGGGATTCTATTCTGCCTTTATGGTAGCAAAGAAAGTGGAAATTATCACCAAGTCTTATCGTGAGGATGCAAAGGCCGTGAAATGGACTTGTGACGGAAGTCCTGAGTTTACGCTGGAAGATGCTGAAAGAGCAGATCGCGGTACCGATATCATTCTGTATGTGGACGATGACTGCAAGGAATTCCTGGAAGAATCACGTATTCAGGCCTTGTTGAACAAATACTGCCGCTTCCTGGCTGTGCCGGTAGCGTTTGGAAAGAAGAAAGAATGGAAAGACGGCAAGCAGGTGGAGACAGATGAATGGAATGTCGTTAACGATACTTGCCCGATCTGGACCAAGAAACCGAGCGAACTGAAGGATGAGGATTACAAGAAGTTCTACCGTGATTTGTATCCGATGTCTGATGAGCCGCTGTTCTGGATTCATCTGAATGTGGACTATCCGTTCAATCTGACCGGTGTGCTCTACTTCCCGAAGATCAAGAGCAACATCGATTTGCAGAAAAACAAGATCCAGCTCTATTGCAATCAGGTTTATGTAACTGATTCAGTGGAAGGTATTGTGCCTGACTTCCTGACTTTGCTTCACGGTGTGATCGACTCACCGGATATTCCGTTGAATGTATCCCGTTCATATCTGCAGAGTGATTCAAATGTGAAGAAGATCTCGACTTATATCACCAAGAAGGTAGCCGACCGTCTGCAGTCGATCTTCAAGAACGACCGTCAGGAGTTCGAATCCAAATGGGATGACCTGAAGATCTTCATCAATTACGGTATGCTGACGCAGGAAGACTTCTATGAAAAAGCCAATAAATTCGCTTTGTTCAAGGATACGGACAGCAAGTATTATACTTTTGAGGAATATCAGACTCTGATCAAGGATAACCAGACTGACAAGGACGGCAACCTGATCTATCTGTATGCAAACAATGCAGATGAGCAGTACACTTATATTGATGCAGCCAAGAACAAGGGTTATAATGTCCTGCTGATGGACGGACAACTGGATGTCCCGATGATCAACATGCTGGAACAGAAACTGGAAAAGAGCCGTTTCACCCGTGTGGACAGTGATATCATTGACCGTCTGATCGTGAAGGAAGATGCTCATGGTGAAGAACTGGCTGAAGACAAGCGTCAGACCTTGTCTACCCTGTTCAACGGACAGCTGCCGAAAGTTCAGAAAGTAGAATTCCATGTAGAAACCCGTGCCATGGGTGAAACTTCTGCTCCGATCGTGATCACACAGGCTGAATATATGCGTCGTATGAAGGATATGGCCAGCATCCAGCCGGGCATGAGTTTCTATGGTGAAATGCCGGATATGTACAGTCTTGTGCTGAACAGCGACCACAAGCTGGTTAAGCAGGTACTGGAAGATGCTGAATCTGCCTGTGCAGAACAGCTGGTTCCCGTTGAATCAGAAATTGCCATGCTGACACTTCGTCAGAAAGAACTGCAGAAAGCTCACGAAGGCAAGAAGGATGAAGAAATCCCTGTTGCAGAGAAAGACGAACTGAAGGATGTGGAAAAGAAACTGGACGACCAGAAGCAGCAGAAGAACAATGTTCTCAACACATATGCTGCCGGCAATAAGGTAGTTCATCAGCTGATCGACCTGGCTCTGTTGCAGAACAACATGCTGAAGGGTGAAGCTTTGACGAACTTCGTAAAACGCAGCATTGACCTGATCGGATAAGCGAAAGTACTTAATCACATAAAATAAAGAAAGCGCATCCCGGGAGTACCGCCGTAAGGCAGTCTCCCGGAGATGCGCTTCTTTTTTTCTATACTGTTGAAAGTTACGGCAGTATGCTTCCGTCTTCTCCGATTTTCAGGTAACGGTCGTTGGGTTCCTGATCGATTTCCACCAGGTAATAATCCGTGTCCGGGGTGTCGATGAAGTCCACATCGTCCACTTTGGCCGTTCCTGCTTCCCGGCTGATTGTTGTTTTCACTGCTTCAGGCAGTTTTCCGGAATGATACAGACCGATCACTTCGAACTCTGTCCGCAGCCATTGTGCGCTCTGGCTGAAGTAGGCTGTAGCTTCAATGCCTGTATAAGTCGCATCGCTGTAGTAGAAATCTGCTTTGTATTCTCCGCGGTCCAGCTCCCATTCCGTGACGCGGGTGTCCGGATACTTGGCGTCGAAAGCCTTCTGGATATCCGTTGGGGCCTGTGCCAGGTCTTTATCGTCGTTGTCACAGCTCTGTAAGCCAATCATAGCGGTTGCCATGCATGCAATCCATGCAAAGTGTTTCATTTGTTTCTTCATATCTTCTTCTGTTAAGTTTACAGTGCAAAGGTAGACGTGAAATCTGAAAAGATTCTGAACTCTGGCAAAATTTGCTCAAACTTTTGCCAGAAACCATTTTTTTCACCTATCTTTGGTAAACTTCTTGGCTTTGTGACTTTTTCTGACAGGAAGCAGGAAGGAAGAAACGCAAATGAACGGCAATAATGTGATTTTGGACGTATGAAGAAACTATATTTCATCATCAGCTTGTTTTTGATAACCTTGTTGAACCTGCTTCCTGCGCAGGCCCAGAAAGTAGGGCTTGTGCTGAGTGGCGGAGGAGCGAAAGGACTGACTCATATCGGGATCATCCGTGCCCTGGAAGAAAACAATATTCCGGTTGACTATATTACGGGTACCTCCATGGGAGCCATTATCGGTTCTCTCTATGCCATGGGATATTCGCCTGACGATATGGAGAAACTGATCAAGTCGGAAGACTTCAAACGCTGGTATACCGGAAACATCGAAGAGCGCTACATTTATTATTTCAAGCGGAATCCGCCTACCCCGGAATTTCTGAACATCCGGGTGTCCCTGCGTAATCCGCTTCATAAGGTCAAAACCCAGTTTCTGCCTTCGAGTGTGGTCAATCCGGTCCAGATGAACATTGCCTTTGTGGAACTGTTCGGACAGGCCACGGCGGTGTGTCATGGAGATTTCGACAAGCTTTTTGTACCTTTCCGCTGTGTCGGATCGGATGTACACAACAAGCGTCCGTTGATCTTCAACGAGGGAGATCTGGGTGATGCGGTACGGGCTTCCATGAGTTTCCCTGCCATGTTCAAGCCTATTGAAATAGATTCCGTACTGGTGTATGACGGTGGTATCTACAACAATTTCCCCGTGAATATCATGACGGAGGACTTCCATCCGGATATAATTATCGGAAGCGTGGTCAGTTCCAATCCCGGCAAGCCTAAGGAAGGTGACATCATGGGGCAGCTGGAAAACATGATCATGCAGAAAACGGACTACACGGTTCCTGATTCTCTCGGCATTCTGATGACTTTCAAGTATGATGACGTCAGCCTGATGGACTTTGACCGTTTCGACGAACTTCACGATAATGGCTATAAGCGGACTATTGAACTGATGGACTCGATCAAGAGCCGCATTTCCCGGCGCATCAATCTTCGTCAGCTGGAACGGAAGCGGGTGGCATTCCGGAATGCCATGCCAGAACTTCGTTTCCGCAAGATTGTGATTCATGGGGCAAACGACCAGCAGAAACGTTACATCCGCAGGGAGTTTCATTCCCACGACCAGGAAATCTTTACGCTGGAGGATTTCCGGCGGGGCTATTTCCGGCTGATTTCCGATAACATGATCTCTGAAATCATTCCGCATGCTGTCTATAATCCGATGGACCGTACGTACGATCTCGATCTGAAAGTGAAGCTTGAGGATGATCTGTCGCTCCGTGTGGGAGGTAACGTGGGATCCAACGGCTCCAATCAGATTTATGTCGGGGCAACTTATCATAACCTGAATAACTTTTCGAAGGAAGTGGCGCTTGATGCGCAGTTCGGGCAGATCTACAATAATCTGCAGGTGTCCGGCCGTATAGATATCCCGACAGGAATTCCCACGTCATACCGGATAGTAGGCTCCCTTTCATCGTTCGACTATCTGACGAACGGCAAGTTCTTCAATGCAGGGAATGACCCGATTTTCAACAAAAAAGACGAACAGTTTGTCAAGCTGATGGTATCCCTTCCCTTTCTGAGCCGTCAGAAGGCAGAATTCAGTGTGGGAGTAGCAGGGATGGAAGATCAGTATTTCCAGACCAAGGTCATTGATTTTACCAATGCGAAGCGGGATGCCAGCAATTATACAATTTTCGGAGGCTCGGTGGCTCTTGACGGCAATACGCTGAACAGCCGGCAATATGCTACCTCCGGACGCAGGGAACGGCTCGCTGCCCATATTTATACGGGTACGGAGCATTACAGGGCCGGTATGGGGGAAGATCCGCATCAGGGAGGATATGAATATATCCAGTCATGGCTGCAACTGTCGTACGAGATGGAGCGGTATTTCAACTTCCGGCATAATTTCACGCTGGGTACTTATATCAAGGGATATTATTCTTCGCGGAACTTCAGTCATAATTACCGGGCTACCATGATGCAGGCCGGTGAGTTTACCCCTACCTATCACAGCAAGACAACCTATAATGAGGCTTTCCGGGCCAATCAGTTCATCGGAGGAGGGATTATGCCCATTTATCAGTTGAACACGGTGTTTCATGCACGACTTGGTCTGTATGGCTTTGTACCGATTTTCCCGATCATTCCGGATGAAAGCAACAAGGCAAGCTATGGAAAGCTCTTTCATGGCTTTGAATATATGGGAGAACTGGCCTTGGTTGTAAAACTGCCGTTCGGGGTGGTAAGTGCCTACCTAAATCATTATAGTTCACCGGAAAAGAACTGGAATTTCGGCCTCACACTGGGTTGGCAGATATTCGGAGCGAAGTTCACGGATTAATTTTTTTGAAAAAAAGTTCCAGGAATATTTGGAAGTTTCACAAGAAGTCCATACCTTTGCACCCGTCAAACAAAAAGACATGGCCGCGTAGCTCAACTGAATAGAGTAGCTGACTACGGATCAGCCGGTTACAGGTTTGAATCCTGTCGCGGT
>ENA-UPSY01002893-UPSY01002893.1-human-gut-metagenome-genome-assembly--contig:-NODE-2893-length-13479-cov-58.579988_pt1 | contig 13479 bp, 6 predicted proteins | sample MGYA00250044_ERZ773365 | MGnify/ENA primary metagenome ERZ773365 (study PRJEB29103, sample SAMN06111932) | human gut metagenome | biome: human gut; feature: ankylosing spondylitis patient; material...
CGCCCTGATGGTTCAGCCACAGCGGCATCAGACCATACAGCGAGCCGAGGACAATCCCTGAGATAATGCAGCCATTGACCCCATGGCGCGCCTGGCGCAGCTTCAGCATCGGCCAGATACGTACCGTTTCATGCGGCTCTTCGGCCTGCCCCATGATGCAGGTAAACAGCAGCGGCAGGATCGCCGCCAGCGCCAGACCCGTCACCCACGGCAGGACGCTCATTAAATCGGTGGGGAGTTTACTGACCATCAGCTGGCCCAGTACGGTACCGACGTAATAGACCATCATGTACGCCGCCAGCAGACGACCGCGGCTGCGTGAAGTGCCGCTGCAGACCAGCGCGCTTTCCACCACCACCCAAATCATCGCGCAGCCTACGCCGGCGATAAAACGCCAGCTCAGCCACGTCCAGAAGCCCACGGTGATCCCCAGCCCTACGCAGCCGACGGCGCATATTAACGACGCGAGATAATAGCTGCGGTTAAACCCCAGGCGCTTGATCACCCAGCCGGCAAGCAACGTACCGGCCAGATTGCCGGTAAAATAGGATGACCCTACCATGCCGACCTGCCAGGTTGGCATATTTTCATGGGCGAGCCAGAGCGGGACGAGCGTATTCAGCACCGCTATCGCCAGGGTCAGTAAAAGCAGGCCACAGAGCAGCATTTGCACTGGCCGGGTGTAGATGGTCATGGGTAAAAACCGTGAGGAATGTTCAGATCGCGAGCGAATCATGCCACCGCTAAAAACATTGTCAATCCACCTGAAATCAGGCCTGACGCGGTTTTGCCGGGCACGATAGAAGTTTTTTATCCACAGAACGGATAAAGATGAGGCAACAGATAATACGCTGTTGTTTTTCTTAATTTATTAATAAATCTTGCTGTTAATTTCAGTCGAAAAATTTCATCTATCGACAGCACGTTTTCATCATGCCGGCACGCCTGCGCCGGCATGATGACGCTGATTAACTGGCGATAGCCATCCCGACGGTCATATGCAGACCATAGAATACGCCGCGGCCGATCATCTCTCCCGCCAGCACCAGAACAAACGCCAGGCCGAGCAGCGAGACCGCCGGCTTGCGACCGCGGATCTGCGGCACGCACCAGCAGGCCAGGGCCAGCGCCAGCAGCACCACGCGCCAGGCCATAAGCAGCCCATAATCCGGCACCAGGGCGGAGGCCTGCTGAACTGAGCTGCGGATAGTGGCGAGTTCACTCCCCTGCATCAGGACCACCACGATACTCACCAGCAGCGCCAGTAAAGTGACCACCGGCAGCAGGCGCAGCGCCCAACCGTCGACGCCTGCGACGCGCAGCAGCAGGTAGCCCAGCAGCGGGCCGCCGATAAACAGCGTCAGGAAGAAGCTCAGCGGCGTCCAGACGGTATACCAGGTCGGCACCGTGTCGATGGTGTTATAGACCCGCACCATCATCCAGACGAAGATCACCCCAAGCGCCATGGTCGCTACCAGCCACAGGCTACGCAGTCCGGCAGGCAGCTTTTTACACACGGCCAGCAGCCAGCCAATCCCGCCGACGGCGAAGAAGATCGCCCCGCTGGCTATCTCATTACTCAGCGATGAGGCCCCTACGCGATTGAGCGAGTTAAAGGCCCGCAGCGGCGAACCGAGGTGCATTGTCGAGGCGATAAACCCGATCCCCATCAATACCCACAGGCCGAACATGCTACCCACCACGCGCTGCTCCTGCTCACGGGAAAGCTTGCCCGTCATGAGCGCCAGCGCCAGGACGATGAAGCCGCCCGCGACGCACTGGCCGAAGACCGTAAAGATCATCAGCGGCCATTCATGCCATCCGTTTCCCATCTTACACCTCCTTCGGGTTTGCCATGTAACCGGTGGTATCGCCACACGGCCGGGCATTGGCGTTAGGTTTGATCACGATGCTCGGCCGGGTAAAGTGCGCCGAAGGCAACGGCGCCACCGCCGCCAGCTGGCCGTGCTTAGCGCGCAGTTCGGCAATCGGCCCGAAATCCAGCGCCCGCAGCGGACAGGACTCGACGCAGATCGGCTTTTTCCCGTCGGCGACGCGCTCGTGGCAGCCGTCACACTTGGTCATATGGCCTTTGTCGGCGTTATATTGCGGCGCGCCGTAAGGACAAGCCATATGGCAGTAACGGCAGCCAATGCACACCTCTTCGTTGACCACCACAAAACCGTCTTCGCGCTTGTGCATCGCTCCGCTCGGACAGACCTTGGTGCAGGCCGGATCTTCGCAATGGTTACAGGCGATGGAGAGGTAATAGGCGAACACGTTCTGATTCCAGACGCCGTTATCCTCCTGCCAGTCGCCGCCGGCATATTCATAAATGCGGCGGAAGCTGACCTCCGGGGTCAGATTTTTGTAGTCCTTACAGGCCAGTTCGCAGGTCTTGCAACCGGTGCAACGGGCGGAATCAATAAAAAATCCATACTGAGTTGTCATCGGTTACTCCTTACAGCTTCTCAACCTGGACGAGGTTGGTATGCGACGGGTTCCCCTTCGCCAGCGGCGAGGGGCGCTGGGTGGTCAGCACGTTAATGCTGCCCGCCTGATCCACGCGCGAGGCGTCCGGGTTATACCAGGCCCCTTCCCCCAGCGCGACCACGCCCGGCATCATGCGCGGGGTCACCTTCGCTTCGATATGCACTTCCCCACGGTCGTTGAAGATGCGAATGCGATCGCCGTTGGCAATGCCGCGCTGGCGGGCATCGATCGGGTTAATCCACATCTCCTGCCGACAGGCAGCCTTCAGTACATCGACGTTGCCGTAGGTTGAATGGACGCGCGATTTATAGTGGAAGCCGGTCAGCTGTAGCGGGTATTTCGCCGTCAGCGGATCGTTGTAGTTTTCGAAGCCCGGGGTGTAGATCGGCAGCGGATCGATGACATCGCCTTCCGGCAGCTCCCAGGTGGCGGCGATTTTCGCCAGCGCCTGCGAATAGATTTCAATCTTGCCCGAAGGCGTGGTCAGCGGATTAGCCTGCGGATCCTCGCGGAAGGCTTTATAAGCCACATGGTGCCCTTGCGGATCGCGCTGCTTATAGATGCCCTGCTGACGGAAGGTGTCGAAATCCGGCAGGTCGGGAATCGCTGTACGCGACTGCTCATACAGATAGCGCATCCAGCCTTCCTGGGTACGGCCTTCGGTAAATTTTTCCTCGACGCCGAGGCGCTTCGCCAGCTCGCTGGTCATCTCATAGATAGTTTTGCATTCAAAACGCGGCTTGATGGCCTGGTCGGCAAAGATGACGTAGGACATGTTGCCGCAGGAAGCATCCAGCGCGAAATCCATCTGCTCAGAGGCGGTGCAGTCCGGCAGCAGAATATCGGCGTATTTCGCTGACGAGGTCATATGGCAGTCGATGACCACAATCATCTCGCACTTCTTGTCGTCCTGCAGGATCTCGTGGGTGCGGTTAATCTCTGAGTGCTGGTTGATCAGGCAGTTGCCCGCATAGTTCCAGATCATTTTGATCGGCACATCGAGCTTATCTTTGCCACGCACCCCATCGCGCAGGGCGGTCATTTCCGGGCCGCGCTCAATCGCATCGGTCCACATAAACATCGAGATGCTGGTCTGAACCGGATTCTCCAGCGTCGGCATGCGCTCAAACGGCAGGCTGTAGGAGCCCTCGCGCGCGCCGCTGTTGCCGCCGTTGATCCCGACGTTACCGGTCAGAATGGCGAGCATCGCGATAGCCCGGGTGGCGATTTCGCCGTTGGCGTGACGCTGCGGCCCCCAGCCCTGGCTGATATAGGCCGGTTTGGCGCTGGCAATTTCGCGCGCCAGTTTAACAATGCGTTCGCGCGGAATACCGGTTATGGTCGAGGCCCACTCCGGCGTTTTGGCGATACCGTCGGCGCCCTGGCCAAGTATCCAGGCTTTATAGTGGCCATTGGCCGGGGCATCGGCAGGCAGAGTTTTCTCGTCGTATCCCACACAGTATTTATCGAGGAACGGCTGATCGACCAGATTCTCGGTGATCATCACCCACGCCAGACCCGATACCAGCGCCGCATCGGTACCGGGGCGAATCGGGATCCATTCATCTTCGCGTCCGGCGCCGGTGTCGGTATAGCGCGGATCGATAATGATCATCCGGGCATTGGATTTCTGGCGCGCCTGCTCAAGATAGTAGGTCACCCCGCCGCCGCTCATCCGCGTTTCGCCTGGGTTGTTGCCGAACAGCACCACTAACTGGCTGTTTTCAATATCCGACGGGCTGTTGCCATCCGCCCAGCCGCCGTAGGTGTAATTCAACCCTGCGGCAATCTGCGCGGATGAATAGTCGCCGTAATGATTGAGATACCCACCGCAGCAGTTCATCAGACGGGCAATCAGGGTTTTCCCCGGCGGCCAGGAGCGGGTCAGCGTGCCTCCCAGCGTGCCGGTGCCGTAGTTCAGATAGATGGACTCGTTGCCGTAGTCTTTAATCAGGCGCTGCGTCGTGCTGGCGATGATATCGAACGCCTCTTCCCAGCTGATTTGCTCGAATTTACCCTCACCGCGTTTGCCTACGCGCTTCATCGGATATTTCAGCCGATCGGGGTTATAAACCCGGCGGCGCATAGACCGCCCGCGCAGGCAGGCGCGCACCTGATGCAGGCCGTCATAGTTATCGTCACCGGTATTATCGGTTTCGACGTATTGAATCGCGCCATCCACCACGTGCATGCGCAGCGGGCAGCGGCTACCGCAGTTGACGGTGCAGGCGCTCCAGACCACCTTCTCACTGGCCGGGGCAGGCGTGTCGGCGGCGTGGGCCATACGGGAAAAGGGTAACGTTAGTGCGTTGCTGGCCAGCGCCAGGCCGCCTATTGCCGTGGTTTTCATCAGACCACGGCGGCTTACCTCAGCAGCCAGTAAAGCATCGGGGGCTTTAATTTTCATGGATACTCGCTTTGGTTGCTCACAATAAACTGACAAGCGCTATATAGTGATATATATAAGGCTTTGAAATATTATTGGTTTTTTATGCTGGTTTAATCCAAAGGGAGTATCACTGCATTCGCGGATGGGATTATTGCCCGGTATCAATAAGGATGTAAAAAAAGCGCCCGCAGGCGCTTTTAAGGGAGAAGGTAAAAATTAACCGATATATTCGAGGCCGCGCATATACGGGCGCAGGATTTCCGGGATCTCGATACGGCCATCAGCCTGCTGATAGTTTTCCATCAGCGCCACCAGGGTACGACCGACCGCCAGGCCAGAACCATTCAGGGTATGAACGAGACGGGTCTTCTTGTCGGACTTGCTGCGGCAGCGAGCCTGCATACGACGCGCCTGGAAATCCCAGACGTTGGAACAGGAAGAGATCTCACGGTAGGTGTTCTGCGCCGGGACCCACACTTCGAGGTCATAGGTTTTGCAGGCGCTGAAGCCCATATCGCCGGTGCACAGCGCGACCTTACGGTAAGGCAGGCCCAGCAGCTGCAGCACTTTCTCGGCGTGGCCGGTCATCTCTTCCAGCGCCGCCATCGAGTCTTCCGGACGGACAATCTGCACCATTTCAACTTTATCGAACTGGTGCATACGGATCAGACCACGGGTGTCGCGACCATAAGAACCTGCTTCGGAACGGAAGCACGGCGTATGGGCGGTCATTTTTATCGGCAGATCGTCTTCATCGATAATTTCATCACGCACCAGGTTGGTCAGCGGCACTTCCGCCGTCGGGATCAGCGCGTAGTTGCTGCTGTCAGCCTCTTCTTCCAGCGGACGGGTATGGAACAGGTCGCCGGCAAATTTCGGCAGCTGACCGGTGCCATACAGGGTGTCCTGGTTAACCAGGTACGGGACATAGTTTTCGCTATAGCCATGCTGTTCAGTGTGCAGATCCAGCATGAACTGCGCCAGGGCGCGGTGCAGACGGGCCAGCTGGCCTTTCATCACCACGAAGCGCGAACCGGTGAGCTTAACGGCGGCGGCAAAATCCAGCCCCCCGTGCATTTCACCCAGCGTCACGTGATCGCGCACGTCGAAATCGAACTGGCGCGGCGTGCCCCAGCGGCTGACTTCAACGTTGTCGTTTTCGTCACGGCCAACCGGCACGTCATCGTGAGGAATATTCGGGATCGCCAGCGCGATATCGCGGATTTCCGCCAGCAGCGCTTCCAGCTCGGATTTTGCGGCATCCAGCTGTTCGCCGAGTTTGTTCACTTCCAGGCGTAATGGCTCGATGTCTTCCCCGCGCGCTTTCGCCTGGCCAATGGATTTCGATCGGGAGTTGCGCTCCGCCTGCAGGTTTTCCGTTTGCACCTGCAGAACTTTACGACGCTCTTCAAGCGCGCGAAGTTTATCTACATCCAGCTTAAAGCCCCGGCGTGCCAGTTTTTCTGCGACTGCGTCTGGCTCGGTACGCAGCAGATTGGGATCGAGCATGCTTATCCTGTGCTTATCGAATTAAAAAAAGAATAGTGGCCGCAGACTACGACCACGGAAATAGTGTAATAACCTTACCGCAACGCCTCAATTAGCGGTAGCGTTTTATCGGGCTATTTTGATCCTGTTCAGCGAGCCAGGCGAGCTTTTCGCCAATTTTGCCCTCAAGCCCCCGGTTTGTCGGGCGATAATATCGCGTTTGCGCCATTTCCTGCGGGAAGTACTGCTCACCGGCGGCGTAGGCGTTAGGTTCGTCATGAGCGTAACGATACTCCTGCCCATAGCCCATCTCTTTCATCAGCTTCGTCGGGGCATTGCGCAGATGCACCGGAACGTCATAGTCCGGACGGTCTCGCGCGTCGGCCAGCGCCGCTTTAAAGGCGGTGTAGACCGCATTGCTCTTCGGCGCGCAGGCCAGATAGACAATGGCCTGGGCAATCGCCCGTTCGCCTTCCGCCGGCCCGACGCGGGTAAAGCAGTCCCACGCCGAAATGGCCACCTGCATCGCCCGCGGGTCGGCGTTGCCGACGTCTTCCGAGGCAATCGCCAGACAACGGCGGGCAACGTACAGCGGATCGCCCCCGGCGGTGATGATCCGCGCGTACCAGTAGAGCGCCGCGTCCGGCGCGCTCCCGCGCACTGACTTATGCAGGGCGGAAATCAAATCGTAGAAACGGTCGCCTTTATTATCAAAGCGCGCGCTGCGCTCGCCGGCGATCTCGGTCAGCAGTTCCGCCTTCAGCACCCGCTTGCCCGCATCATCGCTCTCGGCCATATCGGCCATCATTTCCAGGGTATTCAGCGCCCGCCGCGCATCGCCGTTCACCAGTTCGGCGATGGCCCTGCGGGTCTCATCCGGCAATACGATATCCTGGCCGCCGTAGCCGCGGGTTTTATCGTGCATCGCCTGGTCAAGCACCTGCTCGATATCGTCGGTGGTGAGCGATTTCAGTAAGTAGACGCGGGCGCGGGAGAGCAGCGCCGAGTTAAGCTCAAAGGAGGGATTTTCGGTGGTCGCGCCAATAAAGGTGATGGTGCCATCTTCAATATGCGGCAGAAAGGCATCCTGCTGGCTTTTATTGAAGCGATGCACTTCGTCAACAAACAGAATCGTTCGTCGGCCGGCGTTGCGATTCTGCCGCGCGCGCTCAATGGCCTCGCGGATCTCTTTCACCCCGGAGGTCACCGCCGAGATCCGTTCGACATCGGCGCTGGCATAGCGGGCGATCACTTCCGCCAGGGTAGTCTTGCCGGTGCCCGGCGGCCCCCAGAGGATCATCGAATGCAGGTGCCCGGCTTCGATCGCCCGCGGCAGGGGTTTGCCCGGCGCCAGCAGGTGCTGCTGGCCAATATACTGCGCTAAATTTTCTGGCCGCATGCGAGCGGCCAGAGGTTGAAACGCGTTGTCGGAAAAATCGAGCGACAGATTGCTCACTTTCGCCTCTACTTACGTTGATCGTCCACCGTCACCCCTTTCGGCGGCGTAAAGGTGAACTTAGATGCGTCGACGGCGCCGTTCTGCTGCGATTTCAGCTGATAGCTGCTGCGCTGATCATCCTGCTCGACGGCGCTGAACTGATGGATGGTGCCGTCCCGACCGACGTTGATCGTGAACTGCTTCAGGTTGCCGCTGCCGCTTTTCGGCGTCAGCACAAAATCATCGCCGTTTTGTTTGATATTGTACTGCTGCCAGTCGCTGGACTGGTTGCGGGCAATCAGCATAAACGGCGTGTTGCTGGTGGCGTCTTTCAGCCAGGTCGCCGTGGCCTGCTCGACGAACGGGTTATAGAACCACAGGGTTTTACCATCCGAAACGAGGACGCTCTCATCCGGCTGGGTCATATGCCAGTTAAACAGATTCGGGCGTTTTACCCACAGGTCGCCCTGTCCGTCCTGCACGGCGTTGCCGCTGCCGTCGGTGACTTTTTGCGTGAAGCTGGCATGGAAGCTGCTCACTTTATCAAGACGGCTTTTTAAGTCACTGGCCGCATCTGCCCAGACCTGGCTGACGACCATACCAGACAGTAATGCACAGGTGATTGCGAGTTTTTTCATTGTTCTTCCTTAATGTGCGTCACTCCCGACGCGGGAGCCTCTTCTGCCCCTAATGTAGGACCGCCGACGGCGGCGGGACAGAAGAATTGGCTGATTTTGCGCTTATTTACCCAACTTTGCACTCATTCAAAGGGCGGCGGCGCCAGTACTTCTCGGTTACCGTTATGGCCCTGCTCGCTGACAATGCCCTGCGCTTCCATCTGTTCGATAATACGCGCGGCACGGTTATAGCCGATGCGGAACTGGCGCTGCACCCCTGAAATCGACGCTTTACGCTTCTCGGTCACAAAGCTGACCGCCTGATCGAACAGCGGATCCAGCTCTTCACCACCGTCGAAGCCACCGCCGCCGCCTTCGCTTTCGCTGTCGGAGGTAATGCCGTCTACATACTGCGGACGACCGCGGGCTTTCCAGTCCTGAACCACGGCGTGGACTTCCTGGTCGCGAACAAACGCCCCATGGACGCGCACCGGCGTGGTGGAGTTCGGCCCGGAGTAGAGCATGTCCCCCATCCCGAGCAGCGATTCCGCACCGCCCTGATCCAGAATGGTACGCGAGTCAATTTTGCTCGACACGGTAAAAGCGATGCGCGTCGGAATGTTGGCCTTAATCAGACCGGTAATGACATCCACCGACGGACGCTGCGTCGCCAGCACCAGGTGGATCCCCGCCGCACGCGCTTTCTGCGCCAGGCGAGCGATCAGCTCTTCCACCTTCTTACCGACGGTCATCATCAGGTCGGCGAATTCGTCCACCAGCACCACAATGTACGGCAGCTTTTCCAGTACCGGGTGCACGGCGTCCATACTGTCGCCTGGCTTCCAGTACGGATCCGGGATCGGACGCCCCATGCGCGCCGCTTCTGCAATCTTCTCGTTATAGCCCGCCAGGTTACGCACGCCCAGCGCCGACATCAGCTTGTAGCGACGCTCCATCTCGTTGACGCTCCAGCGCAGCGCATTGGCGGCGTCTTTCATGTCGGTAACCACTTCCGTCAGCAGGTGCGGAATACCTTCGTAGACCGACAGCTCCAGCATTTTCGGGTCGATCATGATGAAACGCACATCTTCCGGCTGCGCCTTGTAGAGCATGCTGAGGATCATGGCGTTGACGCCGACCGACTTACCGGAACCGGTGGTACCGGCCACCAGCAGGTGCGGCATTTTCGCCAGATCGGCCACCACCGGATCGCCGGCGATGTCTTTACCCAGCACCACGGTCAGCGGCGACGGGTTATCACGGAACTTGCTGTTGTCGAGCACTTCACGCAGGTAGACGGTCTGGCGCTTTTTATTCGGCAGCTCAAGCCCGACATACGGTTTACCCGGGATCACCTCCACCACGCGCACGGCGACCGTGGACAGCGAACGCGCCAGATCCCGTGACAGGTTAGAGATTCGCGCCGCTTTGACGCCAGGCGCCAGATTCAGTTCGAAGCGGGTGATCACCGGCCCCGGCGAGTAGTTCACCACATCCGCTTTAATGCGGAAATCGGCGAGTCGCGCTTCCACCAGTCGTGCCATCTGCTCGAGAGCAAAGGTATCCACCGGCTCGACTTCACTGGGCGGCGGCGTAAGCAGATCCAGCGACGGCAGCGGCGTCGTCGGCTTTTGCAGCGGTCGACTATCGCCATTGCGCATCAGCAGCGGGTGGATCAGGCTCTCCTGCGGCGCAGGCGCGGCAGGCTGATGCCCCGGCGGGGTAACCGGCTGGTGTTGCGGCACTGGCTGATGATGTACCGGCTGGTGCTGCGCAGGTTGATAACCCTGCTGCGGAGCGGCGGCCGGTTGTTGATAGTGCTGGGCTGGCTGCTGCGGCTGTACTTCCGGTGTCGGCGTAAACAGCGGCTCGCTCGGCCCCTCATTGACCAGGGTTTTCATCGGCGAGAATTCGTAATCCGCCGGCGAGAACGGATTGGCGCCCGGCGGCTGCTCGGAGGCGTAGCGCTGCTGCTGGGTGGCGGCAAACTGGCGCGCTAGCTCCGCTTCCGCCGCAGCGTCGGCATCATCGTCATCAGTCGCGTTATCGTCTTCCCAGCGATGGCCATAGCGCTGCTGTTGAGTGGCGGCGAACTGGCGAGCCAGTTCATCCTGCTCCATAGCATCCGCTTCCTCATCCGAGAGTAGCCCATCATCATAATGGGGGTCGCGCTCCGCCTGCCGCGCGCGCTGTTCTGCTTCCCGCTGCGACGGTAGCTTGATGCCGTAGGAGGCCAGTTCCCGACGCGTCGGGACGCGAACGCGATTAGGCCGCGGTAGTTTTGGACCAATGCCCTCTTTCACCTGTACCCGCGGTCCGCTGGAGGCCGGGCTGAACAATGGCGCCGTCGCTGCGGACGCGGCGGTCGCCGTCGTCGCGGCCGCTGAGCCGCCGCTGGCAGCCGTTGCCTGATGCACCCCGGCCGCCACCGCAGAAACCACGGTTGACTCCACGGGCGGTTTGGCCGGGGCGGCTGGCGGCGTCAGCGGTTTGGTGGCGATCGGGCTTTCCGGCTCCGGAATAGGCTGATACCAGGAAGCCAGCAGCTCGCGTTCGCGCGCCCGCTTCTCTTCCACTTCCTCGAAGTAATAGAGCGGCGGACGTTTCACTTCTTCCTGCACGACCTCAGGCTCTGGCTGCGCGGCAGGTACCGGCGCGGGCTCAGGCTGATACGCCTGCGGCGCGGGCTGGCCGGCATGCGGATCGTAACTCGGCTGCTGATACTGTGCAGGCTCGGGTTGATACCCCTGCGGCGCGGGCTGACCGGCATGCGGATCGTAAACCGGCTGCTGATACTGTGCAGGCTCGGGTTGATACCCCTGCGGCGCAGGCTGTTGCCCGGCATATGGATCGTAAACCGGCTGCTGATACTGTGCAGGCTCGGATTGATGCCCCTGCGGCGCGGGCTGACCGGCATGCGGATCGTAAACCGGCTGCTGATACTGTGCAGGCTCGGATTGATACCCCTGCGGCGCAGGCTGTTGCCCGGCATATGGATCGTAAACCGGCTGCTGATACTGTGCAGGCTCTGGTTGATACCCCTGCGGCGCAGGCTGTTGCCCGGCATATGGATCGTAAACCGGCTGCTGGTGCGGCGCATGCTCGGGTTGATACCCCTGCGGCGCAGGCTGTTGTCCGGCATGCGGATCGTAAACCGGCTGTTGATACTGCGCCGGCTCTGGCTGATACGCCTGCGGCGCGGGTTGCCCCGCTGGCGGCTGATAAGCAGCCTGCTGGAACGGGGCGGGTTCAGGCTGATAGGCCTGCTGCGGCGGATAGCTGGCTTCTGGCTGATAAGCCGGCGCAGCGCCCTGATGGCCCGCCGTCGACTCGCCCCACGCCTGCGGCGCGGCAGTGGCCGCCGCCGCTGCGCCCACCGGCTCAGCGATACTGTGGCCGTTCAGCAACGGATCGTAAGGGTCGAAATCGCCCGGGCGCGCGGCGCTGGCGCCGGAAAATAGCACATCATTCTCTGCGGGACGCGCGGCGCTGGCGCCGGAAAACAGTACATCGTCGGCGGCGACAGGCGCACCGCTGGCGCTGTACTGCACGGCCTCTTCCCCGTCGTCCATCCGTTTGCCGGAGAAAAGCGCCGCGTCGGTTTTACGCCCCATAGGATTGGTAAACTTCTCGGCCAGACGTTTACGCCGCGCCAGCGCGCTGCGCAAGATACGGGCCCGACGCGATTCCTGGGGGGTTGCCGCCTCTTCGTCGTCGTACTCTTCATCGTCGTCTTCGTATTCGCCTTCATCGACCCAGGTATCATCCCGACGGGTGCGGTTGCTGGCAAAGGTGAGTACGGACAGGATGCCGCCGCCCAGTTTTTCCGCAATGCTGACCCACGACCAGCCGGTAAACAGCGTCAGGCCGGCCGCCCAGATGCACAACAGAGCGATGGTGCCGCCGCTGCTGTGCAGCAGCGGTTGCAGGGTGGTGCTCAGCAGGCTGCCAATCACCCCGCCAGAGGCGAAGTACCAGATATCATCGGCGTTAATCGCCGCCAGACCGCAGGAGGTCAGGATCAAGGCTAACGCACCGATGAGACGCAGAGAAACGGCGAAATAATCAATGTATTCGTCGTTTTCCTGATGCCGCCAGGCAAACCAGCATCCGCCGATGATGATCACCGGGATGGTATAGGCCATGACGCCAAAAATGAAAAACAGGGTATCGGCAAGCCACGCGCCGGGGGCGCCGCCTAAATTATGAATAGGCTCATGCCATGCCGTTTGCGACCAGCTTGGGTCCGAGGGGTTAAAGCTCAGTAATGCCGCCATCAGCCAGATGGCGAAGAGGGAGCAAAGGATGAGCATCGCCTCAAGGAGTCGGCGCCCGCTGCTGAGTTTGGTAAGTTTGACTTCTTTGTCTTCGGTGTATTCCTGGCTCAAGAAAGGCTCTCCAGGTATCAGGCTGTTTCCTGCCTGCTGCTAAAACGGACAACAGCGCCGGGTCTCCCCGGCACTGTTGCTGTATGGATTAACAGGAGTGTAATCAAACTACGTCGAGTTTGCACCTGTTCCGTGTTAGCGCGTCTTAATAACCAGACGATTACTTTGCTTGACTTCTTCCATTACCACATAGGTACGGGTGTCGTTAACGCCCGGCAGGCGCAGCAAGGTCTCGCCCAGTAATTTACGATACGCTGACATATCCGGTACGCGGGTTTTCAACAGATAGTCGAAATCCCCGGAAACCAGATGACACTCTTGAATTTCTTCAAGTTTTTGCACTGCGGCGTTAAATTGCTCAAACACATCCGGTGCGCCACGATTCAGAGTAATCTCAACAAATACCAGAAGTGATGCATCCAGATAATGCGGGTTGAGCAGCGCCGTATAGCCCTGAATAAAACCCTGTCTTTCAAGACGACGCACACGCTCAAGGCAAGGCGTCGGAGAAAGTCCCACCCGTTTAGAAAGCTCGACGTTAGAAATTCGCCCATCTTTTTGCAATTCATTCAGGATGTTACGATCAATGCGGTCGAGATCTTTGCCAGGGCGCTTCTTGCTATCTACCATTATTATTGTCTCTCTGTATTCCTTCCCTACTCCTGT
>ENA-UPSY01002901-UPSY01002901.1-human-gut-metagenome-genome-assembly--contig:-NODE-2901-length-13448-cov-3.638770_pt1 | contig 13448 bp, 4 predicted proteins | sample MGYA00250044_ERZ773365 | MGnify/ENA primary metagenome ERZ773365 (study PRJEB29103, sample SAMN06111932) | human gut metagenome | biome: human gut; feature: ankylosing spondylitis patient; material...
ATGACCGTGAACGCGCGCTGGAGGAAGTCCTTTGCCTTCTCCCAGAGCAGCAGCGCCACGCTCTTGAGTCCGGGCATACGGTAGTTCGGCAGCTCCATGACAAACGGCACGGGCTTGCCGCGAAAGGCCGTCTTGTTCATGATGAGCGCCGCGAGGATGCCGATGAGCACGCCGAGCGCATACAACCCCAGCATGACAAGCGCGCGGTAGCGCGGGAAAAACGCCGCGGTAAAAAACGCGTAGATCGAGATCTTCGCCGAGCAGCTCATATAGGGTGTGAGCAGGATGGTCATTTTCCGGTCGCGGTCGGACGAGACGGTGCGCGTGGCCATGATGGCCGGCACCGAGCAGCCGAAGCCGATGAGCATCGGCACGATGCTGCGCCCGGACAGGCCGATCTTGCGCAGGGGCTTGTCCATGACGAAGGCCACGCGCGCCATGTAGCCGGTGTCCTCCAGAATGGACAGGAAGAAAAACAGCGTCACGATGATCGGCAGGAACACGAGCACGCTGCCGACGCCGGCAAACACGCCGTCAATAATGAGGCTGTGCACGACGGGGTTGATGCCGTAGGCCGTGAGCGCCGCGTCCACGACGCCGGTCAGCGCATCAATGCCGAGCTGCAGCAGGTCGGACAGCCACTTGCCGACGACGTTGAAAGTGAGATAAAACGTGAGCAGCATGACGAGCAGAAACATCGGCATGGCGGTATATTTGCCCGTGAGGATGCGGTCGATCTTCATCGAGCGCGCGTGCTCCTTGCTCTCATGGCACTTGACCACGGAACCGGCCACAACGGCCTCGATGAACGTATAGCGCATATCGGCCAGCGCCGCGTTGCGGTCGAGTCCGGTCTCGTTTTCCATCTGCACGATGCAGTGCTCGAGTAGCTCGCGCTCGTTCTCGTCGAGATCGAGCACCTGCGCCAGATCATCGCCGCCCTCAATGAGCTTGGCCGCGCAAAAACGCGCCGGCACGCCGATGCGGTCGGCATGGTCGGCGATAATGTGCACGACCGCATGGATGCAGCGGTGCACAGCGGAATCGTCCGAGCAGAAGTCCGTCACCTTCGGCAGCGTGCGGCTGCGCGCGACGCCCAGCGCCTGATCCACGAGCTCGGACACGCCCTCCCCATTCGCCGCCGAGATCGGCACGATGGGGATGCCCAGCGCCTGGCTCATCTTCTGCACGTCGATCGCGCCGCCGTTGGCACGCACCTCGTCCATCATGTTCAGCGCCAGCACCATCGGCACGCGCAGCTCAAGCAGCTGCAGCGTGAGATAGAGGTTGCGCTCGATGTTCGTGGCGTCGACGATGTTGATGATGCCGTCCGGCTTTTCATTGATGATGAAATCGCGCGAGACGATCTCCTCCTGCGTGTACGGACGCAGCGAGTAAATGCCCGGCAGGTCGACGACGGAGCAGCCCTTCTCATCGCGCATCTCGCCCATTTTCTGGTCGACGGTCACACCCGGGAAGTTGCCCACGTGCTGGTTCGAGCCCGTGAGGGCGTTGAACAGCGTCGTCTTGCCGCAGTTCTGGTTGCCGACGAGTGCAAAGATCATGCCGGCACCCCCTCGACCTCGATCTTCTCCGCCTCTTCGATGCGCAGCGTCAGCTCGTACCCGCGCACACGGATCTCGATCGGGTCGCCCATCGGCGCCACCTTTTGCAGCGTGACGCGTGTGCGGGGCGTGAGCCCCATGTCCAGCAGGCGGCAGCGCAGCGGGCCGTCCCCACCGACCGCCGTGATGACGCCTGAAGAACCGATTTTCAGTTTATCCAATGTCATTGCTTTTGCCTTTCCGTATAGATTGCATTCCCTTTACGATAAAATAGGTGTAGCACGCGGCAGCGGGGTTTGTCAAGTATATGACAGGAATTTCCGCACTTTTTACGGAATTTTCGCGAAAAAATGTGTGCGCGCCAACCAAAAATCCCGGAGCGACATTGCCGCTCCGGGATGTCCCGTTTTGGGGTTTTGGGGGTGTGCGCCCGCGCCGTGATTACGGCGTTTCGCCTTCTGCGGGCGTTTGCACCGTTTCTGGCTTCACCGTTTCAGCCGGCTGCGCGCTGGGCGCAGGGGAAGCACTGGTTTCCTCGGGCGAAGCGCTGGGCTCCTCGGGTGAGGCACTGGGCTCGACCGGAGCGCTCGGCGCACTCGGTACATCCGGTGCATCCGGCTCGTCCGGCTCGTCCGGCGTCAGCGGGAGCACCTGCATCATGTACTCCGCCATCATCATCGCAAACTGCTCGCGCGTCGTCACGCCCTGCGGATCGAGCAGCGCCTCGCGGCCGACTGCGACACCGGAGATCAGGCTCTCGGCGACCGCCCAGGTCATGGGCTCCTTCGCGAAATCGGAAACCTTACCCATGTCCGCGAACGTCGACAGATCACCATACACATTCATGTCACAGCCCTTGAACGCTGCGTACTCATACAGGATCGTTGCGACCTGCTCGCGCGTTGCATCGCCGTCCGGGTCGAACTTGCCGTCGCCGATGCCGGCCACGATCTTGTTCTCCGCCGCCCAGATCACCGCGTCGGTGTACCATCTGTTGTCCGCAACGTCACGGAAGGGATTCTCCCCGGTGACGGCGGGCTCGCCCTCGAGCGTATAGAGGATCTCAACGATCATCGCGCGGGACAGCTTGGTCTTGGGCTCAAAGGTCGTCGCGCTCGTGCCGAAGAAGAGCTTGTGCGCAACGACATATTCGATCGCGCCGTGTGACCAGTAGTCGGTCGACGGCATGTCGCTGAAGCTGTGGCCCGGGCAATGCTGATCGCCGGAGCACGGGATGCGCAGCGGATCCTGCCGCTCACAGACCGTGCAGTAGCCGCCGACATAGTGATGCCTTGCCGGGATGCGCTTTGAGCCTTCCAGCGTCGTGCCGCACACAGCGCAGACGATGCCGCCCGCCGTGCCATCCTCCGTGCAGGTTGCCGGAACGATCTCCGTCGCCTTCGGCGTATGCGGCTTCATCGGAACCTCTGCCTGCGCAACGAGCGTCTCGCCGCAGACGGAGCAGTGCTTGCCTTCCGTCAGGCCGGTCTGCGTGCAGGTCGCATCCTTCGCCGGGTCGATCACTTCCTTGTGACCGAGCGCCGGGATGCTCTCGTACATGACGTTTCCGTTTTCACAGGTGTAGGTACGCACGCCGCTCTCGGTGCAGGTCGGCTCCTTGGTCACGACACCATCGTCCCACGTATAGTTGAACTCTGCGCTCATCTTTGCGATGCGCGCGCTCAGCCACGTGTTGAGATCCTTGACGGTGTCGCCGTAAGTCGTTCCGTCGGGCCAGAAGTGATTGTCCGAGCTCGGCTTGCCGACGCGGACCAGCGGCCACTGGCGGTAGTTCATCGCGGCGCTGGCCGAGATGTGATCGTAATACCCCTGAACCTTGCCGTTGTCGCCGACAAGCGCCTGCGCCTGTGCAAGGAAGGTGTTGTGATAGTAGTTGTTCACCGCAGCGCGGAAGCCGGGGATCTTGGTAAGTGCCTGGACAAGATAGCGACCGTTGATGAAGGTGTTGTCCGACGTGATCACACCGGACCAGCCGCCGCCGCCGGTCAGCTCCATGTCCCAGACGGGGCCGGCGTACATGAGGCCGTCCACGTCCTTATAGAAGAAGAACGAGGAGTAGAACGCGTCGGAGTTGCCGGAGAGGTACTGGATCAGGTAAGCCTGAACCAGCGAGTTCAGATCGCAGTACTCATAGTAGTACTTGCCGGTCTGCGCGTTGTAGCCGGTATAGTTGCCGTCGGCATCCTGCGCGTAGACGGCGTCTTCAAACTCCTGATAGTACTCGCTGATGTAGGCCATAGCGTCCTTGCCGCACCACTCGGGGCTCTTGACATTCATCGCGGAGCCCTTGCCGGTGATGAAGCCGCTGGCCTCGTCATACTTCGGATTGTAGCTGTCGTCGAGCTTCGTGCCGTTGAGCTCCAGCAGGTAGCCGCCGGTGATGTTCTCCGGCTCGGTCAGGCCGGTGGTGTACTGGTAAGTCTGGCCGTACTTGTTCTCGGCCAGTGCCGTGGAAGCGTTCTCACCGTAGCCGGGGTTGCACGCCTCGTAGGCTTTTTCCATGTCAGTGATGTTGACGCCCGTCTTGTTGACGGAGTTTTTCTCACTGACGATGTATGTGCCGCGATACACGCCGTCGTAGTACAGATCCACCCAGTCGGTGCTGGCCGTGTACGGCATGCCGAGCGACTTGGCAAGATCCTTGAACATCTTGTCGCGCATGAGCGTTGCGTCGTGGGAGCCGGCGAGCAGCGTCCAGGTCTTAACCTTCTCGCCGCAGGCGATCAGGTCGGACTTGCCGTCGAGTTTGATCTGGTAGGACTTCTTCTCGGCGTTGGTGAAGGTGGTGTTGCCGCGCGCCTTGAGCTGCGTGAGCGCACCGTCATACACGGCCTTGCCGTCCTTGTCTACGACGAGCAGCTTGCCGGTCGCGATGTTGGACTTGCTGGCATCGACAAAGTCTCTGCCCTGTGTGGCCGGATCGTCACTCGTGATGTAGAGCGCGTTGATATTGGCCGACTGTGCGATGTGCACGACCGCAGCCTTCTGGCCGTTGACGAGAACCGCAAGATCATACAGGCCGTCCTGCGCATCCGCCAGCTTGGTGACGTTCACGGCAGCACCGTCGAGTGTCTGCGTGCCCTTCGTGCCCTGCAGCTCGATCTTGAGTGCGTCGCTGCTGTGCGTCGTGACCGTCAGGGCGAGCTTGCTCAGCTTCGCACTGGCCGGCAGGAACAGATACTGATCCGCACCGGACTGCAGGCCGGAGATCGTCTGTCCGTCGACCGTCGCACAGATGTCCTTGAACTGTTCGGACGGCGCGAACTGGTCGGCGTTGAGTGTCGTTGCGCTGACGACATTGGAATAATGCTGAGAATTGAACCAGGTGTCGCCGACCTTCGTGCAGCCGTATACGCGGAAGCTGTACGCCGTCGACGGGTTCAGGCCCGTGGCCACGCAGCTGGTCTGCGAGGTCACCTCCAAGACCTTCCAGGTATTTCCGCCGTCGCTGCTGATCTCCACGCGGTAGTTCTCAGCACCGGGAGCCGGATTCCAGCCGACGGTCAGACGCTTCTGGCCGACATCCGTCACCGCAACACCGGAGACGACCGGCGGAACGATCTCATACTGTGCGGACACGATGCCATAGTAATCGCCCATGCCGCGGATCGTCACGACGCCATAGCCGACCTTGGTGTTGTTGGAATAGGAAACATAGCCGTCAACACCCGCGTCGCTGGTCTTGACTGTCAGCTTCTGTCCCTCGTAGGTAGCCTCCACATAGCACGGTGTGCTGCCGCCCTTATAGGTGGCCGGCCACGTCTTGACCGTTGCCTTGGAGATGTCCCTGCCTACGAAGCCGCACTTCGTGCAGACATGGTTGTCATCCCACTTATGGCCCTCCGGCCAGAGAGATGCACTGTGATGAACGGCGCCGCAGGTCTTGCAGGTGGTCTCCAGCCAACCGTACTTCGTGCAGGTACGGGTGTCGACCGTCTCGGTCACGTGGGCGATGCCGTCATCGCCGAAGTGATACATCTTCTCGCCGATCTGCTGCCAGCCGGTGACATAGTCGCCGGCCAGGAAGTACATCTGCTGTTCGGTGCCCTCAACGGTCATCCAGCCGGTGTACTGCGCGTCCTTGACGTCGATCAGCTTGCCGCAGACCGCACAGGCAGACTTGCCATTCTGGTAGGTCGTCAGCTGGTGGCCCTTCGAGCAGCGGGAGCGCAGCGTCGTGGAATCGACCTCGCGGCCGTCCTTGCTGTCGTAAGCGGTGATCGTCATTTCCTTGCCGTTGGCCGTGACGTACAGGATCAGGCCCGCGTAGTCCTGCTCTTTGTACGCGAACGAGAAATCGGAGTCCATCGCATAGTTTTTGTCTTTGTTCTTCTCGCCCAGGTCGCCGCAAATGAAATAGGTCACGCCGTTTTCTGTGACGGGTTCGCCGTCCTTGGCCATGATGCGTGCATAGGAGTGGTTATGACCGGAGAAGACCACGTCGATGCCGGCAGCCTCTGCCGCAGCCGGGATCTGCTCATGGAACTTCTCGCTGCCTCCATTGACGTTCGTGTAATACGGCGGCTGGTGGATGGACAGGACCTTCCACATGCAGGTGCTCTGCGCCGCGTCCTGCTTGAGCCATTCGCAGGCTGCGCTCAGGTCGGCGCCGTTGTTGATGACGGCGACATAGACATCGCCGTACTCCATGGAGTAGTAGTCCTTGCTCGGGAGCTGAAGGATATTGCTGGCAGTGCTGCCGCTGAAGTCGCCGTAGTACTCATGGTTGCCGAGCGTGTGGATGAAGTCCACGTTCGGGAACGTGTGGTTAAACGCCTCCTGCATCTCGGCCCACATGGCGTAGTTGGTGCCGTTGTCGACATAGTCGCCCGTCTGGAGGCCGAAGTCGACCTGCTTGTCCTTGACGAGATCGCCGAGCGCGTCGAGGATCGCGATGCTCTCGGCATCCGCCTCACGGTCACCGGACATCTGCGTGTCGCCCATGACGACGAAGGCCGTGGTGTCCTGCTGCGCCGCGTTCGTGCGGAAGGTGTGCAGCTCGGACCATGTGCTGCCGTCGCCGACGCGGAACTCATAGTCCGTTCCGGCCGTCAGCCCCGTAAGCTGAATGGTGTTGACATAGGCAGCCTGTCCGGAGGTGGAGAAACCTGTAAGCGTGCAGTTGCCCTCCGCCGTCTGCCAGTCCTCCGCGCCCTTGACACGGTACTGCGCGACTGCCTTTCCGGCCGTGCCGATGCCGGACAGCCAGCTGATGTTCTGGTTCGTGCTGCTGCCCTGAACGGCGTTGAGATGGACGGCGGTATACTCCGTGCCGGCAGCGTCCGCCAGAACGGTGACCTTCGTCGCCTCGGCGACGCCCTTCGTGCCGACAGCCGTGAGCACGCAGACCGTGCCGGCGACCTTGGTCTTCATGGCATCGGTCTCGAGCAGGCCGTTGGCATCGGTCTTGCCGATCTCCGCGCCGTCGAGATACACGGTCACATCAGCGGCGGGACTGCCGTCCTTTTCATAGACCGCGATCACGCTGGACATGCCGACCGCCTGCGGGCCGGGCTGGATGCTGTAGTATGCCGACAGCGGCAGACGCACCGCCGCCTGCGCCGCCGTGTAGGCCTCGCCGTTCGCTGCGGTGAGCGCGATGTTGGACACGGTGTACGTAAACTGGTTGACCATCGTATCCAGATACGGGTTGATATTAAATTTCAGCGTGGCCAGCTCGCCCTCGACCGGGGCCGCCGACTCAAGGTGCAGCGTCAGCATGGCCTTCTTAAAGCCGGTCTTGGTGTACGTCAGTTTGCCGGTCACACCGTTGGCATAGGTCACCGTCGGCTCGCCGATGTCATCGTTGAGGTTGAGCATCGTGATGTCCGCGGAGCGAATCTTGCCGTCTGCCGTGACCGTCAGCGTATAGTCGCCGCCGAGCGGGACGAAGTCCGAGCCGCTGACGCTGACCGTTGCCGTGTCCTGCATATCGCCGGCAACGACAAAGGCCGTAGTCTTTTCGACCGTGTTGCCGAATGCATCGGACACGGAGACCGTCATGGTGTGCTTGCCGTTCTGGAGCGTCAGACGGACGGTCGCATTCGTATCGGAATTGTCCGACTGGATGGTCTCACCGTCGATCTTGACGGTCGTCGCCTTTGCATTGATGCCGGAGCGGTTCTGACCGTCCACATCGTCATACGTAGCGACCGCTTCGATTGCATTGGCGTTGATGACGGTGGAGCCGTCGTCCGCAAGCGTCTGGCCGTTGATCGTCATGTCGTGGATGACCGGGTTGTCCAGGTCATCGAGGTTCGTGCCGTAGACGGCGCGATAGTTATCGAAGTAGATGGTGCCGTTTTTGCGTCCGGCCTCACCCAAGGAGCCTTCCTGATAGGACAGCCAGAAGATGCCACGGCCCGGATCGATCGCCAGTGGATGCTCTGCATCGCTGTACAGGGTGCTGACATCAGCCGAACAATACATCCAGCCGCTCCAGTCAATGGTCTTCGAATCGCTCTGGCTCAGGAGTTCCAGATTTTTCACGGCGTAGCTCTGCGTATCGGGGTTCCAAACCATCAAGTCTGCGTGCAGAGAATATGCCGGTGTGTTCTCCGGCACATACACCCAGACACCGATCTCCGTAGGAGAGCCTTCAATCGTCAGCCGTTCTGCACCGCAGTAGCGAACATAGTAGTTAGAGTTGCTGGACTGATTATACGATGCATAATCATAGTCCAACTCCATAGAGCATTCGCCAAAACGTACTTGACCGCCCTCGGCCGCCGTCGTAATCTTCAGATCACCACTAAGATAATCCGCCAAAGAAGCATTCGGCCAAAGAAAATACGTATAGCCATCAGCAGCAAATGCACTCGCGGCGCCAAAGTAATTTTCCCAAGTTACAACCTGACCCGTGCTTTTGCTCGTATAACCGCCATTTGTATTTGGCCCACCTTCGCCGGCATACTTTGTCCAGCCCCAGTGGTAGTGCGCGCAGGTCTGGCGCTGGCCGTTGATGGGCTCAAAGTCCATGAGCGTCACCGGCAGCTTGCCGATCTCCACGCCGACCTCCGCCGACTTGGCACGGTCGTTTGCGTAAGTGACCGTGACGGTCGCGTTCATCGTGCCGCTGCCGGTACCGGCCACGAACGTGTTGCCATCCATATGGCCGACGTTATTATCCGACACGCCGCCCGTCTGGGACTTGATCGTCCATTTGAAGTCACCGGGCTTATAGACGATGTCCACACCGTCACACTTGGCGACAAGGCCGAGATTGGATGTCGCGCCAAAGTCCAGCGACACGGACGAGCTGCTGAAATACAGGTCCGTGATGTCCGCGATCTTCACGGTCGTCGTGCCCTTGACAGTGCCGTCCACAAGCAGACGCGCCGTCACATCGCCCTTATAGTTCTTCGCGGGCGTGAACAGGCCGTTGGCGTCGATCGTGCCGCTCTTGGCGTCCGCGACCGTCCAGGTCACATTCTCCGGGAGCGCGGCCTCGCCGCCGTTTTTATCCACGCCGATGGCCGAGAACTGGATCTGGCTGTCGGGCGTGTAGACCGTGTTGTTCGGGGAAAGGGAGGCATGGTCGAACACGCCGTCACTCTCCGCCGTGGAGACCAGCAGCAGGGCGCTGGCGACCGTGCGCTCCACACCGTCGGACGGGCGGTTGCGGACCTGAAGCTCCGCGGTGCCCTCGCGCTTGGTGGCGCAGGTGGCGGAACCGCCGCCGTCGAGAAAGATCGCATCCACCACGCCCTGCGCATACAGGAACGAAATCTCCTCATCGATCGTCATGCCGACCGAGTACGGGCTCTGGCGGCCGTCGGCCAAGAAGGTCACGACCGTGCCGTCCGCCTTGATGCCGATGCAGTTGCGCGGCATGAGGTCCGGATTCCCGTTGTAGCAGGGCTGTCCATCCTTGATCAGATAAAACGGGCCGGAAATCGCTTCCAGAACGTCGGAGCAGTCCACCCCGGCGTCACGGATGGCATAGGTGCCGTCCTTCAAAACCGCAAAATACGGCTCGTTGGCAACACCGTTATTCTTCTGAATGAGGTTGCCCTCCATGATGAGGTAACCGAGCGGCTGCAGCGTCTGCATGTTGTAGTAGTCGCCGTTCATGGCCATGATGACGTTGCCGCCGGTAGCCTTGGTGTAGTTGGCAGCCTGCAGCGTGGTCTTTTCCATGCTCCAGGCCAGATTGGCCGCCTTGTCCTTGCGGGACGCGGGCGTGCTGCCTTCTGTATAGTAACCGTTGTACGAGGCCTTGAATGTCGCCTTCGCACCCGGTGCGATCGTCGTCATAAAACCGGCGATCTGTGCATTGCCTTCCTTCGTATTCAGGAAGATGTCAGATTCCGTCACGCCGTCGATCAGCGTGTAATCCGTCTGACTCACAAGGATCTTACCGCTGGCAGGTTCGACGGGGTCTACGGTGTTCGCAGCCAGCGCCTGCGGGGCAATGAGCGTCAGCGTCATCAGGACGGCCAACACAAAAGCCCACGCTCTGTTCGCGAATCGGGTCGCTTTCACGACTCACATCAGCTCCTTTTCTGTAGTTTCCTCTCTAAATTTGTCAGCTCGATGTGTGAAAAAAGAAGAGATGAGGTTTTCCCATCTCTTCTTTGTGCTTTGGGGTCTATGATTTGTCTATTAGCAACCGAAGTCCTGATAGAAAAACATGTAATTTTCAGTGAGCTCCTTACTCTGCGAACGCGTTGTACAGGAACTCAACAGCCTCGGCACGGTTGCAGACCTTGTCCGGGCTGAACGTGGTGGCGCTGGTGCCGACAGTCAGACCGTTGGCCCATGCCCACTGCACTTCGTTGTAGTACCATGCGCTGACCGGAACGTCAACAAACGGCATATTGTCCGTTGCGCCGTCCGACAGCAGACGCACGAGGAAGCAGACCATCTCGGCACGGGTGCATTCCTTAGCCGGGCTGAAAGTCGTGCTGGTCGTGCCGGCAACGATGCCCGCCTCATAGGCCCACAGGAGCGCATCCTCGTACCAGGCAGCGGCCGGAACGTCGGTGAACGGAACAGTCTTGATGGTCGCGGCCGGATTGCCGGCGGCGTTCCACAGGAACTCGACCATCTGCGCGCGGTTGCAGGCTTCAAGCGGCGCAAACATCGTCGGGGTCATACCGACAGTCACACCGTTCTTGACGGCCCACATCACGGCGTCATAGTACCAGGCACCCTCTGCCACATCGTCGAACTTCATTTCAGGCTCAGACGGCTGGCTCGGCTGAGAGGGCTGAGACGGCTGGGACGGCTGGCTCGGCTGGGACGGCTGGCTCGGCTGAGAAGGCTGGCTCGGCTGGCTCGGCTGGGACGGCTGAGACGGCTGGCTCGGCTGGGACGGCTGGCTCGGGGTGGACGGCGCGGTCGTGCCGGACGGTTCCGACGGCATCGACGGGGCGGACGGGGCCACGCCCGCAAGAGCAGTCGTGGCGAGCAGGCAGACTGCCACCAAAAGCGTCAATACGACTGTCAGGATTTTTTTCTTGGACATGCTTTTTTCCTCCGTTTAAAAATAATTGCAAATTCCTGTCATTGGATGCTGGAATTCCATGCTTCCAGACGAGTTAGAATTCAACACTGTCATCGTATCACATGGTCTTCCATATTTCAAGCCCATTTCGGACAAAACATCCGGTTTTTGCAGCGATTTGTGCATGCGGGTGTCCCTCCGCCGCGCCCGGCGCTCTCAAGCCCCCGCATAGCCCGGAACACGCGCGCCGCCGCTCCTGCTGATTTGGTTTGACACACGGATGCGCATACACTTATAATAAACCACGGCATCGTCCAGACGCGCGGCGGCGATGCCGTTTTGATGCCGGAACGATGTAATTTTGACCCGAAGGAGGCGGTAGCATGATCCAGATCCTGATCGTAGACGACGAAAAGCCGATCTGCGACCTGATCCAGATGAGCCTGACCCGCGCGGGCTACCGGTGCACGTGCGTGTACGACGGTCTGGCCGCGGCGGACATTCTCGAGCGCAATGTCTTTGACCTCATCCTGCTCGACGTGATGCTGCCGAACGCCGACGGCTTCGAGCTGATGGAGTATATCCGCCCGCTGGGCATCCCGGTCATCTTTCTGACCGCGCGCGGCTCAGTCGACGACCGGGTGCGCGGCCTGCGCATGGGCGCGGAGGATTACATCGTCAAGCCCTTTGAGGTGCTCGAGCTGCTTGCGCGCGTAGACGTCGTGCTGCGGCGCTACAACAAGACCGATGCCGTCATCGAGATCGGCGGGCTGCGCATCGACACGCGCGCCATGCAGGTCTGGCGCGGCGCGGAGGAGATCGCGCTCACGCACAAGGAATATGACCTGCTGCTGTTTTTCGCGCGCAACCCCGGCACCGCGCTCTACCGCGAGACGATCTACGAGCACGTCTGGGGCGGCGAATACAGCTACGGCAGCAAGACCGTGGATCTGCACATCCAGCGGCTGCGCAAAAAGGTCGGCTGGGAAAACCGGCTGCTGGCCGTGAACAAGGTCGGCTACCGGCTGGAGGTGTGAGCGGATGAGATTTCGCGCAAAGCTCACGATCGCCATGGTACTGCTGCTGTCGCTGACCTACGGCATCGGCGGGAGCCTGATAATCGCGCAGTCGTTTTCCGCGTCGATCGACCGCGAGCGCGACGCCGCCGTCCAGACCTACCGCATGGTCGTGGACGTGCTGGATCTGCTCGGCGACAATGCCTCGCCCGGCACGGCGGCCAACACCGTCGCGCTCGTGCTGCACAAGCTCGGCAGCGGCGGGTCGAGCACGGCAGCGCGCATCCGATTCGGCGCACAGATGACCACAACGGGCGACACCGCGCTGCTCGACGCCGCGCCGGAGCCGTCCGACGGCGGCGACGGGCTCACGCGCATCGTGCGCACCGGCAACGGCCGGCACTACCTCATGCTCGGCGCCACGGCCGACGGCACGACCGTCCAGCTCGCGTTCGACGTGACGGAGGCCTACACCGTGCGTCAGACGCAGCAGCGCGCCTACCACACGACGTTCGTGATCCTCATCGCCATCGGCGCGGCCGTGTCGTGGGTCACGTCCTATCTGCTGACGCGCCCGCTCGGCACGCTTTCCCGCGCGTCGCGGGAGCTGGCGCGCGGCAACCTCAGCTACCGGGCGCCCGTGCGCTCGCGCGATGAGGTGGGGCAGCTCGCGGCCGACTTCAACCGCATGGCCGGGCAGCTCGAGCAGAACGTCAACCGCATTCAGGAGAGCATGGCGCTGCAGGAGCGGTTCATGTCCGACTTCTCGCACGAGATGAAAACACCGATGACCTCCATCATCGGCTATGCTGACCTTCTGCGCAGTCAGGTGCTCACGCCCGACGAACAGATGGACGCGGCAAACTATATCTTCTCCGAGGGCAAGCGGCTCGAAGCGCTGGGGCTGAAGCTGCTGGACATGCTCTCGCTCGACCAGTCGAAACTCCAGCTCGTACCCGCGAGCCCGGCCGACCTGGTGGCGGGGCTGCTCGAACACCTCAAGCGCGTGTACGCCCAGAAGGGCATCGCCCTGCAGTACCGCACGGCGGAGGGCATGTGCTTTCTGGAGCCGGACCTATTTAAAACCCTGCTCGTCAACCTCATGGACAACGCCCGCAAGGCGCTCGACAACGGCGGCTACATCTATGTCTGGCAGGAGATGCTGCCCGACGGCTGCCGCGTGCGCGTGCTCGACAACGGCCGCGGCATCCCGCCGGAGGCGCTCACGCACCTGACGGAGGCGTTTTACCGCGTGGACAAGTCGCGCTCGCGCGCACAGGGCGGCGCGGGACTCGGCCTGTCACTGTGCAACGAGATCGTGCAGCTGCACGGCGGCACGATGCAGTTTGAAAGCCGCGTCGGCAACGGCACGGTCGTGACCGTGGAGCTGAAAGGAGG
>ENA-UPSY01002904-UPSY01002904.1-human-gut-metagenome-genome-assembly--contig:-NODE-2904-length-13439-cov-3.735593_pt1 | contig 13439 bp, 15 predicted proteins | sample MGYA00250044_ERZ773365 | MGnify/ENA primary metagenome ERZ773365 (study PRJEB29103, sample SAMN06111932) | human gut metagenome | biome: human gut; feature: ankylosing spondylitis patient; material...
GGTAGATACAGCCTGCGCTCACTATCAGGCTACCGGAAGCACCAAGTTCCTGAATATCGCCAAGCGTTATGCTGATTGCGTGCAGCGTAAATACCCTGATATATCACCCGTACATCTTGATGCTGTGAAAACTGAAATCGCGAAAGCATCCGATGTGGCTTCTGAAGCCGGGGAGAATGTGCGCAGGTGGATTGATGATTTCAGACGAACTGAGGGCGGCTAATTCTGCAGGAGCGATAGCAACCGGCCTCCTTGCGCTAAAAATTCCTGTCCCTCTGACGACAGTTCAGTGGGCAGATCGACATTATTACCTTCCGAAAGAGTCATCTTACACCCCGGGGCGGTGGGAAACACTGCCGTTTCAGGTTGCCATCATGAACAGCATGGGGAATGACCGGATCCGCACTGTTAATCTGATTAAATCTGCCCGTGTTGGCTATACAAAGATGTTGCTGGGAGTGGAGGCTTATTTTATTGAGCATAAATCACGCAACAGCCTTCTTTTCCAGCCCACGGATTCTGCTGCTGAAGATTTTATGAAATCTCATGTGGAACCCACGATCAGGGATGTGCCGGTTTTACTCGATCTTGCACCGTGGTTTGGGCGTAAACATCGTGATAATACCCTCACGCTGAAACGTTTTTCATCGGGCGTGGGCTTCTGGTGCCTGGGCGGGGCTGCCGCTAAAAACTACCGTGAAAAATCCGTGGACGTGGTCTGCTATGACGAACTTTCCTCGTTCGAACCGGATGTCGAAAAAGAGGGGTCGCCAACCCTGCTTGGGGATAAACGTATTGAGGGCTCTGTATGGCCCAAATCCATTCGCGGCTCGACGCCTAAAATCAAAGGCACCTGCCAGATCGAAAAAGCCGCTAACGAGTCGGCGCATTTTATGCGTTTTTATGTGCCCTGCCCGCACTGTGGGGAGGCGCAGTATCTGAAATTTGGCGATGAGTCCACGCCTTTTGGGCTTAAATGGGAGAAGGACAGCCCTGAAAGTGTTTTCTACCTCTGTGAACATCATGGCTGCGTGATCCATCAGTCTGAGCTTGACCAGAGCAACGGGCGGTGGATCTGTGAAAACACGGGGATGTGGACCCGTGACGGTCTGACGTTTTTCAGCGCCGCGGATAATGAAATTCCGCCGCCGCGCTCCATCACGTTCCATATCTGGACGGCGTACAGTCCGTTCACCACCTGGGTACAGATTGTCTATGACTGGCTGGATGCACTGAAAGATCCCAACGGCCTGAAAACCTTTGTGAACACCACGCTGGGCGAGACCTGGGAAGAGGCCGTGGGCGAAAAACTCGATCACCAGGTACTGATGGATAAGGTTGTGCGTTACACGGCTGCGGTGCCTTCCCGGGTGGTTTATCTGACGGCGGGCATTGACTCGCAGCGAAACCGTTTTGAGATGTATGTCTGGGGATGGGCACCGGGAGAGGAAGCTTTTCTGGTGGATAAAATCATCATTATGGGCCGTCCCGATGAGGAAGAGACGCTGTTACGTGTGGATGCGGCGATCAACAAAAAATACTGCCATGCAGACGGAACCGAAATGACCATTTCCCGTGTCTGCTGGGACACCGGGGGGATCGATGGTGAAATTGTCTATCAGAGGTCAAAAAAACACGGTGTTTTCCGGGTGCTGCCGGTAAAAGGCGCATCTGTCTATGGCAAGCCGGTGATCACCATGCCGAAAACCCGCAATCAGCGGGGCGTGTATCTGTGTGAAGTGGGGACGGACACCGCAAAAGAAATTCTCTATGCCCGTATGAAAGCCGATCCCACGCCTGCGGATGAAGCCACGTCGTATGCCATCCGTTTTCCTGATGATCCGGAGATTTTTTCGCAGACAGAGGCGCAGCAACTGGTCGCGGAAGAGCTTGTGGAGAAGTGGGAAAAAGGAAAGATGCGTCTGCTGTGGGATAACAAAAAGCGGCGTAACGAAGCGCTGGACTGCCTGGTGTATGCCTACGCGGCATTACGTGTGTCCGTGCAACGCTGGCAGCTTGATCTGGCTGTACTGGCAAAATCCCGGGAAGAAGAGACGACCCGGCCAACCCTTAAAGAACTGGCAGCGAAGCTGTCCGGAGGAGTGAATGGTTACAGTCGCTGAACTGCAGGCGCTGCGTCAGGCGCGCCTTGATTTATTAACCGGTAAACGGGTGGTGTCTGTCCAGAAAGATGGTCGCAGAATTGAATATACGGCGGCTTCTCTGGATGAGCTTAACCGGGCGATCAATGATGCGGAGTCGGTACTGGGGACAACCCGGCGTCGCCGTCGTCCGCTGGGAGTGAGGTTATGAAACGAACGCCTGTCCTGATTGATGTGAACGGCGTTCCGCTTCGTGAGAGTCTCAGCTACAACGGGGGCGGTGCAGGATTTGGCGGGCAAATGGCGGAGTGGTTGCCACCGGCGCAGAGTGCCGATGCGGCCCTGCTGCCCGCGTTGCGTCTGGGGAATGCCCGGGCAGATGATCTGGTGCGCAATAACGGGATAGCGGCTAATGCGGTGGCCCTGCATAAGGATCATATTGTCGGGCATATGTTTCTGATCAGCTACCGTCCGAACTGGCGCTGGCTGGGGATGCGGGAGACTGCGGCAAAAAGTTTTGTCGATGAGGTGGAGGCGGCCTGGTCGGAATACGCCGAAGGGATGTTTGGCGAGATCGACGTGGAAGGGAAACGCACGTTTACGGAATTTATCCGTGAAGGTGTGGGCGTTCATGCGTTTAACGGCGAAATCTTTGTGCAGCCGGTCTGGGATACGGAGAGCACGCAACTGTTTCGTACGCGTTTTAAAGCCGTGAGTCCGAAACGGGTGGACACGCCAGGACACGGTATGGGGAACCGTTTTCTGCGGGCCGGTGTGGAGGTCGATCGATATGGTCGTGCCGTTGCGTACCATATCTGTGAGGATGATTTTCCGTTCTCTGGGAGTGGACGATGGGAACGGATCCCGCGTGAACTTCCCACCGGGCGTCCGGCCATGCTGCATATTTTCGAGCCGGTGGAGGACGGGCAGACCCGTGGGGCCAATCAGTTTTACAGCGTCATGGAACGGCTGAAGATGCTCGATTCCCTGCAGGCAACACAGCTTCAGTCGGCCATAGTGAAGGCGATGTATGCAGCGACGATTGAAAGTGACCTTGATACCGAAAAGGCCTTTGAATATATCGCCGGTGCGCCGCAGGGGCAGAAGGATAATCCGCTTATTAATATTCTGGATAAGTTCTCCACCTGGTATGACACGAATAGCGTGACGCTGGGCGGTGTCAAAATTCCGCACCTTTTCCCTGGTGATGATCTGAAACTACAGACAGCGCAGGATTCAGACAATGGATTTTCTGCGCTTGAACAGGCGCTGCTGCGGTATATCGCCGCCGGTCTTGGCGTTTCCTACGAACAGTTGTCCCGTGATTACTCGAAGGTCAGTTACTCAAGTGCCCGCGCCTCCGCCAATGAGTCGTGGCGCTATTTTATGGGGCGGCGAAAATTTATTGCGTCCCGGCTGGCCACGCAGATGTTTTCCTGCTGGCTGGAAGAGGCACTTCTTCGGGGGATTATTCGTCCGCCACGGGCACGTTTTGATTTTTATCAGGCGCGATCAGCCTGGTCACGGGCAGAGTGGATTGGTGCCGGAAGAATGGCCATTGACGGGCTCAAGGAGGTTCAGGAATCGGTGATGCGCATTGAGGCCGGACTGAGCACGTATGAGAAAGAGCTGGCGCTGATGGGCGAGGATTATCAGGACATTTTCCGCCAGCAGGTCAGGGAATCTGCAGAGCGGGAAAAAGCCGGACTCTCACGTCCGGTGTGGATAGCGCAGGCGTATCAGCAGCAGATAGCGGAGAGTCGCAGGCCGGAAGAGGAGACAACACCACGTGAGACGTAATCTTTCACACATTATTGCCGCAGCATTCAATGAACCGCTGCTTCTGGAGCCCGCCTATGCGCGGGTTTTCTTTTGCGCGCTCGGGCGCGAGATGGGGGCAGCAAGTCTTTCGGTACCACAGCAGCAGGTACAGCTTGATGCTCCCGGAATGCTGGCTGAAACGGACGAGTACATGGCCGGAGGTAAACGACCGGCCCGTGTTTACCGGGTGGTGAACGGTATTGCTGTACTGCCGGTGACCGGCACGCTGGTGCACCGGCTGGGCGGTATGCGGCCATTTTCCGGAATGACAGGCTATGACGGCATTGTCGCCTGTCTTCAGCAGGCAATGGCGGATAGCCAGGTGCGGGGCGTACTGCTGGACATTGACAGTCCGGGCGGGCAGGCCGCCGGCGCGTTTGACTGCGCTGACATGATTTACCGCCTCCGTCAGCAGAAGCCGGTCTGGGCACTGTGCAATGACACGGCCTGTTCTGCAGCCATGCTGCTGGCGTCGGCCTGCTCCCGACGGCTGGTTACCCAGACATCCCGTATCGGCTCCATTGGCGTGATGATGAGCCATGTCAGCTATGCCGGTCATCTGGCGCAGGCCGGGGTGGATATCACGCTGATTTATGCCGGGGCGCACAAGGTGGATGGCAATCAGTTTGAAGCCTTACCGGCAGAGGTGCGTCAGGACATGCAGCAGCGGGTTGATGCGGCGCACCGGATGTTTGCCGAAAAAGTGGCGATGTATACGGGGCTGTCTGTGGAAGCTGTCACGGGGACAGAGGCTGCCGTTTTTGAAGGTCAGTCCGCTATTAAGGCCGGGCTGGCGGATGAATTAGTCAATGCGTCGGATGCCATCAGTGTGATGGCCACGGCGCTGAACAGTAATGTCAGAGGAGGCACTATGCCGCAATTAACTGCAACGGAAGCCGCCGTGCAGGAGAACCAGCGAGTGATGGGGATCCTGACATGCCAGGAAGCGAAAGGACGTGAACAGCTTGCCACGATGCTGGCAGGGCAACAGGGCATGAGCGTTGAACAGGCCCGGGCGATTCTGGCCGCGGCGGCACCGCAGCAGCCGGTGGCATCCGCACAGAGTGAAGCCGATCGCATTATGGCGTGTGAAGAAGCGAAAGGTCGTGAACAACTGGCGGCAACGCTGGCGGCGATGCCGGAGATGACGGTGGAAAAAGCCCGCCCGATTCTGGCTGCTTCACCGCAGGCGGATGCCGGACCCTCACTCCGTGATCAGATCATGGCACTGGATGAGGCAAAAGGGGCTGAGGCGCAGGCTGAACAGCTGGCTGCCTGCCCGGGAATGACTGTGGAGAGCGCCCGGGCTGTGCTGGCTGCGGGATCAGGTAAGGCAGAACCGGTCTCTGCATCCACAACCGCCCTGTTTGAACATTTCATGGCGAACCATTCACCGGCTGCGGTCCAGGGGGGCGTGTCACAGGCGTCAGAAGACGGTGATGCGGACGTGAAAATGCTCATGGCCATGCCATGAAGTCAGTGCTGAACATCAATACGAGGTTTTAACAATATGGTGACGAAAACCATCACTGAACAGCGTGCGGAAGTACGTATTTTTGCCGGTAATGATCCGGCTCATACCGCCACAGGCAGCAGCGGGATTTCCTCGGCAACACCGGCACTGACGCCCCTGATGCTGGATGAAGCCAGCGGGAAACTGGTGGTCTGGGACGGACAGAAAGCCGGTAGTGCGATTGGCATACTGGTACTGCCGCTTGAAGGCACAGAGGCGGTGCTGACGTATTACAAGTCGGGGACCTTTGCGACGGAGGCAATCCGCTGGCCTGAAAGTGTGGATGAACACAAAAAGGCAAATGCCTTTGCCGGTACAGCCCTGAGTCACGCGGCTCTGCCGTAACACGTTATCAGGCCACCATGGTGGCCTGACTGATTTCTGAATGAAAGGAACTGATTTATGGGATTGTTTACGACCCGCCAGTTACTCGGTTATACCGAACAAAAAGTTAAATTCCGTGCGCTGTTTCTGGAGCTGTTTTTCCGCCGTACGGTGAATTTCCACACCGAAGAGGTGATGCTGGACAAAATTACCGGAAAAACGCCGGTGGCGGCCTATGTCTCCCCGGTTGTTGAAGGAAAAGTGCTGCGTCATCGCGGTGGTGAAACCCGCGTGTTACGTCCGGGCTACGTCAAGCCGAAACACGAATTTAATTACCAGCAGGCGGTTGAGCGTCTTCCCGGTGAAGATCCGGCTCAACTGAACGACCCGGCCTACCGTCGTCTGCGTATCATCACCGATAACCTCAAACAGGAAGAGCATGCCATTGTCCAGGTGGAAGAAATGCAGGCGGTGAATGCCGTGCTGTATGGCAAATACACCATGGAAGGGGATCAGTTTGATACTGTCGAGGTGGATTTTGGACGCTCTGAAGGAAATAACATTGAGCAGGCCGACGGTAAAAAATGGTCTGAGCAGGACCGTGATACGTTTGATCCGACGCATGATATTGACCTCTACTGCGATCAGGCCAGCGGTCTTGTGAATATTGCCATTATGGACGGTACTGTCTGGCGTCTGCTGAATGGTTTTAAGCTGTTCCGCGAAAAACTGGATACCCGTCGCGGCTCAAATTCACAACTCGAAACGGCAGTGAAAGACCTGGGGGCGGTGGTGTCTTTCAAAGGGTATTACGGCGATCTGGCCATTGTGGTGGCGAAAACGTCTTATGTGGCAGAGGACGGTACCGAAAAACGTTATCTGCCGGAGGGCACGCTGGTCCTGGGAAATACGGCTGCAGATGGGATCCGTTGTTACGGTGCCATTCAGGATGCGCAGGCGTTGTCCGAAGGTGTGGTGGCTTCTTCCCGTTACCCGAAACACTGGCTGACCGTGGGCGATCCGGCCCGTGAATTTACCATGACGCAGTCCGCACCGCTGATGGTGCTGCCGGATCCGGATGAGTTTGTGGTGGTGCAGGTGAAATAATCCGTGAGCGGGGGCGAAATGCCCCCGTGTCTTTTTTCACAGGGGGCTGATATGGCAACAAAAGAAGAAAATCAGAAACGTCTTCGTCAACTGGCTGGCCTGCTGGGGCGCGAGGCGGATATGTCGGGGAGTGCTGCGGATATTGCTCAACGTGTGTCTGAGTGGGAAGAGGAGCTTGCTGTTTCCCCGGAGGGCATTATGCACTCTGATGAGAGCGGGGCTGATCAAAATCACACAGACGATGGTGAGCAGTTGCACAACACTGATGCTACGGATGATGTTAAAGCGGTCCGTATGCGGAAATGCCTGCATGTGATGGGGTATTGCCCGGAGACAGGCCGTCCCGTTGAACTGACGTACCGGGGCATGCGTGTTCTGGTGCCATTACCACTGGCGACAGCCATGATACAGCACGGAACGGCTGAGCATGCGTGATTTTCAGAATGCCTTTGATGCTGCCCTCGCCGGGGTGGACAGCACGATTGTTGAAGTGATGGGGCTCTGTGCGCAGTTCACCTCGGGGGCACAGTGTGGCAGCGAAGTTCAGGGGGTTTTTGACGATCCGGAGTCGCTGGGGTTTGCCGGTGGCGGGGTCCGTATTGAAGGAAGCAGCCCGTCATTATTTGTGCGGACGGATACGGTTCGTGCCGTGCGGCGTGGTGACACGCTGACCATTAATGGTGAGATATTCTGGGTGGATCGTGTTTCTCCGGATGACGGGGGCAGCTGTTATCTCTGGCTCAACCGTGGTCAACCACCCGCAGTTAACCGGCGACGATAAACGCAGGGTGAAATTATGGCGATAAAAGGGCTTGATCAGGCGATTGACAATCTGAGCCGGGTTCGTAAAAACGCCATTCCGGCGGCTTCAGCAATGGCCATTAACCGCGTGGCCACAACGGCGATTAATCAGTCTTCATCACAGGTTGCCCGGGAGACAAAGGTTCGCCGGAAACTGGTTAAGGAACGGTCCAGACTGAAACGGGCGACGGTCAGAAATCCGAATGCCAGAATTATCGTTAACCGCGGTGATCTCCCTGTGATTAAGCTGGGGATCAGGATGCTGGGGCGTCGCCCGAACAGCATACTTAAAGCCGGTCGGCATCGGTATCAGCGGGCATTTATTCAGCGATTAAAAAATGGTCGCTGGCATGTCATGCAGCGTGTGGCCGGGAAAAACCGTTACCCCATTGATGTGGTGAAAATCCCGATGGCGGCCCCACTGAAACAGGCATTTGATGAGAATGTTGACCGTATCCGGCGTGAACGCCTGCCTAAAGAACTGGCATACGCGCTGAAACAACAACTGAGGATTGCAATAAAACGATGAAACACACTGACATTCGTGCCGCAGTGCTGGATGCACTCGAGCAGCATGAACACGGGGCGACGCTGTTTGATGGTCGCCCCGTTGTTTTTGACGAAGAGGATTTTCCTGCGATCGCGGTTTATCTGACGGATGCAGAGTATACCGGTGAAGAGCTGGATGCAGATACCTGGCGGGCCACGCTGCATATTGAGGTGTTTTTACCGGCACAGGTACCGGATTCAGAGCTTGATCAGTGGATGGAAAGCCGGATTTACCCGGCGATGACTGCGATCCCGGCACTGGCAGGACTGATTACCACGATGGTTACGCAGGGCTATGAGTATCGTCGTGATGACGATATGGCGTTATGGAGTTCTGCAGATCTGACTTATTCCATTACATACGAGATGTGAGGACGATATGGCAACACCAAATCCCCTGGCGCCGGTAAAAGGTGCCGGTACCACTCTGTGGGTTTACAACGGCAAGGGTGATGCTTATGCAAACCCGTTGTCAGACGATGACTGGCAGCGACTGGCTAAGGTGAAGGATCTGACGCCGGGCGAGATGACGGCAGAATCCTACGATGATAACTACCTGGATGATGAAGACGCGGACTGGACCGCGACCGGGCAGGGGCAGAAATCTGCAGGTGATACCAGTTTTACGCTGGCCTGGAAACCGGGAGAGGAAGGCCAGAAAGGGCTTATAGGCTGGTTTGAAAGCGGCGATGTCCGGGCCTATAAAATCCGTTTTCCGAATGGCACGGTGGATGTGTTTCGTGGCTGGGTCAGCAGTATCGGTAAGGCCGTGACGGCGAAAGAAGTGATCACCCGCACGGTGAAAGTCACTAACGTGGGTAAACCTTCTGTAGCGGAAGAACGCAGCAAAATTACGCCGGTCACTGCGATTAAGGTAACGCCGACAGGTACGGTTGAAAAAGGGAAAACAACCACCCTGACCGTTACTGTGGAACCGGAAAATGCAACGGATAAGACATTCAGGGCGATTTCCGCCGATCCATCAAAAGCCACCATTAGCGTGAAAGATATGACGATTACTGTGACGGGGGTTAAGGATGGAAAAGTCAGCATCCCTGTGATTTCCGGTAATGGTCAGTTTGCTGCGGTGGCTGAAATTACCGTTAATAATGTGCCGGGTGGCTAAAGAGCTGAGAGATAAGCGATGTTCCTGAAAACAGAACAATTTGAATATAACGGTGTATCCGTCACGCTTTCTGAGCTGTCTGCGCTGCAGCGTATTGAGCATCTTGCCCTCCTGAAACGGCGGGCAGAAGAGGCTGAAGCCAGCGGCAACCTGCAGGTGAGTGTGGAAGATCTTGTCAGAACCGGCGCGTTTCTGGTGGCGATGTCCCTGTGGCATAACCATCCACAGAAAACGCAGTCACCGTCAATGAATGAGGCCGTGATGAAGATAGAGCAGGAAGTGCTCACCACCTGGCCTGCCGATGCCATTGCCCGGGCGGAAGACGTGGTGTTGTGCCTGTCCGGGATGATCGAAGCTGTTCGTCCGGATACTGATATTACTGAAGTGGCGAAAAATAACACGCTGACTGATGATGATTTTTCTGCGGGAAAGTCTTCGACGGCGAGCTGAACTTTGCCCTCAGACTGGCGCGTGAGATGGGGAGACCCGACTGGCGCGCCATGCTTGCCGGGATGACATCCACCGAATATGCCGACTGGCACCGTTTTTACCGCACGCATTATTTTCAGGATACCCAGCTGGATATGCATTTTTCCGGGCTGACGTACGCTGTACTCAGCCTGTTTTTTTGCGATCCGGATATGCATCCCTCTGATTTCAGTCTGCTTGTCCCCCGGCATGAGGAAGAGCAGGTGGAGAGGCCGGATGAGGACAAAATGCTGATGCAGAAAGCGGCAGGACTTGCCGGAGGCGTCCGGTTCGGTGGGGACGGAGGGCGCGATATTTTATCGTCTGCGGATGTGGCGGATGTCATGGTGGATGATGCCGCATTAATGATGGCTTCAGCGGGGATTCCGGGAGGTGTGAGATATGTCCCAGCCGGTTGGTGATCTTGTTATTGACCTGAGTCTGGATGCTGTCCGTTTCGATGAGCAGATGAGCCGGGTAAGGCGTCATTTTTCAGGTCTGGATACCGACGTCAGAAAAACCGCCAGTGCTGTTGAACAGGGCCTGAGCCGCCAGGCGCTGGCTGCACAAAAAGCCGGGATTTCCGTCGGGCAGTATAAAGCGGCCATGCGAACCCTGCCCGCACAGTTTACGGATATCGCCACGCAGCTTGCCGGTGGTCAGAATCCCTGGCTGATCCTGCTGCAACAGGGCGGTCAGGTGAAGGACTCCTTCGGCGGGATGATCCCCATGTTCAGGGGGCTTGCCGGTGCGATCACCCTGCCGATGGTCGGGGTCACCTCGCTGGCGGTGGCGACAGGTGCGCTGGTGTACGCCTGGTACCAGGGAGATTCCACGCTTTCAGCGTTTAATAAAACCCTGGTTCTTTCCGGTAATCAGTCCGGACTGACTGCCGATCGTATGCTGACTCTCTCAAGAGCCGGGCAGGCAGCAGGGCTGACGTTTAACCAGGCGAGAGAGTCACTGGCAGCCCTGGTGAATGCCGGTGTGCGTGGTGGTGAACAGTTTGATGCCATCAACCAGAGTGTCGCGCGTTTTGCTTCTGCATCCGGTGTGGAGGTGGACAAGGTTGCAGAGGCTTTCGGAAAACTGACCACTGACCCGACGTCGGGGCTGATTGCAATGGCGCGCCAGTTCCGTAACGTGACGGCAGAGCAGATTGCGTATGTTGCACAGCTGCAGCGTTCCGGAGACGAGGCCGGGGCATTGCAGGCGGCGAACGATATCGCCACGAAAGGCTTTGATGAGCAGACCCGTCGCCTGAAAGAAAACATGGGAACACTGGAGACCTGGGCGGATAAAACAGGGAAGGCATTCAAATCGATGTGGGATGCCATTCTGGATATCGGTCGTCCGGAATCCTCAGCGGATATGCTCGCCAGTGCGCAGAAGGCATTTGATGAGGCGGATAAAAAATGGCAGTGGTACCAGAGTCGGAGCCAGCGCCGCGGTAAAACCTCCTCTTTCCGGGCCAACCTTCAGGGCGCATGGAATGACCGGGAAAATGCCCGTCTGGGGCTGGCAGCGGCCACGCTGCAGTCGGATATGGAAAAAGCCGGTGAACTGGCCGCCAGGGACCGGGCCGAACGGGACGCATCACAGCTGAAGTATACCGGAGAGGCGCAGAAGGCGTATGAGCGTCTGCTGACGCCGCTGGAGAAATATACCGCCCGTCAGAAAGAGCTGAATAAGGCCCTGAAAGACGGAAAAATCCTGCAGGCGGATTACAACACGCTGATGGCGTCGGCAAAAAAGGATTATGAATCGACGCTGAAAAAGCCGTCAGGTGTGAAGGTGTCTGCCGGTGAGCGCCAGGAAGACCGGGCGCATGCAGCCATGCTGGCGCTTGAAACCGAGCTCAGGACGCTGGAAAAACACAGCGGTGTGAATGAGAAAATCAGCCAGCAGCGCCGGGATTTATGGGAAGCGGAAAATCAGTATGTGGTCCTGAAAGAGGCCGCCACGAAACGGCAGTTATCTGAGCAGGAAAAATCCCTGCTGGCCCATGAGAAAGAAACGCTGGAGTACAAACGCCAGCTGGCTGAGCTGGGCGACAAGATTGAACACCAGAAACGGCTGAATGAGCTGGCACAGCAGGCGGCGCGGTTTGAACAGCAGCAGAGCGCGAAGCAGGCGGCAATCAGCGCAAAAGCCCGCGGACTCACCGACCGTCAGGCGCAGCGGGAGTCGGAAGAGCAGCGCCTTCGTGAGGTGTACGGTGATAATCCGGCTGCGCTGGCGAAGGCCACATCTGCACTGAAGAACACCTGGTCTGCGGAGGAGCAGCTTCGTGGAAGCTGGATGGCCGGGATGAAGTCCGGCTGGGGCGAGTGGGCGGAAAGTGCGACGGACAGTTTTTCGCAGGTTAAAAACGCGGCCACGCAGACCTTTGACGGTATTGCACAGAATATGGCAGCGATGCTGACCGGCAGCGAACAGAACTGGCGTGGTTTCACCCGTTCTGTGCTGTCCATGCTGACAGAGATTTTTCTGAAGCAGGCGATGGTGGGGATAGTCGGGAGTATCGGCAGCGCCATTGGCGGGGCTGTTGGTGGCGGCGCATCCGCGTCAGGCGGTACAGCCATTCAGGCTGCGGCGGCGAACTTCCATTTCGCGACCGGGGGATTTACGGGGACGGGGGGTAAATATGAACCTGCGGGGATTGTTCATCGCGGGGAGTTTGTCTTCACGAAGGAGGCGACCAGCCGGATTGGTGTCGGCAATCTGTACCGCCTGATGCGGGGCTATGCGGAAGGTGGTTATGTCGGCGGTGCCGGAAGTCCGGCGCAGATGCGGCGGGCGGAAGGCATTAATTTTAATCAGAACAATCACGTGGTGATTCAGAACGACGGCCCCAACGGGCGGGCAGGGCCGCAGCTGATGAAAGCGGTGTATGAGATGGCCCGCAAGGGGGCACAGGATGAACTCCGGCTGCAGTTGCGTGATGGCGGTATGTTATCAGGGAGCGGTGGATGAAAACCTTTCGCTGGAAAGTGAAGCCGGATATGGAGGTGAACTCGCAGCCATCGGTGCGTGAAGTGCGTTTTGGTGACGGGTACTCACAGCGTATGGCGGCAGGGCTGAATGCTGACCTGAAAACATACAGGGTGACGCTTTCCGTGACCCGGGAGGAGGCCCGGCATCTGGAAGCGTTCCTGGCAGAGCACGGTGGCTGGAAGGCATTTTTGTGGAAGCCACCCTATGCATACCGGCAGATAAAGGTGACCTGTGCCGGGTGGTCTGCACGGGTCGGGATGTTGCGCGTTGAGTTCAGCGCGGAGTTTAAGCAGGTGGTGAACTGATGCAGGATATTCGCGAAGAAAGTCTGAACGAGTCGGTTAAGTCAGAGCAGTCACCGCGGGTGGTACTCTGGGAAATCGACCTGACGGTACAGGGTGGTGAGCGGTATTTTTTCTGTAATGAGCTGAATGAAAAAGGGGAGCCGGTCACCTGGCAGGGGCGTAAGTATGAGGCATACCCGATTGACGGCAGCGGCTTTGAGATGAACGGCCGGGGCAGCAGTGCCAGACCGTCGCTGACGGTGTCCAATCTGTTCGGTCTGGTCACCGGAATGGCGGAGGACCTGCAGAGCCTGGTGGGGGCCACGGTGGTCCGCCGCCGGGTGTAT
>ENA-UPSY01002917-UPSY01002917.1-human-gut-metagenome-genome-assembly--contig:-NODE-2917-length-13369-cov-8.882034_pt1 | contig 13369 bp, 13 predicted proteins | sample MGYA00250044_ERZ773365 | MGnify/ENA primary metagenome ERZ773365 (study PRJEB29103, sample SAMN06111932) | human gut metagenome | biome: human gut; feature: ankylosing spondylitis patient; material...
TTTTTCTGTATTTTTATACTTTTATTGGGGAATGCTATGTTGAAGATGGGGACTTCCAGTGCTTACTTTTTAATTTTACATACATCTCGATTAAAAGGAGCTTGCTAAAGTGGTCATTTATCATTCTTTTTTGTTTCTCAAATCCTTACCTAGAAAGAATTTTCAATTTTTAGAAAAAACATGAAAATCTTATGAATGCGTTTGATTCTTCTAATGAAAGATGTTAGAATGGTGGCATTAAACGGAAAAGGGGAACTTTTATGGAAAATAAAGTTCATTTTAAACTTCATAAAGTGAAGAAACAATGGGTCACTATCGCAGTGTCTGGTTTGGCACTTGGTGCCTCATTGATTGGTGTTGGTGTCTCTGCCGACGAGCAAGCTACGAATCAAGTCACCTCAGCAAGGACACCTGAAAGCGTCAGCCAGGAACCAGATCTTGTCGTCACAGAAACAACTGTAGCTACGACAAAAGCTGATCAAGTCGCAACCAATCAGACAACTGATACAACTGCTACTGTTACAGCTGATAAGCAGCCAGTCCTTAAAGAAGACCAAGCAAGTAGCACTTACAATTTGACTAGTGGCGAAACGAGAACTGCTACTCCAACTTCAGAAACAACTAGCACAGTCACTGAAGTAAACAGTCAAGCACCAGAACCTGTTGAAACTACTGTCGTTTCTGGCGGTCAATTCAAGAGTGATGCTGAAGGTAACTGGTACTACCTTAAAGACGGGAAAAATCTGACAGGTGCCCAAAACGTTGACCATTTCGACCTTTATTTCCACGAGGACGGAAAGCAAGCCAAAGGTGAGATTATCACTGAAAATGGACAATCTTTCTACTATGACAAAGCCAATGGACGTAAGGTAACCAATACCTCTATCAACATCGACGGTCAAGCCTACAATGCTGATGCCCAAGGTCGTTTGACAGCAGTTCTCCCTGAAACGAACAAACGCAACCAGTTTATCGAAGATAATAACCACAACTGGTATTACCTCGGCAAAGATGGCAAACCCGTCACTGGTGCTCAGACCATTGATACATTTAACCTCTACTTCCACGAAGACGGTCGACAAGCTAAAAACGAAATCGTTACTATTAATGGTGATAGCTACTATTTCGATAAAGACAATGGTCGTCGTGTGACAGGTCTCTACTACGTTGATGGTGCTAATCACAAATACTCAGGCTATTACTACTTCGACAAAGATGGCAAGATGGTTAAAGATGATTTTGTCACTGAAAATGGCAACACCTACTATTTTGATGCTACTGGCTATCAACCTAATTTTGTCTTTGTTTCGGATAAAGCTGGGAATTGGTATTACATGAGTGACTTCAAGGCAACTAAAGGCTTCTCAGCCCCATTTGGTTTCCAAACCGAATTCCTAGATCGTAGCCAAGCTGACTACAAGACAAGTGTTCAAAACCTAAACGGTCAACAGTATTACTTTGATCCTAAGACTGGTATCATGGTAACCAATCGTTATATTTCTGACGACAAGGGTAATTGGTATTACTTTGGTAAAGATGGTAAAGCACTTCACGGTTTTCAAACGGTAGACGGTAGCCTTCACTACTTCAATGACAATGGTCAACAAGTCAAAGGAGACTTCCTTTACTACTATAACGATATCTATTATTTCGATAAAGACAATGGAAATCCCGTAAAAAACCAATTCGTTAATAGAGATAACTCTTGGTACTACTTCGGAGCTGATGGTAAAGCCGTATCTGGTTTCCAAACCATTAACGGACAGAACCTATATTTCCACGAATATGGTGTCCAAGCCAAGGGACAACTGGTTACCGTTGACGGCAAAACCTACTATTTCGACCCAAATACAGGTGACAAGTGGGTTAATCGTTCACTTACCCTAAACGGTACGGTTTATAACTTTGACAATAATGGTGTGGCGACGACTAAAGCTGACCAAACAACAAATCGAAACCAATTTGTTAAAGGTACTGATCAAGAATGGTACTACTACGATGCTAACGGAAAAAAGGTCACTGGTTTCCAAACTATTAACAAGGACCTCTACTACTTTAACGAGAAGGGCCAACAAGTTCGAGGAGGTATTTTCAACCTAGGTGATAACTACTACGTCGCCAACAAAGATACTGGTGCTGTCCTACGTAATGCCTTCTACCATGATAAATCTACTGGTCGTTACGGTGACTTCTCTGAAAACATCTACTACGCTGGCAATGATGGTGCCTTCAAGACAGGCTGGTTAGAAGTCAACGGTAACCGTTACTACGCTAGCGACTATTCTGATGACGATACCCCCAAAGGAAACCTCTACACAGGAGTTATCAACTCTCAACTCTTTAGTCCAGATGGAAAACTCTTGACAAACGGTCTCTATCCTGAATTCAAGCGTACTGGTGAAAATGCTTATGAACTTGAGGGTGTCTATGTCACAGATACTGACGGTAATATCAAAGAAGGTCCTTATCAGTATGATGGCAAGGTTATTGGGTCTAAATATAGTAGCGTCCGCCAATCCCAATGGTCAACTTTTGACGAATGGGACATTCTTAATGGACACCTCTACCATTTCGACTCAATGCCAATGACCTTCACAGCACCAAATGGTCAAAAAGTGACCACAAACGTTGCCATTGCAACAACTAACAAAGCCCTTACATATCGCGGTGTACCCTTTAATTTTGATGCCAAGGGTATTGATGCAACAAAAGAAAAAGCTATCCACTTTGACCAATTGCAGACGGATGCTAGCGGTACAAGTTATCTCTATGAAAATGGTCAAAAAGTCGCTGGTTTGAAGACCTTTGATGGCGTCAGTTACTATTTCTATGACGATGGCCACCAAGCTAAAGGTACTGAGGTCGCAATCAACAATAATATTTACCAATTTGACCAACTGACTGGTATCATGACACGCAACGCCTTTTCAAAATCATACAATTATGAAGGTTCCCCACGCTATCCATACTACCCAACTCGCTACTATGGCAACGATGGAGCTGCGCTTACCGGTTGGCAAACCATCGACGGCAAGGACTACTACTTCCGAGCTAGTGGAAACCTTGAAACAGGACGTTTTGTCATTGGAGACAGAGCCTATAACGCTGATGACAATGGTGTAGTTGCTGACCGCAAAGGTGAACCAGCCTATCGCAATCGCATTGTCTACGATAAAGGCGACAACTACTATTACAATGACAAAGGTGAGAAAGTGACTGGCTTCCAAGAAGTTGATGGCAAGGTCCTCTACTTCGACGCTGAAGGCAAACAAGTCCTAGGACGCTTCGTCACAGTCGATAACTACACCTACTATTTGGACCCTAAAACAGGTGAAAAATACACAAACCGCTCTGTCCTCATCGACGGTAAACTCTATACCTTCGACAAAGACGGACATGTCGTGTCATAAGATGAGATAAAACCGAGACGAATGTCTTGGTTTTTTGTTGAAGTTAAGGACCATATAAACTAACATTACATATAGGAAACATAAAATAGGCTGAGAAATAACCTCAGCCTATTTTATTTATACAAGAAATATATACTCTAATTACAACTTATTAATGATGAATCAAATCATATATTCCAAATCATAACTAGCATCAGAAAGAATTCGTGCCAAAAATTGTTGTGTACGTTTTTCTTTTGGTCTGTAAAAAATGTCTTTTGGACTCCCCTCTTCGATGACATGACCACCATCCATGAAAACGACATGATTAGCTACATCTCGTGCAAACCCCATCTCATGAGTCACAACTACCATTGTTGTTCCTTCATGAGCAAGTTGTTTCATGACGTCCAGAACATCCCCAACTAGTTCTGGATCAAGGGCCGATGTTGGTTCATCTAACAAGATAACTTCTGGTTTGACTGCTATTGCTCTAGCTAAACCAATACGTTGTTGTTGTCCTCCTGAAAGTTGTGATGGGTAGTAATCTTTAAAATCCAGAAGACCAACTTTTTTAAGTGCTTCTTCAGCAATCTCTTGCGCTTCACTTTTGGGAACTTTCCTAGCAATCACTAAACCTTCCAAGATATTCTCAATGGCAGTCTTGTTTGCAAATAAATTGTAATGTTGAAATACAAAAGCTGTTTTCTTTCGGATATCTAAAATATCTTTCTTTGATAACTTATCCAAAGAGTAGTCCTTACCTGAAATTCTTAATTGACCTCCATCAGCTTTCTCCAAATGATTAAGGCAACGTAAGAAAGTTGTTTTTCCTGAACCTGATGGTCCCAAGATGACAACCACATCTCCCTGTTTCACTTGTAGATTGACATCAACAAGAACCTGACGATCTCCAAATGTTTTTGATATATGTTTAGCTTCTAGCATAGTGACTCCCTCTATGTAAATTGCAATTTTCTTTCTCCAAAGTTAAAGAGAACTTGAATGATACCACAAATGATTAAATATAAAATGAAGATGACAAAATAAGATTCAAAATATTGATATCCATATGCTGCTTCGACTCGTGCAATTGCGGTAATATCTTTTATCGTCATAACAAAGACAAGTGACGTTCCTTTTACAATATTGATAACTAAGTTACACAAATTTGGAAGCGCAGCCTTAAGTGCCTGTGGAAAAACGATTCTCAGATAGGCTTGTCTTGTTGTTAAACCTATGGCTTGAGCAGCTTCTAGTTGACCTTTATCAACAGTTAGTAATGCTGATCGAATGATTTCCGACAAGCTTCCTGTCGTCATCAAGCTATAGATAATAAAAGCATAGTAAAGCGGATTAACTTTGAAGACATCTATGTGACTCCCAATACCTTTAAAAAACTGATTTAACAAACTAGGGAACAAACTATAAAAGAATAAAATTAAAAGAATTGGAGGTGTTGCACGAATAAACGCAAGATACACAATTGAAAAAGTCTTAACACCTCGTACCTTATAAATTTGACCCAAAGCGAGAAATAAAGCAGGTAGAAAACTCAATAGAATAGCCACAACCATGATTCCCAGTGTTACCGGAACACCATATAAAGCCTTGATAAAGGTATCTATAATAAAAGTAATATTCATTTTTTACCTCTCTTTTACACTCAATTGTTGCTCTGCTATCCTAGAAATCAACGATAGAATTAATGCTATTCCCCAATAAACAAAGGCAACAGCTGTATAAATCTCCAAAGAATAATTTCCTAAATGGCGACTAATCAAAAGGTTCCCTTTGCCCATGACATCAATAAAACCAATCGTATAAGCCAAAGCTGCATCACGCATAAGGTTAAGTATAGCTGTTGTAATATTTGGTAAAGCAACCTTAAATGCTTGAGGGGCAATAATTCTTACAAAGGTTTGTTCAGAAGTAAGCCCAATACTAAGCCCGGCTTCTAATTGTCCTTTAGGAATTGCTTGATAAGCCGCTTTAAACACTTCTGATATCATTGCTGAAAATAGGAGAACCATAGTCACAAGAACAAATATCAATTTAGACCAATCATTTATATCTAATCCTAACCACCAATTAAGAAATTCTGGAACTCCGTAAAATACCAAGAATAATAGCACAATAGGTGGGGTACAGCGTAAGATAAAAACATATCCCTTAGCTAAATTCTCTAAAGCTTTATCCTTAGAAAGGCTTGCCCAAGCAATTAATCCTCCTAATAACGACCCAAGTAAAGTCGTTAATAAGATAACCAATAATGTCATCGGTAAGCCCTTTATGATTTCAGGTAATGCTCCAAAAACTTTTGAAATGTCATAATTGACCATAATTTCTCCTAACTAAACTCACTTCAGAAGCTTATCAAAACATCCTACTTTTACGACGTTACAATTTACTTATTTGTCTACGTATGAGAAGACATCCTCACCAAAGTATTTTTTAGATAACTTTTCAAGTGTACCGTCTTCTTTTAGTTCCTTAATTGCCTTAGTATATTCTTTTGAAAACTCTTCATTCTTACTATCACGATGCAAAAGTGGATATGTTGGAATTCCTTTATAAGGGAACCAAGTCAATTTATCCGCATATTGATGATACGCACCATCTTTATCAGTTACAGCCTTTTCAAAAGATAATTTAATATCAAAGTAAGCATCATAACGATTTTCCAAAACCCAAGCATAGGCATCTGAAACTTGGAAAGATTCCGCAGATGTCAACTCGATTGGTTGATTTTTATGCTCATCGTTGTAGTCTTTGATAACATTCCACTGAGCATTTTGTGGTGAAATTGGCACCAATCGACCATTTTGTTTTGCAAAATCAGAGATATTTTTATATTTATCTTTATCATCCTTACGAATGGTAAATCCAATAATACTTGCTCCAATTGGATCTTTCGGAATAATAAACTTTTTAGCACGTTCATCTGTGTACCACGCGCCCTTAGTACCAATGTCATATTTACCTGACTCTAAACCAATCAAAAGGTCATCATCACTTGTTCCAGTATATTCAAATTTGTACTGTGGAAGCTTTTTATCAATTTCCTTTAATACAGCTACCTCATAGCCATCAGAATTACCATCCTTATCAACGAAATCATAAGGAACATAGTTTTGAGTATGAGCAACCTTTAATGTTGTTACCTTTCCAGAGTCTGATTTTGCTTTTTTATCTCCTGTTAAGCTACGTCCAATAACTGTAGCCCCAATAAGTGCTACAACAACAGCTCCACCAATAATCCATGTCTTTTTACTCATATTAATCTCTCCTTTTTCTTACAAAATTGCTGCTTCACGTACCCATTCAATACGCTCATGGTTAATATCACTTGGAATCGTGCAATCAGCACCAATGATTAACCCATGAGTTCCAGTATCAGTAATAATCTCCCTAACCTTTTCTTGAATAGCTTTTTTAGTTCCAGTATATAGAAGACCATCTTTTCCATTTTCAAACCCACCAAGAACTGTACGACCTCCAAAAATGTTACGGCCTTTTGCCAAACTAATTCCCTCAGGACCAACCGCCCAATTAACTACCTGAGCAGGATAATCTTTAAAGAGTTCGATGTTATTGCGGGCCCCTTCGTAACCACAAATATGTAGGATATTGTGACCCTTGGCCTCATTGGCTGCATCTAAAACCTTTAATTCACTTGGAGCAATGATTTCCTTATAAATCTCAGCGCTAACACGATTATCTTGAATACTTTGAACACTTAGGTAAATACCATCAGCACCAGCTTCTTTAATCACTCTCTGACTAAGACTTGCAATGTCTTCTCCAATAACATCTAAAACATGCTTCAAAGCTTCACGGTTTTCCTCAATGTAATCTGCTATGGCATCATCACCACCCGAAACCTTTCCAACTAACCATTTAAAATAAGTAACCGGAGCGAAGATATTGTAAATTGCAACAATATCTTCGGGAAAATCAGCAATCAAACTTTTTACAAGTTCAACTTGAGCAGAAATCCAAGGATGATTTGCACCTAAAGGTTCAATTGTTTGCAAATCACTGATTGACTTAAAGTCTTTAAAAGCAGGCTGTGGATATGCAAAGAAACCATCACTCATCAATTTAACAAAATCAGGTTTGACTTCTTCTATAAATTTTTTATGACCAGCCTTATTTTTATCAATAATTTCTGGATTTTCAAAACCATGTAACCACTCTGCTTCAGTAGTAAAATGATGCCAAAATCCCACCGGGACACGATCAACACTTTCTCCACGAAATGCTTTCAAAACTAACTCTCTTTTTTCTGACATAAGAATCTCCTTTTCTCTTATCCTAATATCAACAGCTAATGAACATACCTAAAATACTTTCAACTCCTATTATCACTAGCTGCTTCAAAACTGAATGACATTATCTTATCAGAGATTATCACATCCGAAAAATAAAGAAATTTTATCCTGGGTTATAAATTTAATTTATGAGTGTAACATTCAAATCCCCTTTAAACCTTGTGTTATATACTCTAGAGCAATATATCTCCATTTAGTATCATCACAATTAGTAATAAGTAAACCTAAATCAAAGATAAAGAATTACTATCACCAACTTAATTTAGTCTCTATTCTTCCCGAATAACCCTTCTCTGACTAACTTTGATATAATAGTCTCAACTAAACCAAAGGAGGTTTCCTATGACAACCTTATACGATTTTACAGTTTCAGATCAAGCTGACCAGCCCGTATCTCTCCATGATTATAAGGGCAAGGTCGTCTTAATCGTCAATACAGCAACAGGTTGTGGTTTGACGCCACAGTATCAAGGTTTGCAGGAACTTTATGACAAATACAAAGACCAAGGATTCGAGATTCTTGATTTTCCTTGTAATCAGTTTATGGGGCAGGCACCTGGTAGTGCTGAAGAAATCAATACCTTCTGCACCCTCAATTACCATACAACCTTCCCTCGGTTTGCCAAAATCAAGGTCAATGGTAAGGAAGCAGAACCACTTTTTGATTGGCTAAAACAAGAAAAATCTGGACCTCTTGGGGCTAGAATTGAATGGAACTTTGCTAAATTTTTGATTAACCGTGAAGGTAAAGTCCTAGAACGCTTTTCTTCCAAAACTGATCCACTAAAAATGGAAGATGATATCAAGGCTCTTCTTAGTAACTAAAAATAAAAAACGAGAGTGAAACTAGAACGACAATCTTTGACTGTCGCTAGTTTTGCTCTCGTTTTCTGCGTTAAGAAAAATAGTATATAAAGAAATTTTGCTTTATTTTAGAACAAAGCTGTCAATGCTGTAATTAAACCAAAGATAATACCTGGTGCATTGGCCGCAGCAAGGGGAAGGTCACGTTCTTTTTTAAAGAGACCATAGTAAACCCAAAGGCTACAGTTGACTGCAGCTACCAATGGTTGGATAAAGTTTCCTTTATGACCAGACAAATTGTCCATGATTTGTGGTACGTATGATACATACATCATAACTGACATGAAGGTTGCCACCCAACCAAGGGTTTTCATTTGTTTATCTGACATTCGAGACTCCTCTTTCATAAAATTCTTTCTGCCTTGTACATCTAGAAATATTACAAGACATGTTTTAAAGCGCTAAAATTAAAACAGTGTCTATCTTACGCTTTAACAATAAAGAATGCAAGAATTTCGGGACAATGTTAAGAAGATGTAAACTATCACAAGATTATGATAGTGCATTTAGTCTCTTATGTAGCGTTTTCATAGTAGAAAAAGACCTCTTAAGAGGTCTTCAAATGATTAAAATGCTGACATTTCCTCAACAATCGCCCTACAAACCTGATGGGCCATGGCCGCATTATCACCAAAATTGATATAGAACGGTTGTGAAGAACTCGTCTTCATACGGACACAGTAATTGTGGTAAATGTGGTTTGACCACCAGTAAAGCCAGAAACCACAAATACCAAGCAATAAAAGCCCCAAAAACGGATCTTTACCTAAGAAAATCAATCCCAAAAATACTCCCAAAAGAGCTAATTTGGGAAATGCACGTTTGTCACAAACGACATCGACGGCATTAATCTTGTTAATAGCTACTGAACGGCCACCCCAAGATAAAATTTTACCTGTTGAACTGATGCCACCAATCTGAAAACTCATATATTCACTCCTAATCCTCTTATTACTTGAGACACATAGTCTCGACATGTACGTTTATTTCTCTAATAGCCTACTGGCGGTGCACGCCAGCCTTTGGTATGTTCATTTGACATAATATCTCCCTTCTATCCCTCAGAAAGTGTTTGCCTAAATTGAGCTAACTTGTCCAAGGTATCACTTGAAACTAAACCTTTGATATTTTCATTTGAACGATGATGGATATTGGCATCCCATGCCTGTTTGATACTATTTTTCTCATTGTTGAGCTTTGTTTTTGACAAACTGTTAGTAGGACTTTTTCGTTCCAAGCTAACTGCTTGGGGGGCCTCGAGACGTTTTACCTTACTAGAGAAAGTTTGCTTCAAACAAGATAAAACTTGGCCAATTTTCTTTTTCAAAAATACTTTAATAGAATAAATCAAACGATTGCTAAGTCGCTTAACGATTGAGCGTTGCGCATTTGCTCCATAAATTTTTGGTGGCTCAATAAATTTACCAGAGAGCTGATAATGTAGCTCTTGCTTTGCAAAACGATAAGTCACCTGACTAATGTAAGCATTGTGTTCTGGTAATTGCTCTAGGTGGGCGCTCTTAGATAACTGCTGCCACTCAGTCTGAAAACCAGTATCCTTTCGCATCACTTCCAAGTAAGCATGAGCAGCCTTTGTCAAATATACCATTTTCCTTTGATGACAGGCCAAGAGCCCACCCCTTAACAGTTTCTTTAAGGTCTTTTGATAAGTCTGATTAAAATGGTATTTGAGACCTGATCCCTTTTTAGAATCTGGAACAAAAATGTAAAATTGAGGATCTTTAGGTTTATAGAGACGTACATGCACACCCTCCGACTGTAAAGATTGAAGAAGTCTCAAAGCCAGATACTGACTCTCATCAAAGTAATACCAGTTTCCTTCTTTATAAAGCAAATTACTGATAGACGACTTAAGCCAAAAGTCACTATGACGGTTAGAAACAGTCTCTTGTCCAAAAGATTGTAATGCTTGATGACCACTCAAACGAAAAATCTTGTAATAATAGGTGTCTTTAGTAATGGCAACATAGATTGACTCAGTTTCATGAGCTTGTGAATACGATAACAGTTTCTCATTCTTGCTAAGTCGTGACTGAATTAAAGTTTTAACTGACTCTACATCAAGTGTTTTCATATTAAGTCTCCTCTCATTTTTATAATTCAGATAACATCTTTGATGCCATTATTATTGCACAGAAAAATAAGAGATTCAACCTCGAAAACAGCTAAAAACGTAGTCTAATGTGCGTATACCAGAAGTATTCATTTCTCAAAATTTACTACAAAAATAAAATGACACAAAACACAGTGTTTTATGTCATTTAATGTATGATAAATACATTATAAAAAAAATAGGTTTTTAGTGGTAAAAATAACATTTTCAAGACTGGACAGGATAGTATTTTAATACTTTTTAAAAAGCTCAAGGTAGACAACGAGGACATTCGACTGCCAAAACTCTACAGCATGTTCTCAGCTACTTAAATCACAAAAAGAAGTTACTAGTACAGTACTAGCAACTTCTTTTTTATATTCTAAGGCAAATCATTACCTGCAGCCAAGTAGATTTGGTACCATTCCTTACGCGTTAGGGTGACTGTTGCTGCTTTCCCCGCTTCAAGGACATGCTGGGGCTTGGTCGTTCCGATGACAGCCTGCATCTTACCCGGATAGCGGAGGACCCAAGCAAGGGCAATGGCTGTCGGAGTGACCTGGTATTTCTTCGCCAAGTCATTGAGGACGTGATTAAGGGCCGCAAACTCTTCCTTGCCGACAAAGTTCCCCTTAAAATAGCCATGCTGGAGGACAGACCAGGCTTGAATCACCGTATCGGTTAAGCGACAATACTCAAAGACACTGCCATCTCGCACGGTTGCTTTTGCCCCTTCCATATTGACATGAAAACCAGCTTCAAAGCTTGGTGTAAAGGCGGCACTCAACTGCAACTGGTTGACCTTGAGTGGTTGTTTGACAGCCGTTTTGAGTAATTCTATCATCATGGGATTTTGATTGGACGCCCCAAAATGACGGACCTTGCCCGTTAGCTCCAAGTGATCAAAAGCTTCCGCCACTTCTTCAGGCTCCATGAGGGCATCCGGTCGGTGAAGGAGGAGACTATCTAAGCGCTCAATCTGGAGGCGCTCGAGGATCCCATCGACAGAGTCCAAAATATAGTCCTTAGAAAAATCAAAATAGGTAAAACCGTCTTTGCGAATCCCACACTTAGACTGGATCCACATCTGATCCCGAAGATCCGGACGACGTTTGAGGACCTTACCAAGGAGCTGCTCACACTGTCCATCGCCATAGATATCCGCCAGATCAAAAGTGTTGATCCCAATCGATAAGGCTGCCTCCACCAAGGCCTCCACCTCATCTTCACTCATCTGACTGATCCGCATCATCCCAAGGACAATCGTGGACAGACGCTCATTTTCAGCAAACTCAATATAGTTCATGTCCGCCTCCTTTTCTGTAGTTCTATTGTAGTGAAAAGGCTTGCAAAAGTCAATTTGCAATCAAAAAGCCCTCAGCTGTAACTGAGAGCTTACAGGTTGAAGTAGAATTTCTTATTCTTCCTCGTCATCCAATTCCACTTCACCGTGGATTCGGATATACTCCTCACGTTTTCGATCTAATTCTTCCCAGATGGGATCGTCTATAGCATCAATCGTCTGAATTTCCTCCAGACTCATTTCATTTGCTTCATCAAAGGTCAGAGATAAGATATCTTGGTGCTTTTCCTTGAATTCCTTGATTGTTAGCCACGTTTTCTTATCATCTTCACTAATTTGCCCATCAATCGCAGTCGCAATTTCGAGTGCCATAATATACATAGCTCGTTTATCAACTGTTAATACATCTAGATAATTCGAAGCGATTCTTAGATAAGCACCCTTTTCTCTACCGTCGCTTTCATAACTTCCTTCATAATCCAAATCAATATTTTCATGTTTTTGAGAATTGACTGCACTGCCACCTTTAACCTTGGCATCTTTCCAACGAGAACCACTTGCTCCCCACTTATTTAACCGTAAAGATAGATAGAAGTCATCTTGTAGCATCTCATCATCTCCAACATGTGAGAAACTTATTTCTTGACCATTTCTTTCCTTAAACCACATCTTCCATGCGAGTTCTCTGTAGCCAAATGGTATCTTTTTTGTATAATCACCTTTAATATATAGTCTCATAAATCTGAGATATCGCCCCCATGCGCTAATATGTATTCTTTTCGACGATTAGCTTCTTCCTCCCAAAGAGGATCGTCTACAACATCCATCGTTTGAATTTCTACCAAACTTTGTTCATTTGCTTCTTCAAAAGTCAGAGATAGAATAGCCTCGTGCTTTTTCCTAAACTCCTCGACTGTTAGCCATGTCTTCTTATTATCCTCGCTAATTTGCCCGTCAATCACCTTTGCAATCTCAAGCGCCATAATGTACATGGCGCGTTTATCAACTGTTAAAACTTCTAGATGGGTGGTTAAAATACGGAGATAGTCTCCCTTTTCATTATAATCCGTAGCAAATGCATCTTCAAAATTAATTTCAATACATTCGTCAAGATGTGAAAAGAGTCTTCGTACCCCTTCCTTTAAGGGGGCACTAGACCATCTCTTATCGGCAGTGCCTTTCCTCAAGGATAAATTTGAGAAAAAATCTTCTTGTAATGCATCATTGTTCCCAGCATTTGAGTAAGAAATTTGCTCATCTTCTGGAAACCACATTTTACCAGCTAGTTCTAAATAACCATAAGGTATCTTGCAGACCCAGGGTCTGACGGCGGGCAGGACGAACCTCCATGGGGACCTGATAGGTG
>ENA-UPSY01002919-UPSY01002919.1-human-gut-metagenome-genome-assembly--contig:-NODE-2919-length-13366-cov-7.427346_pt1 | contig 13366 bp, 8 predicted proteins | sample MGYA00250044_ERZ773365 | MGnify/ENA primary metagenome ERZ773365 (study PRJEB29103, sample SAMN06111932) | human gut metagenome | biome: human gut; feature: ankylosing spondylitis patient; material...
CAACGATACTTTTTCATCCATTGCCGCTGAATCTGTATCAGAAGTGCTAAAAGAATCCATTTCTGATCTGTCCGGAACTGTAAATTCTACTAATTCTGAGATTATTTCGCTTCTGAAAAAAGCAGATAATAACTTAAATGAATACGAAACCCTTTTAACTGAATTTACAGAAAAGACTTCCCAGTCCCATGATCTGATCTCAGATGCAAAAGATGCTTCTGATTCTCTTGGAAATGCAGCTGTTTCTGGGGCGTCTGCCCTTGAAAATGCACAGGATGCACTGAAAACAGGCCGCCAGGCAGCGGGAGATTTTTCCTCCTCACTTTCCAAATCCATTTCCGACGGAGAACAGATCCTGAACAGTGCGAATAGTTCTGTCTCTTCGGGGCTGACTTCTTTGGAAGGAAGTGCCGGAAAGATTAACCAGTCTCTCCAGCAGGCTCTGGACTCTGCCGGAAATGTAACCGCTCTGAATGCATCCCTTTTGGAAAAAATGCAGGAAATTGCTGCCTCCACACCGGTTGTCAGTGAACAGCTTTCTGCCGCTATTGCAAAATTACAGGCACAGAATCAGGAAAACCAGACTCTGCTCAACAGCTTAAGTACTGCAAATACAAGTATTAAAAACGCTTTGGATACAACCTCTCAGACCCGGCAGGATATTTCCTCGCTCACGCAGCAGAGTATCGACGGACTGCATTCTTTCAGAACAACACTGGACGAAAATCTGCTCCCACAGCTCAATGCAACGCTGGATACATTTTCCTCGCTCACCGGAGAACTGACCGGAATCCTGAACGGCGTTCCGGCAACTTCCGAGCAGCTTAAGGGAATCCTGACGCAGCTTGATTCTGGTCTGACCGATACAGCCAACGCACTGAACGGTACAAAAGATGCCCTTTCCACCGTTTCGGACCGGCTTGGAACTGTGCAGACGGATCTGAATGCCATTACCAGTTCGGCTACTTTTCAGACACTCCTTTCGCTGGAAGGAATGAATGCTGATAAGATTTCCGAATTTATGTCCTCCCCGGTGGAGATTGAAACTGAAACTTTTTATTCTGTAAAAAATTACGGTTCATCCATGACTCCTTTTTACACAAACCTTGCGATCTGGGTTGGTGGAATCGTCCTGATCGCCATTTTAAAAATGGAAGTTGACCACGATGAGACCATGCGTTCCTATGGTTCTGTCTCACTTTACTTCGGACGCTGGCTGCTATTCATCACAGTAGGTATGATACAGGGCTTTATTGTCTGCCTTGGAGATGTACTTCTTCCGGGAATCCAGTGCGTACATCCGGCTCAGTTTATTCTGACCGGTGTGATCTGTTCCTTTGTATACGTGAATATTATCTACGCACTTTCGCTTACTTTTAAACATATCGGGAAAGCACTGTGCGTCATTCTCGTTATTTTACAGATTCCTGGCTCTTCCGGTACTTATCCGGTTGAAATGACACCTGTATTTTTCCAGAAGCTCCATCCACTCCTTCCATTTACTTACGGAGTCGGAGCTATGAGAGAATGTATCGCAGGATTTTACGGAACAACCTTCCGAAAAGATCTTATGATCCTGCTGCTCGCCTATGTTCCGCTCTCTTTGCTGATCGGACTTGGACTTCGCCCGCTTCTTGCCGGACTGAATCACCTTTTTGACAAGAAACTTGCTGAGACAGAATTTATGATGTGCGAACCTCATGAAATTTCCGTCAGCCGCAGTACGCAGCTTGCTCTCCTTCTGAAAGCCTCTCTTTCACAGGAAGAGCTGAAACTGACAACCGCTGCCAAGGCACAGGCTTTTGAAAAGAACTACAGAAGAATGGTACGCTATGGATTCCTTGCAATTGCGTTGATTCCTCTGATCTTCCTGATCCTGATGTTCAGCCTGGAATCGAAAATCATCTTCCTTGTCCTCTGGATCATTTCGATCATTGCCATCGCATTGTTCCTGATCATTGTTGAATTTATTCACTCGAAACTGGAAGAACAGCAGCAGCTTGCCGGCATGACTTTTGATGAAATGCTGGAGACTTTCCGCAGAAAGGAGAATTAACCGATGAAAAATATCATTCAGATTTTTAAAAATGATCTACTCAGGATCCATAAAAATGTCATCGCAATGATCGTCATCATGGGAATTACCGTGATTCCGACACTCTACGCATGGTTTAATATTGCTGCGAGCTGGGATCCTTATGGAAATACCGGCAATCTGAAGGTTGCCGTGGCCAGCAACGATGAAGGGTATAAAGGGGAACTTCTTCCTGTCAATTTGAACCTTGGAGACGATGTCATCAGTGAACTGCAGGGAAATAAGCAGTTGAACTGGGTCTTCACAGATGCAAAAGATGCGAAAAAAGGGGTACAATCCGGTAAGTTCTACGCTGCCATTGTCATCCCTGAAGACTTCAGCAAAGATATGATGAGTCTTTTTACTTCAGATGTTGTACATCCTGATATCACCTACTACATCAATGAAAAAGAAAATGCCATCGCCCCGAAAGTCACACAGAAAGGTGCCAGCTCTGTCCAGCACCAGGTCAATGAAACGTTCATTACCACAGTCTCCAAAACGACACTTGAGGCACTTCAGTTCGTAAATGATGTTTCCGCCAAAACCGGAGATGAGTCCCTGACTGAACATCTCGCTGCTTCTCTGTCACAGATTTCCGATGACCTCGGAAATATTTCCGGTACGGTGAAAGCCTTTTCTGATATGACCGATGCCGGAGCATTAATGCTGGATACGACTACCTCTTTTCTTGAGCAATCGGGAAAAGGAACAAAAAGCAGTGTCAATGCACTGAATCAGGCAGGAAATGGAATTGATTCACTGACTTCTGCCCTGACAGGAACAACTTCTGATATCAATACCGCACTGAAGCAGAATGCTGATTTTTATTCTTCTGTATCTGCTGCCATCGACAAAGCACTCGACTCTTATTCAACTGACGCTGCATCCTGCTCCAATGCCATTCAGGCAGTCAGCGGCCGTGTGCAGAATCTGATTTCCGGTTATCAGGAATTATCAGATTCCCTGACCGCCATTGCTAATGCACACCCGGATCAGACAGCTCTCGTTCAGGCGATCAATGGACTGAACGTACAGATCCAACAGGCGATCGACCAGCAGACACAGATCAAAAATAAACTGGATGAAATTGCTGCTGCCCTTCCTTCAGCCACTGCCGATGCTTCCACTTTAAAGAAAGAACTGGATGATCTGCTTGCCCGGGGAACAGCTTCTGTCAACTCGGTAAAGACCTCTTATGAGCAGAATGTGAAAAGCAGCCTGGATGGTCTCGCCACGAATCTTGACTCCACCAGTTCCTCCCTTGTGAGCCTCTTAGGGCAGGTAGACAACAGTGTAAAACAAATCCGTTCTGTCACCGGATCTGCATCCACAGATCTTTCCACTGTGAAAGAAGCTCTTGAACAGACCGTCAGTCTGTTGAATGAATCTTCTGAAAAATTGCAGAAAGTCTCCACCACACTTTCCACAGATGGCAGTGATGGTGTGCAGATGCTGGAAAAGATTCTTGCCGAAGATCCACAGACAATCGGAGCTTTCCTTGCAGCACCGGTAAGCCTGAATGAGACAAAAATCTATCCCATTGAAAATTACGGAACTGCCATGGCTCCTTTTTATTCCACACTGGCAATCTGGGTGGGGGCTGTTGTTATGGCAGCCATGCTCAAAGTCAATGTCTCTGAATCGGTAGTTAAGAAGCTTTCCGGAGCGAAACCACATCAGCTCTACTTTGGACGTCAGCTCCTCTTTGTATGTATCGGGCTGTTACAGAGCGGACTGATCTGTCTGGGAGACCTGTATTTCCTTGGTATTCAGTGCGAACATCCTTTCCTGTTCCTGGTAACGGGCTGGTTTACAAGTTTTGTTTATGTCAATCTGATCTATGCACTGACTGTCTCCTTTGGTGATATTGGTAAAGCGGTTGCCGTTGTCCTTATGGTCATGCAGGTAGCCGGAAGTGGTGGTACATTCCCGATCCAGTGTGCTCCGAAATTTTTCCAGGCTGTATATCCTCTGCTTCCATTTACACACAGCATGAATGCCATGCGTGAATGCGTTGCAGGCTTCTACGGTATGAACTATGTCAAAGAACTGGGGTATTTAGGAATCTTCCTGATCTTTTCACTTTTACTCGGACTGCTGCTTCGCAAACCGGTTATAAAATTAAATGATGCATTTACTGAAAAGCTGGAAAGTACACATCTGATTTAGCATCATCCCGGCTTTCCAGTAGCTGAAAAAGTCCATTGGATCTTTTGCCGCATACCTGGCAGCTAAAAAGGTGGACAGAACTCAAACTCGGGTTCTGCCCACCTTTTATCTATGCCTTTTTCCTTACGCTTTTTTAAAATTTTTCTTCACCATCAACGCCAGTGTCCGTCCGAAATATTTCCGGATCAATGCCAGAAATTCTTCATAGGATACATTTCCTCCCAGATACAGCATCTCATATTCTACGCCATACTCTCTTGTACTGTATCCTGCCTCCCGGAATCCATTTTTCAGATAAAACTCTTTTCTTTTTTTCCGTTCTTCATAATTGTCACAGTTCTCATCTACCACCTCTATATTCAAAATGATCCTGCGTGCCGAAAACCGGCGGCGTAATGCCTGCAGGATTTTGCTTCCATACCCCTGACCCCTTTCATCCGGCGCGATTGCAAAATAATACATATAGAACACAGCCTCAAAATGAACCAGAGGGATAAATCCTACTAAAAGATCATCATCATATACCTGCATCAGATCTGCTGTTGATGTACGGCTTGCTTTTCTCAAAATCCAGAAGGGAATCTGTTCTTCTTTTGGAAATGCCTCATCATATAATTTTTTAATTTCATTCAGTTTCTTTTTATCATTTCTTGCATTTACAAAGCGTAACATCATTTTCATTTTTCCTTTCTACTACTGACTCCTGTTGTCTGTCCTCTCCTGCATGATTCTCATTCTTTTCTCACTCTTTCAATCAATCTTTCTGATCTTTCGGTCGTATGTATAAACTCCGTTGACTTCTTCTTCAATATCTGACCATTGTGTATAGACACTGGCACACAAACCTTCATCTATCAGATTTTTCACCTGTTCCATTCTTTTTCTGTATCGACGGTTCAGTGCTTTTTTACCCCTGCAGATCCCATATCCATAAAGTTTTCCACAGGCACTATGTCCTTCGATCCGGTAACTGTATCCTCCAAATTCCGAGAGAACTGATGCCCTCTCCTTTTCCGGGTGGATCTTCAGCTTAAAGAAATAATTATGAAGGCTGCAAAAATCTCCTCCCCCCTGATCGAACCACCCACTGGCCTGATCAATCAGCCGGTCAGGATCTTCTTTTCTGAGAATAGCGGTCATATCTTCTGTCTGAAACTGCCCCCAGCCCTCATTAAAGATGACCCAGGCAGCAATACTTGGATGCCCTTTTAACCGATGTACCGTCTCCTTCATTTCTTTCACAAATTCCAGGCGGCCTTCCTTTTCTTTTCTTGCCAGAAGCCCCGAATAAATATCTCTCATCCGAATCTTCCACCAGGACATCAGCGTTGCCGCATACGTCACAAACCAGTGCTTGTATTTTCCTCCGCCATTGACCATATCCTGCCATACGACCAGCCCCAGCCTGTCGCAATGATAATACCATCTCTGCGGCTCTATTTTCAAATGTTTCCGTACCATATTAAATCCGCATTTCTTCATCTGCTCCAGATCAAAGATCATAGCTTCATCTGAAGGTGCAGTATACAGTCCATCCGGCCAGTAGCCCTGATCCAGTACTCCATTCTGATACTGTACCTGATAGTTCAGGCAGATCCGCACGAATCCCTGTCCATCTTTTTCCAGTGTGAATTTTCTCATGGCAAAATAACCTGCTACCCTGTCTTTCTCCATCTCAACAGTAAAATCATAAAGATACGGTGTATCACATGTCCACATTTGCACATCCTGAACCGGAATCTCCAGCCATTCATTCGTCTTTCCATAAAATGTTCCTATTGTGGTTTCTGTTGTACTTTCCACCGGATCTGCTATTCTGCTCCCGGTCATGTCCTCCACTGGATCATCCGGTACATTTTTCTTCAGCTCTTTGTGGATCTTTGGCTTTTGCAGCACAATCTTTACAGCATATTCTGCACCAGACCGGACTATGATACGGACTTTTTCCTCATCCGGTTCAGGGAGCGTCTCCACTTCTTTTATATACTTTTCCGGGACTCTTTCCAGCCAGACAGTCTGCCAGATCCCACTTTGAGCCGTATAGAACATGCCGCCTCTTTCCAGCTTCTGCTTTCCCCTGGAATGATACGATGTATCACTCAGGTCTTTCACAGCCACAACCAGATCATTTTCTCCTGCCTGCACTGCCTCTGTGATCTCAAATTCAAAAGGCAGATACCCACCTGTATGCTTTCCGATCCGCTGTCCGTTCACCCATACAACGCACGCCTGATCCACAGCTCCAAAGTGAAGAAGCAGTCTTTCCTCTGTCAGGTCTGCTCCCATCCCGGATTCCGGATCTTCCTCTGAAAAGGATTCATCTGCTCTTTTTGTCTTATGCCCGTCAACAGAAAATGTCCGGTGATACCACAGATATTCATCCGGCATTAACTGACGGTTCACACCTGATAATGCTGCCTCCGGTGAAAAAGGAACTAAGATCTTCCCGTCAAATTCTTTCGGGCATACAAATTCCTGTGTAAATGCATAGTCCCAGTACCCATTGAGATTCAGATAACTGTCCCTTACCATCAGCGGTCTTGGATATTCGTCAAGTACATGCTCTTTATCCAGCGTCTCTCCCCATACAGTAAAAAGCTGCTCCATACTAAACTCCTCCTTCTATGGATGAATGATCTTATAAAGCGTCTGTGCCACATATTCCAACCGGTCGCAGTCCACAAAGGAATAATTCATAACATACGTATTTTCATATCTGCTGTCTTTCTGTTCCGCATTATAAAAAGAAGACAACGTTGCCAGCCGGATTCCTTTCGCCCTTGTCTTTAAAAGAAATTCCTGCTCACTCATGGAAGTATTGACATGCATCAGGAAATGCACACCTGAATCCTCTTCACTGATCGTAATATATTTTCCCAAAGGCTCTCTGAGAAATGTACTTAAGATCAGATCCCGCTTATGCTGATAATAGTTTCTCAGCCTGTTGATATGCTTCTCAAATGCACCTGCATTCATAAATGCTGCCAGTGTATACTGTTCAAAGTTAGACACAGTACAGGAATAAAATGAAAGTTCTCTGTAATATTTCTCTGCCAGTGCTTCAGGAAGTACCATATAACTGATTCGGACAGTAGAACAGAGTGTCTTCGCAAATGTATTAATATAAATCACCTTGCCTGATACATCGATACTCTGTAGAGACGGAATCGGTTTCCCCGCAAGTCTTAACTCACTGTCATAATCATCTTCTATGATATACCGTTCCTTTTTTCTCGTAACCCATCCAAGCAATTCATACCTCTTGCTGATCGGCATCACCATTCCGGTCGGGAAATGATGAGATGGGGAAATATGCATGATATCTACTTTTTTTTCTTCCAGTTTCTTTGCAGAAGTTCCCTCTTCATCCAGATCAATATACTCATACTTTACACCCATACTGCGGTAGATTTTTGCAATCTTTGGATAGCCCGGATTCTCCACTCCATAACAGACATTTCTCCCAAGAAGCTGGATCAGAATACTGTACAGATACTCTGTTCCTGCTCCGATAATGATCTGTTCCGGTCTTACATACATGGCACAAAATTCTTTAAGATAACTGGAAATACTTTTCCGCAGTTCCATCACACCTCCACAGGGGGGATTGATCATCATTTCCTCCTGATAATCATTCATGACTGCCCGCATGGTCTTATTCCAGATTGAAAAAGGAAATGCAGCATGCTCCGTCTGATTGCTCGTAAAATCCGCAATAAATGCATTTTCTCCTCCGGTCAGAAGTACTTTGTCCCCGGCTTTTGCAGTCCGTGAATCTGTCCCCTGCTCTTCCGCCTCATACGTTTCTGACGTATACTCTGTCTGATGTACCGGAATTTACGGGCCTTCTTCTGAAATTTTCCAACCCGGTTGCCGGTATCCTTGCAGGTACGATACTGACCGCGATCATTCAGTCATCTTCTGCATCCGTAGGTATTCTGCAGGCCCTGTGTCTTACAGGTGCAGTACCGTTCAGTGCAGCAATCCCGATCATTATGGGACAGAACATCGGAACCTGTATTACTGCAATCCTTTCTGCAATCGGAGCCAAGAAGAATGCAAAACGTGCAGCAGCAGTACATCTGTATTTCAACCTGATTGGTACAGTTATCTTTATGACTGTTTTCTATCTTATAAATGCAGTTGTTGGATTTTCTTTCTTCCATCAGGCTGCAACACCGGCAGGAATTGCTATTATCCACAGTGTATTTAATGTTACTGCAACGATTATTCTTCTTCCTTTTGCAAAGGGACTGGAGAAACTTGCCTGTCTTACGATTCGGGATAAAAAAGAGGACGTTGCTGTTTCGCCAGAGGACAGAGAATTTATGATTCTGGAACCACGTTTCCTGGAGAAACCGGCATTTGCAGTAGAGCAGAGCCGCAATGCAGCAAGAAAAATGGCAGAAGAATCCCACAATGCACTGTTTACAGCGCTGAGTCTGGTGGACAAATACAGTGAAGAAGGCGTAGAACGTGTGGAAAACATGGAATCCAAGGTTGACCGCTATGAAGATGAACTGGGAACTTATCTGGTGAAGCTGAGCCACAAAGATATCTCAGAAGCAGACAGTCACAGTCTTTCCATTATGCTTCACTGTATCGGGGATTTTGAACGTATTTCCGACCATGCTGTAAATATTATGGAATCAGCACAGGAGCTTTATGAAAAAGGACTGAAATTTTCCGAAAATGCAAAGAAAGATCTGGAAGTGCTGGGACAGGCAGTAGAAGATATCGTAAATACGGCATATGAAGTTTTTGACAAACAGGATATGAAGCTTGCGGAGAAAATTGAACCACTGGAAGAAGTGATTGATGAACTTTCCAAAGAAGTAAAACGTCGTCATGTACAGAGACTGAGAAACGGTGAATGTACAATAGAGATGGGATTTATCCTTTCGGACATTACAACCTGTCTGGAACGTGTGGCAGACCATTGTTCCAATATTGGAGTCTGTGTGACGCAGGTGAATGAAGATCTGTATGATACTCACAGTCATCTGAATATTGTCAAGAGCCATCCGGACGAAACATTTTATCATGAACTGGAAGACGCACGAATCAAATATCAGCTTTCATAATAATAAACAGGTAGATGACAAAATTCCATTGCCGCAGGCAAGTTGGAATGAATTTTGGCAACGTTACTGAGAACGAAGTGAACAGTAACGGATGATGTTATCCGCATGATCAGGAAATCCGGGCACTCTGAAGTATCTGAGAGAGATATTTCAGAGAAAATGGCCGGATTTTTGCTTTAAAGAAATGAAGCAGATGCCGGATATTTACTTGTACAGGGATAAAAAAATAAGTATACTGAAAAAAGAAATACACTTGTGACGACAAAGCAGGTGATAAATAAAGGGGAGGCAAAGCAGAATGATCTATTGTGTAGAAGATGAGCGGAATATCAGGGAGCTTCTTATTTATACACTGGAAACAACAGGATTTAAAGCCAGGGGGTTTGGCAATGGCAATGAACTGATGAAAGCGCTGAAAGAAGAGATACCGGAGCTGATCCTGCTGGATATCATGCTTCCGGGAGATGATGGCTATACCATTCTGGAACAGCTGAAAAGTATGCCATCTGTAAAGGATGTGCCGAAGTGGCCAAGCATGTATCTAAGCAGGTGGATGGTTTTTGTGTTTCCAACCTAGACGAGGCGCTTGAACTTCGTCAAGCTGGCTTGGAACAACCGATACTTATTTTAGGAGTAGTCTTGCCAGACGAGGTTCCTTTGGCTATTCAAGAAAACATCACGCTGACGGTAGCTTCGCTAGAGTGGTTGGAAATGGTTAAGGATCAAGGGCTTGATTTAACTGGTTTGACCTGTCATATTAAGGTTGATTCAGGTATGGGCCGTATTGGGGTGCGTAGCCAAGAGGATGCGGATAGCTTGATTGCTGGTCTTAAATCACTTGGTGCGGATGTCGAAGGTATTTTTACTCATTTTGCAACGGCTGATGAGGCAGATGATAGTAAATTCAAGCGTCAATTGGCCTTCTTCACGGATTTAGTTAATAACTTGGTGGACCGTCCTCGCTTGGTACACGCTAGCAACTCTGCGACAAGTATCTGGCATGCAGAAACAGTCTTTAATGCGGTACGTCTAGGTGTTGTTATCTATGGTCTCAATCCTAGTGGTAGTGTTTTAGACCTTCCCTATAACATTCGTCCTGCTTTAAGTTTGGAGGCTGCACTTGTTCATGTTAAGATCCTACCAGCAGGTCAAGATGTGGGTTATGGTGCAACCTATACGACGACAGCTGATGAGGTTATTGGAACCATTCCGATTGGCTATGCGGATGGTTGGACCAGAGATTTACAAGGTTTCCACGTTATTGTGGATGGACAGTTTTGTCCTATTGTTGGGCGTGTGTCTATGGACCAGATTACCGTTCGTCTTCCTAAGGTTTATCCCCTAGGAACTCCTGTCACTCTTATGGGTGAAAATGGGGGAGCAAGTATTACTGCGACAGAGGTGGCTGAAAAACGTGGCACTATCAACTACGAAGTTCTTTGTTTACTTAGTGACCGCGTACCTCGTAGCTATGATTAATATCAATAAAAAGAGAAATCCAGTTTGATGCTGGATTTTTTGGTTTTAGTGAAGAGTATTTTCATGTGTTATAATAGCTGATAAGGCTTCCTTTTTCACGGGAAGAAGAACACGATAGAAATGATAGAGGATATGATTCAACTAGATTCACCAATTGCGGATTTGAAAGGCTTTGGGCCTAAGTCCGCTGAAAAATTTACCAAATTAGATTTATACACGGTTGGGGACCTCTTGCTTTATTTTCCTTTCCGATATGAGGATTTTAAGAGTAAGTCTATCTTTGAACTGATGGATGGCGAAAAGGCTGTTATTACGGGAACAGTGGTGACGCCTGCCAATGTGCAGTATTATGGCTTTAAACGGAATCGTCTGAGTTTTAAAATCAAGCAAGGAGAGGCTGTGATTGCCATTAGTTTCTTCAACCAACCTTATCTTGTGGATAAGATTGAGATGGGGGCAGAAGTGGCTATTTTTGGCAAATGGGACCAGAAGAAGTCTGCTGTGACTGGTATGAAAGTTCTGGCTCAAGTTGAGGACGATATGCAGCCAGTCTACCATGTGGCCCAGGGTGTTAGTCAGGCCCAACTGATAAAGGCTATAAAGGCAGCTTTTGATAGTGGGGCTCTTAATTTGTTGGAGGAAAGTCTCCCTCAGGTGCTGCTGGACAAGTACCGTCTCATGGGACGTCAAGAGGCTGTGCGTGCCATGCATTTTCCGAAAGATTTGGCTGAATATAAGCAGGCTCTACGTAGGACCAAGTTTGAGGAGCTCTTTTATTTCCAGATGAATTTACAGGTGCTGAAGGCTGAAAATAAGTCCGAAACCAATGGTCTAGCAATTGCTTACGATGAAACCAAAATCAAAGACAAAATTGCAGAATTACCATTTCCCTTAACAGAAGCCCAACAGCGCAGTTTATCGGAAATCCTAGCTGATATGAAATCTGGGGCCCATATGAACCGTCTCTTGCAAGGAGATGTGGGCTCAGGGAAAACAGTTATCGCTAGCCTTGCCATGTATGGAGCCTATACGGCAGGCTTGCAGTCTGCCCTCATGGTACCGACGGAAATCTTAGCAGAGCAGCACTATCAAAGTTTACAGGGGCTTTTTCCTGAGCTAGAGGTAGTGCTCCTAACTTCTGGGATGAAGGCGGCGGACAAAAAAGTAGCTCTTTCCAAAATCGAATCTGGGGAGGCTCAGATGATCGTGGGGACTCACTCACTGATTCAGGATGCTGTGACTTATCACAGGCTTGGGCTAGTAATTACTGATGAGCAGCACCGTTTTGGGGTTAATCAACGTCGTATTTTCCGTGAGAAAGGTGACAATCCTGATGTCCTTATGATGACAGCGACACCTATCCCTAGGACCTTGGCGATCACTGCCTTTGGAGAGATGGATGTGTCAATCATTGACCAGATGCCGGCTGGACGTAAGCCCATTATTACCCGTTGGGTTAAACATGAGCAACTAGATACCGTACTGACTTGGATCAAGGGCGAGTTGGACAAAGATGCTCAGGTCTATTTTATTTCACCTCTGATTGAAGAGTCTGAGGCTCTCGATTTGAAAAATGCGGTGGCCCTTCATCAGGAACTCACAGATTTCTTTGGTGATTCAGCTACAGTAGCTCTGATGCACGGTCGCATGAAAAATGATGAAAAAGACCAAATTATGCAAGATTTCAAGGATAAAAAATCTCAGATTTTAGTATCAACTACAGTTATCGAAGTGGGGGTTAACGTGCCAAATGCTACGGTTATGGTCATTATGGATGCCGACCGCTTTGGACTTAGCCAGCTTCACCAACTTCGTGGACGTGTAGGTCGTGGCCATAAGCAGTCCTACTGTGTTTTAGTGGCTAATCCTAAAAATGATACCGGGAAAAAACGCATGCAGGCCATGTGTGAGACTACGGATGGTTTTGTTCTAGCAGAAGAGGACCTTAAAATGCGTGGTTCAGGAGAAATCTTTGGAACACGTCAGTCAGGAATTCCTGAATTTCAAGTGGCTGATATTGTGGAAGACTATAATATCCTAGAAGAAGCAAGGCGCGTGGCCAGCCAAATTGTATCTGACCCTAACTGGCGCGAGAATCCTGATTGGCAGGTGCTAGGAGCTCATTTGAGAAGCCAAGGCGAGTTTGATTGAGGAGGGAACCCATGAAAAAGAAACGGTTAAAAATCGATTTTTTTGCTATCTTGCATCCCTTATTTCTTATGATGTTAGGTCTCCTGTTTTATTTTTTCGCCTTCATCTTGATTTGGTTTATTACCGAATTGGCAAAGCTGATAGAAGGAAAGACGGACTTTCATACCCTATATCTTTATTCACTTCTTATCTCTCTAGTTTGTTCGGTATTACTGATTATGTACGTCGCGGGTTTTATAGCTCAGCTGATTATACATATACAGCATCAAAAGGAAAGGACGCTTTTGCCGGTCTGGTGTATGCTTACGGCTGTACTGATGCTTGTGCCCCTATTCGAAGATTTTAGTATCTTAGGCTCGTCCTGGAATTTTAAAGGGTATTTTCTTTCCATAGTTGCCTACATTGC
>ENA-UPSY01002920-UPSY01002920.1-human-gut-metagenome-genome-assembly--contig:-NODE-2920-length-13366-cov-6.221537_pt1 | contig 13366 bp, 9 predicted proteins | sample MGYA00250044_ERZ773365 | MGnify/ENA primary metagenome ERZ773365 (study PRJEB29103, sample SAMN06111932) | human gut metagenome | biome: human gut; feature: ankylosing spondylitis patient; material...
GTATCGTACTTCAGCAGGTGAGCCAGCATCTTGGGGCTGGTCAGGTCGTTGATTGCGACGACCTCGTAACCCTCAGCGTCAAACATCTGACGGAAAGCCAGACGGCCAATGCGGCCGAAACCATTGATAGCAACTCTAACAGCCATGTTAATAGTACCTCCTAATTGTTTTTACCCTAAAATGGATAAATCACGGTATCTTTATTTTAGACCAAAATGCAGAAACTTTCAAGTCTCTGCCAAAAAATTAACAAGGTAAATCCATCATTTTTTGCTTTTGTACGATTTTATCGAATTTCCCTCTCCCGTTTTGGGCAATTACACCAAGAGAACGGGCGGTGTTTTCGTCACTCCGGACGCCGTGCGCAGGCTGCGGCGCACACGCCGCCCAGCGCTCCCACGCAGCACAGTGCCAGCGCGGCAAACAGCTCCGGCAGCAGGGCCGGTTCTGCCGCTGCTCCAACCGCCAGGACCGCTGCATGGGGCAGCTCCCAGCACAGGCACAGGCAGAGTGCTGCCAGACCGGCGGCGCACAGGGTGCGGCCGTTTTCCGGCTTTGGCAGGTACAGCGCCCGGGCAAGGCTGCTCAGCAGCAACAGTGCTGCCAGCGCCTGCCACACCGCTGCGGTGGGGGCCACCCGGTGCCAGCTGGAGCTGTTCTCCATAAAGCGCATCAGCACGTTCCAGTAGAACAGCACACTGCCCGCCACCGCCAGATACAGCCCGCCCGTAGGCTTTTTCCAGCCGGAAGGGGTAAGCCAGCAGCGGCCCAGCGTGCTGAGCCACACCGCGCAGATGCACTCCAGAATGGACCGCACGAAGCTGCTCGTTGCCGACAGGCCCACCGCCAGCTGCGCACCGGCAGCCGCCAGAAAGCACACCGCTCCGGCAAAGGCCAGCACTCCGGCCAGAGGCTGACGGCTGCGGACCGTCTCGGCTTTTCCGGCGCAGTGCCGACCGATGAGCACTGCGGCCAGCACCACCGCGCCCAATGCCGCATAGCGCCACCACACCGAACCGACCGTACACAGCCCGGTCACGGCATCGGTACCAAAGGCAAGATCTGCCCCGCGGGCGATGCCCAGCGCAGCGGACAGGAGAATCGAAAGTAAAATCAGTGCATTCATCAGCGTTCCTCGATCGGCTTGTATTTCTGGCGCACGCCCAGATACTTGTAGGCCGGGCGGATGATGCGGTTGGCGAACACGACCTCTTCCACCCGGTGTGCGCACCAGCCCGGCACACGGGCAATGGCAAACAGGGGGGTGTACAGGTCCTCGGAGATGCCCAGCATATTGTAGATCAGGCCGCTGAACAGGTCCACATTGGCACACACCGGCTTAGTGCTGCCCTTTTCCTCTGCAAAGATGCCGGGGGCCAGCCGCTCGATGCTGCACAGCATGTTGTACTCTTCCTCAAAGCCCTTCTCGTAGGCCAGGTGGCGGGCACGCTGCTTCAGGATCACCTCGCGGGGGTCGCTGATGGTGTACACTGCGTGGCCCATGCCGTAGATCAGACCGGAGCCGTCACCGGCCTGCTTGCGCAGGATGCGGCGCAGATACTCGCGCACCTCATCGTCATCCTCCGGGTTTTCCACATGCTTCAGGATGTCCTGGAGCTGGCGGTTCACCATCAGGTTGGCACCGCCGTGCTTGGGGCCCTTCAAGGCACCGATGCCCGCCGCAATGGCCGAGTAGGTATCGGTGCCCGAGGAGGACAGCACACGGGTGGTAAAGGTGGAGCAGTTGCCACCGCCGTGGTCTGCGTGGACCAGCAGGCACATATCCAGCAGCTTGGCTTCCTCGTGGGTGAACTTCTGGTCCGGCCGGTAGGTGCTCAGGATGTGCTCTGCGGTGCTCTGGCCCGGCTTGGGCAGATGGAAGAACATACTCTGCTTGTCGTAGTAGCGGCGTTTCATCTGATAAGCGTTCACCATCATGGTGGGCATGCTGGCGATCAGGTTGATGCTCTGGTTCAGGATATTTTCCAGGGTCAGGTCCTCGGCGTGCTCGTCGTAGGAGTACAGGCCCAGCACGCAACGCTGCAGCTTATTCATAATGTTGGGGGAGGGGGCATTCATGGTATCCATAAAGCCCTCCGGCAGGGCACGGTGCTCTGCCAGGATCTCGCAGAAATCGTCCAGCTGTTCCTGGGTGGGCAGACTGCCGAACAGCAGCAGCCAGATCACTTCCTCAAACACGAAGCGGTCGTTGCGGTAGGCCTCCTCCACGATCTCGTTGATGTTGACGCCCCGGTAGATCAGCTTGCCGGGGGTGGGGATCACATGTCCTTCCTGATCCTTTTTGTAGCCCACAACGTCACACACGTTGGTCAGGCCGGCCAGCACGCCGGTGCCGTCCGGGTTGCGCAGACCGCGCTTGACGCCCAGACGCTCACTGGTCTCGGGGTCGATGTAGTTGTTGGCAATGTACTCCTCGCACAGGGTCCGCATCGTGGTGGGGTCCAGGGTCGCCACTTCTGCATGTGCAAAATTCACGGGGGATCTCTCCTTTCTTCTGGTTCCTATTTTTTACTTTCCCATACTTTCCTGCCATCCTCACTGATGGACATAATCTTATATTATCGCTTTTGTGCAGTAAATTCAAGCGCAATGTGTTCACTTCTCACCGGCCCGTGCCAAACGACTTTCATTTTTGCGGGCAGCGTTTTTTCGCAGGGTTTTGCAGGCAGGTCTTTTTATACTGGAGACAGAATCTTTTTCACGCTGCAAGGGAGATCCCGTTATGAAAAAAGCTTTTCTGCTGCTGTGCACCCTGCTCCTGGTGCTTGGATGCGCCCTGCCTCTGGCCGTCTACCACCTCACCCGCGCGGTGCTGGGGCCTGCCGTTTCCACGGTCCGCCTTCCGCTTTCATCACCGGAGAGCACTGCTTCCGCCCCGGAAATCTCCGCTGCCTACGCCGGTGAAGCGGACCGGTTCCTGATTCAGGATGCCTCCACCGGGCAGGTGCTGGAGTTGTCCCGCCGGGAATATCTCATCGGCGCGGTAGCGGCCGAAATGCCGGTGAGCTGGCCGGACGAGGCCCTCAAGGCACAGGCCGTTGCCACCCACAGCTACGCGCTGTACTGCCGCGACCATGCCGCACCGGACAGTATCGGCTGGCTGACGGCCGACCCGGCACGACGGCAGGGCTGCCTGACTGACCCGGTGCTGCGCAGCTACTGGGGCACTGCCTATGAGACCAACTATGCCCGTCTGTCCGCGCTGGTGGACGAGGTGGAACATACCGTACTGCTCTGCGACGGTGCCCCTGCCTGTGCCAGCTATTTTGCCATCTCCAACGGCCGCACCGAGGCCAGCGAAAATGTCTGGGGCACCGCCCTGCCCTACCTTGTTTCGGTGGACAGCAGCACCGACCTTGCCGCCGACCATTACGAGTACGCCCTGACCCTTTCGGCACAGCAGACGGCACAGCAACTGGCTGCCCTGGGCCTCACCGCTGACCTTGCCGCCCCGGAGCAGTGGTTCGGCACCCCGGAGTACACCGCCGCCGGTTATGTTGCTGCCCTGCCGGTCTGCGGGCAGCGCATCACCGGTACGGCCCTGCGGCAGGCACTGGGCCTGCGCAGCACCTGCTTCACGGTCCGGTATGAGAGCGGTGCGTTCTGTTTTACCACAAAAGGCTACGGCCATGGCGTGGGGCTCAGCCAGTGGGGTGCCAAGGCACTGGCCGAGCAAGGGCAGAACTTTGCCGACATCCTGGCCCATTACTACCCCGGAACTTCCCTGTCCGGATAAAAAAAGAGCCCATCTTCCGAAGGAGACAGGCTCTGTGAAATGCATGCAGAAGGGATCAGCCAAACAGGCCGGACAGCCAGCCGAGGGTGCTCTGGATCGTTTCTTCCGCCGTGGCCGTAATGGTCTGGTCGGTAAGTTTGGTACCGTCGGGGTCCTGCACCGACCAATAGATAGCGGTGCTGGTGGCGGCATCCGAAACGGTGAAGTCGCTGGCGAAGCAAAGGGTCTCGCCGCTGGTCTCGGTCACGATGACCATGTAGGTGTAGCAGCCCGTGGGCAGCTCACCGAAGTGGATCTGGTCGTCCAGCGTCTTGAGGGAGAAGCTGGTTCCGCCCACCTGGGCCTGTGCGGACTGCACGATCTTGTCGTTCTCGTCCAAGATGGCCACCTGCACACCTTCCAGCGTGCTGCCGGAAGTGCTGTTGGCGGTGCCAGTAAGGGCCATGCCGCTGCCGGTGTGCACATTGACCGGATAGCGCATGCCTTCCAGCCGCAGGTCATCTGCCTGCAGGGCTGCACCGTTGTGGTCGACGCTCACATACCAGTAGCAGGACGCCTGTGCAATGGACACGCTGGAGCTGGTGAGCGGGATGCGGCCGGAAGAGATGTTCCCGGCCGGGTCGGAGCAATAGAACACGCCGTTCGTATAATCGGTCAGCAACACGGCATGGGGCTGCGTGCGGTCGTACAGGACGATGCCTTCCGGGTGCTGAGCCAGCAGCTGGATGAGCAGCTGGGTCTTTTCCTGATGATTGGAGGGCAGGGTCGCATAGGCCACCTGCATCTCCCGGTATGTAAAGCTGTGGGCCAGACCATTGGACCAGGCCGTGGAGCGCACACTGTTTTCCGTCACATCCACCCAGTCGGTCCGTCCGTCAAAGTAAGCGCGGCGGCGCAGCATCATGGCAGCCGAAGCCAGCGTGCAGGTGCCGCCCCGGCTCTGCTTGAAGTAGAACCCGGCATCCACATTCAGGTCCACAGCCAGTGCTGCGGGCAGACAGGTGAGTGCAAACACGATGGTGAGCAGAATGCCCACCAGTTTTTTATGTGCAGTCGTTGGCGCTGCGGTATTCACGGTCTGGTCGCTCCTCCCTTTTCTGGCATCATTTTTCACGTTTCACTGCCATAAAGTATACCAGCCTGTAACTATTTTGTAAACAAAGGCGGTTATTTTTTCTCAGGATTGACACGTTTTCAAGGTTTTTGTTGGTAGAAATGCACAATTTCAAGCGCGATATTCTACACATCCTACAAAATTTTTGTGTTTTATTTCTGCCGTCGTTTCTCCTGTCGCACGCAAAAAAGCCGTCTGCCGCAGGCACAAAAAAAAAGGTCCAACGACTTCTGTTGCGAAATCGTTGGACCTCTTGGTCCGAGTGGCGAGAATCGAACTCACGGCCTCTTGAACCCCATTCAAGCGCGCTACCAAAACTGCGCTACACCCGGATATCTGTAAGCGTTTGTCGCTCACAGCTTGATTAGTATACCCGACTTCTCGCATTTTGTCAAGCACTTTTCGGCAACTTTTTTAAATTTCTTCGTCCGCATCCTCCTGCAAGGGCAGGGTCGGCTGGGCAATGGGCGGAAATTCCACCGTAGCCACAGCCACCGCAAACACGCTCTCCGCACCCGCCGAAAGCAGAGCCTGTGCACAGGCGGCAGCCGTAGCACCGGTGGTGATCACATCGTCCACCAGCAGCACGCGGCGGCCCTCTATGAGGTCCGGGTCCTGCACGCGGAACGCACCGGCCACATTGGCCAGGCGCTGTTCAAAGGGCAGTCCTGCCTGCCGGTTCTTCCGGCGGGCAGGACCAAGCGCCTTTGTTTCCAGCGGAAGGTCCAGTGCCTCTGCCAGCGGCTGCGCCATGCGTTCCGGTACATTGTACCCGCGTCTGCGGCTGGACGCCGGTACCGGCACGATGCAGTCATAGCCGAGCCGGGCACCTTCCACCCGCTGAGGCACCGGTTCCGCGCCCCTCATCCGGACCTCGCTGCCAAAGGCAAGCTCTGCCAGCACCACGCCCAGCTCCACCGCCGTCCATGGTGCAGCCTGATACTTTGCCCGCAGGATGGCCCGCCGCACACAGCCCTCATACCGGAACGGTGCCGCTGCGCCGCTCAGGCCGCCCAGATAATGCTGCGATGCGTCCAGCCGGATGCCGGGCTTTCGGCGCAGCCGGTCCACTTCTTCCGCACAGTCCGGGCAGGTCCTTATGCTGCCCAGCACCGCATTGCAGAAGGGGCACCGACGCGGATAAAGCAGCTGCCGTACCCCGCGCAGTGCCCGGCGCGGGGCGCTGTAATAGCGCATCAGTCCTTCTTCACGGCCACGATCACGCGGACGCGCTTGCCCGCGGCGCAGCCAAAGTTGTCGTACCAGCCGGTGAGGTAGTAAGCGTCCGAGTTCACCTCGGCCAGCTTCGTGGCGTAATACTGGCCCTTGTACCACAGGTACACCTGGGCATTGTCCGCTACCTCATAGCGGGTGGAACCGGACAGCACTGACGCGGCACCCACCTTGTCGATCTTCATGGGCATCAGCTGCACCATGGCCTTCACCGAACCGTTCACTTCCTGCCGCACGGCCAGGCCGCCGGCCAGCACCGGGTATTTGATGGAGGTGGTGTAGCTGGTAAGCTGTCCATTGACATAGCACACATAGGTGGCACCGCCGCCCACATAGTTCAGGATGGTACCATAAGGCTCCCCTACCACCTTAGCCAGCTGTTTGACGCCGATGCTCACCAAGGAGCCGGTGCTGCTGGTGACCTTATTCCACACAGTCTGGAGGATATCGCCGTTGATGACGCCCCACAGGATCTCGCTGGTGGTAGGCACCAGCACGCTCCGCAGGTCCTTCAGCACCTGAGTGGTCCCATCAGAGCCTTCGCCCTCAGAATCCCCTGCAGTGGCAGGGGTCTTGGTGGAGGGCAGGTTGGCCGCAATGTTGCGGATATCATCCAGCACGCCGTACTTCCACAGGTCGCCGGTGACATCGTTGAGGATCAGCCGGTCGATCTCGCCGTTGTCGTTAAGCGTATAGTAGCGGACATTCAGCATGTTCAGTTTCGTCCCGGATAGGCGGCTGGGACGAACCGTCCCAGCCACACCCTCCGTAGTCGTATCCAAGATCTGCACGTCGTCTGCCAGCTTACGGTCGCCCAGCATGGTGGCGTCTGCGCTCACCGTGCCGCTGATGGTCCGGTTTTCAATCGCGGTCACGTTCTCGCCTTCCGGCGTCACGTCGATGCGCACCATCCAGCCGGCGGGGTAGTTCAGGCTTTTGTCCACATTCACGGTGCGGGTGATGCCGTCGGTGCACATCACTGCTACGCGCTGCAGCACGTCGGCACCGTTGTCCTCCACAAGGGAGCGGGTGGCCGTCTGCACCACGCCGTAGAACACGCTGTCGGCCTCTTCGCCGGTGACCACATCCGCCACCTCATTGTCCATGCCCAGCAGCAGGGTGACCACTTCGCCCACGCCGCCGCCGTTCAGGGACGAGATCTTGGACGCCACCGCTGAGCTGCCCAGCTGGTAGCTGGTACCAGCTACGGTCACCGCCGTGGGAGCGCTGGCGCTGGGCGAAACTGCTGTGATGCGGCCTGCGGCGCGGCGGGTATAGATCCATACCGTCCGCAGACTCTCGCTGTAATAATACACATCGTATTTGTTCAGTTCGCCGGACTCCGACACCTTGTCGTTGCGGTACACGCTCACCGGTGCAAAGGGCAGCTGGGTGCCCTCCGACGCCACAAAGGGTCCCTTCAGGCTGCTGAGCAGCACCGTGGAGGTGTCCACCTGACCATTTGCCACGGTAAAGCCCAGGGTGCTGCCATAGGCTCCGCCGGAGGCCGTGTTGGCCGTGAGGGCGTTGTACAGCAGCATGGCGCAGTCCTCATAGTTCACGGTCTGGCCCTGTGCCCTGTTCAGCTGGCTGCGCAGGCCCAGTTCCTGAGCCTTGTTCAGCTGCGCCGCCGGGAAGGCACCGTTCAGATCTGTCATCTTGTAGCCCAGCAGCTTGAGCACGGCCGTGCAGGCTTCTTCCAGCGTGACGGCGTTGTCCGGGCGGAAGGTACCGTCCGTGTAGCCGTTCATCCAGCCCTGCTGCACCGCAATGCGGATGTAGGGTGCCCACTGCGAAGAGCCGGGCACGTCCTTATACAGGGTGCCCACAGCCCCCTGGGAGGCTGCGCTCTCCCGGTACGCCGAGAACGCCACCAGCATGCGGGCAAAGGCCCCGCGGGTGACGGCGGCGTCCAGGCTGCCGGTCTGTCCGGCGTCCATACCGCCCAGCGTGATGGCCGTCTGCACGGCCGTGTTGCTGGCACTTCCCAGCGCAGCCGCCGGCATGGCCAGCATGGACACCGCCATGCTCACCGCCAGAAAAAGTGCGAGAAAACGTTTTTTCATAGGTATTCCCCTTTCTTCGGGCTCAGTCGTAGCGCAGCGCCTCGATGGGATTGAGACGTGCCGCGCGCCGGGCCGGCAGATAGCCGAACAGCACACCGATGCCCACCGAGATGCCAAAAGCCACTACGATGGAGTTGAACGACGGACTCACCGTGATGGTGGTATCGCTCATGAACATGGGCAGCACCTTGTTGGCCGCCATGCTCACCGCATAGCCCAGTGCAATGCCTAAAACGCCGCCCAGCGCGGAGGTGGTGGCTGCTTCCACCACGAACTGCGCCAGAATGGTGCGCTCCTTGGCACCCAGTGCCTTGCGGATACCGATCTCACGGGTGCGCTCGGTCACCGACACCAGCATGATGTTCATGATGCCGATGCCGCCCACCAGCAGCGAGATGCTGGCAATGCCGGTGAGCACCACGATGACCATGTTGATCATCTTGTTCATTTCCTCCAGCCACTCGCTGGCGCTGTACACATAGTAGCCGTTTTCGGTCTTGAGGATCTTCTGCAGCTCCTCTTCCATCGTGGTTTTGGCCTCGTTGGCAAAGTTTTCGTCCGTCATCACAGCCGTGTAGTTATTCACCGCGCTCTGGCTGGAAAGCCGCATCACGGTGGTGTAGGGCAGGTAGACGCAGTCGTCGTCGCTGCCTTGCTGCATGGTGGGGTTGCTGACCTTGGCCGCCAGCACGCCCACAATGCGGAACTTGTTGGCACCGATCTTGAGCGTCTGCCCCACACCGTTGCCGCCAAAAGCCACCCGGTTCAGGTAATCGCCAATGATGCAGACCTGCTTGTTGTCCTGCATATCCATGTACTGCAGGCCGCGTCCCTGTGCGATCTGGTAATTTTTCATTTCGGTGTAGTTCTCGTCCACACCGCTGATGTTGGACCAGCGGTAGCTGGTAGTGCCGATCTTCAGCGTGCCGCTGCCGCTGAAATCGATCTGCGGCGAAATGGACTGGATCAGCTCCGGGTACTCCGTGGGCAGCTTGTACATTTCCTCCACCGAAACGGTGCGGGAGCCGTTGCCCCACACCTGCACCGAAAGGGTGTTGGTACCCAGTGCCGAAAAGCTGTCGCGCATGCTTTTGGTCATGCCGTTGCCCAAGCCCACGATGACGATGACTGCCATAACGCCGATGATGATGCCCAGCATGGTAAGGAAGGTGCGCAGTTTGTTGCTCCACACGTTCTGGATGGCCTGACGGAAGGTTTCAATAATCATGCTTTCTCCTCCTCATCCGGCGTTTCCGGCAGCAGCGTGGGCTGCACCACGGCTTCCGGTGCATGGGCATCGCCATCGTAGACCACCCGCCCGTCCTCCAGACGGATGATGCGGTCTGCCTGCACCGCAATGGAATTATCGTGGGTGATGAGCACCACGGTGTGGCCCTCATCGTGCATCTGCTGCAGCATTCCCAGCACTTCGCGGCCGGTGTGGCTGTCCAGTGCGCCGGTAGGCTCGTCGGCCAGAATGACCGCCGGGTTCCGCACCAACGCCCGAGCGATGGAAACACGCTGCTGCTGGCCGCCGGAAAGCTGGTTGGGGCGGTTCCTGAGCTTATCGCCCAGACCCACCTGCTCCAGCACCTCTTTGGCCCGGGCGTGGCGCTCGGCGCGGCCGATGCCCGCATACACCAGCGGCACCTCCACGTTCTCCATCAGGTTGAGCCTTGGCAAAAGGTTGTACTGCTGGAAGATGAAACCCAGCATCTCGTTGCGGACGGATGCCAGCTCGTTGCGGCTCATCCGGCCAACGTCTTTTCCGTTCAGGCGGTAGGTGCCGTGGGTGGGCACATCCAGACATCCGATGATGTTCATGCAGGTGGATTTGCCGGAGCCGGACTGGCCCACGATGGCCACGAACTCGCCTTTTTCGATTTTCATGGTGATGTGGTCTGCAGCCTTTACCGTGGTGTCACCCATCTGGTAATACTTGCACACCTCATCAAACTCGATCAGAGCGCTCATGCATTCCTCCTGTGTCAGCCCAGATAGACCACACCGTCTGCCTGAGACGGATTTACGGCATCCTCTGCGGAGCCCTGCTTTTCCTCGGCTTCCACAGGCTCTTCCGCCGGTACGGTCCCGTTTTCCGGTTCTGCTTCATCGACCATGCCGTTCGCAGCATCGGCGCCTTCCTCGCCCTCGGTGCCCTCTGCATCCGCCTCGTAATAGCCGCCGTCGTCATAGTACGTATCGGTACTTGCTGCGGCAGAGTCGTAAGCCACCGTGTCATTGCCTGTCAGCCCGCTGACGATCTGGGTGTAGTTGTCATCGCTGACGCCGGTCTTGACCGGCACATACACATAGCCGTCCGGCGCGATCATGCCCGGGTCTGCGTTGACTGCGCTGGGGGAGTCCTGCGTGACCAGCACATAGCCGCCGCGCACGATGGCAGCGTTGGGCACGGTAAGGGTATTCTTTGCCTGTGCCACCACGATCTCAGCATTGGCGTTCATGCCCGGGCGCAGGCCATCGGTCTCATCAATGCGCACCTTGACCGGGTAGGTGGTGGTGCCGCCATTGGAGGTACCCTTCAAGGAAACACGGGTCACAACGCCGGTATAGGTCTTGTCCGGCACGGCATCCGCCGTGACCTGCACGCTCTGACCCACCGACAGGCTGCTGACCTGCAGCTCGTCCACGTTCAGGGTCATCTCCAGATAGCTCAGGTCAAAGATCGTGCACAGGTCCGAGCCGGCGGACAGCGCGTCCCCGGCCTTGGCATTCTTTTCAATAATGGTGCCGCTGATGGGCGAGGTGATGGTGTAGTTGTTCATGGCCTCCTGCAGATTGTCCATGTTCAGCTCGGCGCTGCGCAGGCTCTCGGCGGCAGACTGGATGGCCTCGGTCAGGTCCTCGCCGCTGATCTGCAGCACGATATCGTCCTTGTTTACGGCTCCGCCTTCCGGCACATTGATGGCCGTCACGGTACCGGCGGCAAGGGCAGTCAGGGTGCGCTCCGCCTGATACTCAAAGCACTTGGCGGCAATGCAGTTCACGCCATTGATGGTTGCCGTTGCTGCCTGCGCAGTGGTCAGGCCGCCTGCATTGCGCACAGCAATGGTCACGGTGCGGGTGAGCAGGTTGCCGGTGCTCAGGGCATCGGTGCCGGTCACAGCGGTCACGGTGCCGGTCAGCATTTCAAAGGTGCCGTCCAGCGTCACCTCTGCGCTCTGGCCCACCGAGAAGGTGGCGGCATCTGCTGCCGGGAACTCCAGCCGCAGCACCATTTTGGAGCTGTCACGGATGACCGCCACTTCCTGACCGCTGGTCACTTCGTCGCCCTTGGCCACCTTGAGGGCACTCACAACACCTGCCACCTCGGCGCGGACATACTGGCGGTCTGCCGTCTTGTCGTAGCTGCGCTGTGCCTGCTGCAGAGCAATGGACGCCTGCTCCGCCTTGGTGGTGGCATCGGAGGAGTCCACCGTGTACAGCACGGTGCCTTCCTCCACGATGTCCCCTTCCTCAAAGCTGCTGGTCAACACCTTGCCCGCTACCAGCGACTTAACATTATACGTATTAGCAGGGTTCAGAGTGCCGGTTCCGCTGAGGGTGTTGGACACATCCCGCTTGGACGGCGAGACCTGCACATAGTTGATGTCCGTATTGGCGTTCTGTGCCTTGTCCGGGCGCAGGATGAACCATCCGCCCAGCACGGCCACGCACACCACCGGCACCATCCATTTCCAGTTCTTGCGGAAAAAGGCTGCTGCTTTGCCGCCCTTCGCTGCGGGCTTTGCCTCACCCGCAGCCGTCTGCTGTACCGCAGCATCCTGCTTCTTTTTAAAGATCATGCTTGCTGTTTCCTCCTGTATCTTTCAGGGCATGCCCTGGTTTCGGTATCGGGCGCAGGCTTTGCAAAAGCGCGCGATAAAGAGTTTATTGTTAGTTTATCGCATTTTCGTCTATTACACAAGCGTCTAAATTTTGTTTTGACGCATTTGTGTCAAAGTTTTACCCAACTTTCACACCGTGCCCTCTTTTGCCTTCCAGACAAAGCAAAAGAGACAGTGCCCCGCTCTTGCAGGGTACTGCCTCTTTTTTGAAGCACGATCTTTATTCAGCTGTAGTTTCCACTACCACATACACCCCGGCAGGGACGCATGCAGCCCATGCGCCGTCCTTGTCCAGCCAGCCGAATTGCTCGCACACATGGTCCGGGCACTGACTGTCCAAGAACGCGATGGCACCATCCTTTACCTGCAGATGCACGACATAATTGCCCACATCATACAGGTAATCGTGGTCTGTATCCAGCGGCAGAGTCTCGGTGATGCCATCGCCAAAATCGACGGTGGCCTGCAGGCCGCTGCCCTTGCTGCTGTGTGCTGCGCGCACGCCGAAATACAGCGCTGCTGCCAGCACAAGGATCACTGCAGCAAAGATCAGGTTCTTCATCCATGGCTTCAGGCCTTTGGAGCCGGAAGCGTTTTCAGGTGCTTTGCGGGTACTCATGCAGCGTAGTCGCTGGCAGCCTTACCTGCAATGCGGCCAAACACGGTGAAGTCTGCAACAGCGTTGCCGCCCAGACGGTTTGCACCGTGCACACCGCCAGTGACCTCACCTGCTGCAAACAGGCCGGGGATCACAGTGCCGTCCTCCTTGAGGACTTCGGTGTTGGTGTTGATGGTCAGGCCGCCCATGGTGTGGTGCACACCAGCAGTGACCTTGATTGCATAGTACGGAGCAGTATCCAGCGGGTTTGCAAAGCTGGTGCGGCCAAAGTCGGGGTCATTCTTGGCCTCAACATAGCCGTTCCAAGTCTTCATGGTCTCGGCAAAAGCAGCCTCATCAACGCCCATTGCCTTGCCCAGCTCCTCGTAGGTCTCGCCGGTCACGGTGTAGCCCTTCTTGATGTAGCCCTGAATGACGCTGGAAGCATCGACCATAGCCTGATCGACCACCAGCCAGCTGTAGCTGCCGGTCTGAGCGATCTCAGCAGCAGAGACCACGTCACGGGTGCCCACTTCGTCGATGAAGCGCTTGCCCTCGGCGTTGATCAGCACAGCGCCGTCGCCGCGCAGACCCTCGGTGATCAGGGCAGCGGTGTTGGCCTCAACGGTGGGGTGGATCTGGATCTGGTCCATATCCACAGTGCCAGCACCGATGGCGGTGGCCATCTCAATGCCCTGACCCTGAGCGCCGGCAGCGTTGGTGGTCATGAAGCCCTTCAGCTCAGGCTTG
>ENA-UPSY01002926-UPSY01002926.1-human-gut-metagenome-genome-assembly--contig:-NODE-2926-length-13346-cov-2.348029_pt1 | contig 13346 bp, 10 predicted proteins | sample MGYA00250044_ERZ773365 | MGnify/ENA primary metagenome ERZ773365 (study PRJEB29103, sample SAMN06111932) | human gut metagenome | biome: human gut; feature: ankylosing spondylitis patient; material...
GCTCATGGGCCCGTCCGGCTGCGGCAAGACGACGCTGCTGCGCGTGCTCGCCGGGCTGCGCGCGCCGGACGGCGGCACGGTGCGCGTGTCGCCGGGGCGCATGGCCTGCGACTTGTCGGAGGCGATGTCCGTCAGGGTAGGGCCGAGGATTTTTTCGTGGTCCATGCCTATGGGCGTGAAGCAGACGGCCTGTACCGGCATGGCCGTTGTGGCGTCGTAGTGGCCGCCAAGCCCCGCTTCCATGACGACGAGATCCACTCCCGCTTCGGCGAAGGCGAGCAGGCCGAGGGCCGTGAGGAATTCGAAATAAGTCAGGTTGGGTGCCGCTTCCATGACACGGTCGGCCAGCACGGGCCAGCGGTCCGCGGGCAGCATCGTCCCGTTGATGCGGATACGTTCGCGCGGGGTGACGAAATGCGGCGAGGTGTAGAGGCCGACTTTCAGCCCATGCGCGCGGGCGACGCACGACAGGAAGGTGGAGGTGGAGCCTTTGCCGTTGGTGCCGACGATCTGCACGGTCACGAACGGGGGCGTGAGCAGCCCCAGCGCGTCCAACGCGTTTCGCATCCGGTCAAGGCCGAAGTCCATGTGAAAGAGCCCGAGGGCGTCGAGATGATCTTGTACGTCGTCGAAAGAATGGAAGCGCATTATCATGCCTTTGCGGTGGGTTGGGTGATGGACGCCGGGCGGCGTCCCGCCGGCGCGGCACGGGACGGTCCCGCTTCGTCGGCATGGGGCAGAAACTAGCCTCTTTTTTCAGGAAGGAAAAGATGCGGAGAGGCCGCGCATGTGGCCGGCCCGGAGCGCGCCGGACGAGGAAGCGCCGAGGTTTTCGGCGTTCCGGTGGGAATGAGAAAGCCCGTGACGGACGCCGGGGCCGCTTTCGTAACGGGTAAAATATTTTGTATAATAAATAATTACATATGGTTTTATACATTTGTCACCCTCTTGACAAGGTGGGTGGAATGGACGACAAAGTGGGGGAAAGTGGGAAAAAGTGGAGTATCCTGACAAAAGGGCCCCGGAGGCCGGATATGTTGTTTCGCGGACAGTCCTATAGAAGCCTTGATGCCAAAGGCCGCCTGATGCTCCCCCCGGAGTTTCGGGATGCGCTGACGGCGGCTTCAGCGGACGGTACATTTGTGCTGACGACATATGACGGCTGCCTTGTCGGCTATCCCGCCCCACTCTGGAACGAACTGGAAGAGCGTTTTGGCCGTCTCCGGAACAGTTCGAGGAAAATCCGGGACTTTCGCCGTCTGGTGCTCGGCGGCGCGGAGGATCAGTCCTTTGACGCGCAAGGCAGGATACGCCTTTCCCGCGCGCATGTGGAATATGCCGGGCTCGAACACGACGCCGTCGTGGTCGGACAGGGCGACAAGTTTGAAATATGGGATCAGGCCCGGTTCAAGGCTCTGCTCTCACAGGATTTTGACGATGTGGCCGATGAACTGGCTGAAAGCGGCATCGACTTCTCTTTTTAAGAATCCCCGGACACGCTGTTTATGACGTGCAGCCGGAACACGCCGGCCGCAGGGGCGGCTATGCTTTTGCAGCAGGACGAAACGAACCAATGAATTCCGATACTTCCATGCCTTCTCCTGAATCCGTACACATTTCCGTATTGCTGAACGAAGCGGTGGACGCGCTGGCCCCAAAAGCGGGCGGGCGCTATCTCGACGGCACGGTCGGCATGGGCGGCCATTCCTTTGCCATCATGGAGCGCACGGGCGGCGAGGGCTTTTTGTGCGGTCTGGACAGGGACACGCAAGCCCTTGAGCTTGCGCGTATCCGTCTGGCTCCGTTCGGGGATCGCGTCCATCTCGTGCACACCCGCTACAGTGAATTCGAAGCGGCGCTGGACGGGATCGGCTGGGATGCCGTCGACGGGGCCCTCATAGACATTGGCGTCTCTTCGCTCCAGATCGATTCGGCGGAACGCGGTTTCAGCTTCAGCTCCGATGGCCCCCTCGATATGCGCATGGACCGTGATTCCGAGGAACTGCCGGTGAGCCGCCTTGTGAATCGGGCCAAGCTTGAGGATCTGAAGGACATCATCGAACGCTACGGGGAAGATCCGCAGGCCGGGCGTATCGCGCGGGCCATCGTGGAGGCGCGGGTGCGCAAGCCCATCGAAACCACCGGGGAACTGGCGGCTCTTGTGGAGCGCGCCTATCCGGCGGCATGGCGGGCCAAGGCCCGGAACCACCCCGCCACGCGCACGTTTCAGGCGCTGCGCATGGCGGTCAACGACGAGATCGGCGAACTGGAACGGTTCCTCGACGCTATCCTCGGCCGGTTGAAGCCGGGCGGGCGCGTCGCGGTCATTTCCTTCCATTCCTTGGAGGATCGGGTGGTGAAACACCGCATGAAGGCATGGGCGCAGGGCTGCATCTGCCCCAAGCACATCCCCGTGTGCGTGTGCCATCATGCGCCGGAAGCCCTGCTTGTGACCCCGAAGCCCGTTTGCCCTTCCGAACGGGAGCTCATGCTCAACCCCCGCGCGGGCAGCGCCAAGCTGCGTGTGGCGGAAAAACTGGATCCTCATGCCCGTCAGGCCGATGAGGACTCCGGCGAAGAGGCCGCGCGCCTGCGGTACGAAGCCAAGCGCGCCGCGCGCCTGGCCCGGCACGGGCGTGAAGGGCGGGAGCGGGCATGAGCCAGATGTCGTCGAGCGGCTGGCTGCTGGCCTTCATCATTTCGCTGCTGTTGAGCATTATTATGGGGCTCGCGCTGGTGTGGCTCAGCATTGAGCGTACGGATAAGGCATACTCCATCCGTCAGCTCAGGAATGAGGTGGAGCAGCGCGCCGTCCTCAAAACCAAACTTGAAGTGGAACGGGATAGGCTGTTGGCTCCGCATGTACTGCGCCGTAAAGCCATCCAGCTCGGCATGAGCGAGGCCAAACCCGGTCAGATTCGGCGGATGCCCGATCCGGGGCCTGAAGCCGGGGTACAATAGCCTCCGCCCGAGCGGGCCAGGGGTCAGGTTTCTATGGCATATCTGGGCGCGCGCAAGCGCACGACTCGACAAGCTTCTTCGCAGGCCGTCAACCGACGTCGTTCGGAAGGCGGGCCTCGCGCATGGTTTGCGTCCATTGACTGGAACAGCGTCCGGTTCCGTACGGTGGCGGTGCTTTTTTTCGTTGTGTGGGGTGCGCTGTGGGTCCGGGCCGGGTATGTCCAGCTTTGGGAAGGCCCCTTTCTTGCCGAACGCGCAAGGCGGCAGCATATGGCCGCCGAAACCGTGGCTATGCCCCGCGGCATGATCACCGATCGCAACGGCCACATCCTCGCCCGCAGCGTGGAGTGCTGTTCCGTATACGCGAATCCGAGCATCATCACGGACATAGAGGCCACGGCGACGGCGCTGGCCGGGGTGCTCGGGCGTCCGGTCGATCAGATCAAACCCCTGCTGGAAAAAAAGCGCAGCTTTGTCTGGATTGCCCGCCGCGTGGACGACGCCACGGCCGAGGCCATCCGGCAGGCGGACCTTACGGGCGTCGAGCTGTCCCGCGAATTTGAGCGTATTTACCCTTACCGTCAGGTGGCGGGCCAGTTGCTCGGTTTCGTCGGTATGGACGGCAAGGGGCTTGAGGGCATTGAGCGTTCGTTTGACGAGCAGCTTGGCGGCCTTTCCGTGCGTCAGGCCGTGCGGCGCGACGCTTCGGGCCGTGAATTCTACGTGAACAGCAATTATGAGGCGCAGCCCGCCGAGGATGTGCATCTGACCCTCGATTTGCAGGTGCAGTCCATCGCCGAGGAGGAAATCTCCAAGGCCGTCACCGAGTTCGGCGCGAAATGGGGCGGCGTGCTTGTGGTGGATGTGGCCGCCGGCGATGTCCTCGCCTGGGCGCAGTTCCCCTTTTTCAATCCCAATTCCTACAATCAGTACCGTCCGAGCGAGTACCGCAACCGTCTGGCGCAGGACGCGCTGGAACCGGGGTCCACGTTCAAGCCGTTTTTGATCGCGTCGGCGCTCCAGGAAGGGGTCGTCACCCGCGATACCACGTTCAATTGCGAAAACGGGTTGTGGAAAAGCCGGTACATCACCATCCGGGACGACAGCCGCCCGAAACAGAACATCCAGAGCGTGGCGAAGATCCTCGCCAACTCGAGCAATATCGGCTGCGGCAAAATCGGGCTGGAGCTCGGCGCGGTCAAGTACCAGCGTTACCTTTCCCGGCTTGGCTTCGGCGAACGCACGAGCGTCCAGCTCGCCGAGAGCCGCGGCATCCTGCGCCCGGCGCGCGAATGGAGCGAGGCCGCCCTCATTTCCTCTTCATTCGGACAGAGCCTTTCGGTCACGGTGCTCCAGATGGCGCAGGCCTATCTGACGCTTGCCAATGAAGGGGTGTACAAACCCCTGCGGATCGTTCTCACCGACGATGTGGGCGGAGGGGCCCAGCGTATTTTTTCCAAGAACACCACGCGGGAAGTGCTTTCCATGATGCGTGAGGTCGTCGATGAGGGCACGGGCAAGCGTGCCGCCATCCCCGGCGTCTCCGTGGCGGGCAAGACCGGTACGGCGCAGAAGGCGTTTCGCGGCAAGTATGGCGGAGAGCGCACCGCGTCGTTCGTAGGGCTCGTGCCCGCCGAAAAACCGCAATATCTGGTGGTCATTTTTATTGACGAACCGTCGAAAGTGAAATACGGCGGCGTGATCGCGGCTCCGGTGTTCAAGTCCGTGACGTCGCGGGTCATGGCGTATCATGGCTCGCTGCCGGACCCCGGCGCGCTGACCCCGGCGCAGATCAAGGCCCAGGAAAAGGCCGAGGCCCGGGCCCGCGCCCGTGCGGTGCGGCGGGGGAGCAAGGAAAAGACCGTGCTCGGCGAGTACCGCAGCGAGTTGGCGACGAAGAAGACGGCGTTGCCGGTTCGGGATTCGGGAACGGTCCCGGACGTGGTGGGGCAGTCCGTGCGGCGGGCTGTGGAAATGTTTGCCCGGCAGGGGCTTGTCCCTGTCATCAAGGGCAATGGTTCAAGAGTGGTACGACAAACGCCGGAACCGGGCGTGCGTTGGGCGGGGAAGGATTCGGCCCCCACGTCATGCGTTCTTTGGCTTTCGGAGCAGGAATAATGGGAATGTATCCGCTTTCGTTACTGGAATCACGCGTGGCCGCGCAGGGGATGGAGTTGTGCATCGACTCCCGCAAGGCGACCCCCGGTTGTGTTTTTGTGGCTCTGCCCGGCAGCAGTGCTGATGGTTCTCAGTTCATTGCCGACGCCGTGGCGCGGGGGGCCGGGTACGTGGTCTGTCGCCCTGAATCCGCCGGGAACTGCGGCGAAGCGGAAGTCGTCGACTGTGCCGATCCCCGCCAGGCCCTTGGGCTGTTGGCCCGCGCCCGGTACGGCACGGCCTCTCTCCCGTTCCCCGTGGTCGGCGTGACCGGGACCAACGGCAAGACCACCACGACCTATCTGCTCGATCATCTGTTCGCCTCCGCCGGGAAGAAGACCGGCGTGCTCGGTACGGTTTCCTATCGCTGGCCGGGGCATCATGAGGACGCGCCCATGACCACTCCGGATTGCCTCGATGTGCACACCATGCTGGCCGACATGCGCTCCGCCGGTGTGGACATGGCCTTCATGGAAGTTTCTTCGCACGCACTGGATCAGAACCGCGTCGCGGGCGTCGGCTTCGGCGGGGCCGTGTTCTCGAACCTGACGCAGGATCACCTTGACTACCATCACGATATGGAAACGTATTTCAAGGCAAAGGCCAAGCTGTTCCTTGATGGGGACGGCAAACCTTTCGCGGATCGCGTGATGGCCATCGGCACGGATAATCCGTGGGGGGCCCGTCTGGCGGGCATGGCCCCCGAAGCCATCGGTTTTGGCCTGACGGCCTCCGGTGCCTCCGGGCGCTACCTTGAGGGGAAAGTCCTTTCCAGTACGACCGCCGGATTGCGCCTGCACGCTCGTTTTGAAGGCCGCGAATGGGAATTCACGTCGCCGCTGGTAGGCAATTACAATGCGGAAAATCTGCTTGCCGTGCAGGCCGTCGCCCTCGGGTTCGGCCTCGATCCCGAAGCGTTCCGTTGTTTCGAAACGTTCTGCGGCGTGCCGGGCCGTTTGGAGCGCATCCTCAATCCGCAGAATCTCGATGTCTTTGTGGACTATGCGCATACGCCCGACGCGTTGATCAACGTCCTCAACGCGCTGCGTGGGGCGGGCTTCAAGCGTATCGTTACCGTGTTCGGCTGCGGGGGCAACCGCGACCGCGCCAAGCGCCCGCTCATGGGCGAAGCCGTGGCCAGGTTGTCCGACGTGGCCGTGCTTACCTCCGACAATCCGCGCCACGAGGAGCCCGAGGCGATCATGGCCGACGTCATGCCCGGCCTCTCCGGTGCCCCCGAAGTGTTCGCCGATCCGGGTCGCCGCCGGGCCATTGAAAAGGGCCTTGAGCTCCTGCACCCCTGCGACGCCCTGCTCATCGCGGGCAAGGGGCACGAGAGCACGCAGCAGATCGGCGATGTCAAACATCCGTTCAGCGATCAGCAAACCGTCCGGGAGATTCTGGGATGCGCCTGAGTTTTGAAGAGATTGTCCGCGCCGTGGACGGTTCCGCCGTGGCGGGGGCCGCGCCTTGCGGCATCGTGGAAGGCGTGGGCACGGACAGCCGTGCGGTAAAGCCCGGCTCTCTGTTCGTCTGCATCCCCGGCGAAACGTTCGACGGGCACGATTTTGCGGTTAAGGCCATCGAAGCCGGGGCCGCCGCGCTGCTGGTATCCCGGAATCCGTTCGATGCCGTGCCGCCCGTCCCGCTCATCCTTGTTGAGGATACGGTCAAGGCGCTTGGGAAGCTGGCGCATTGCTGGCGCGAGCGCCTCGGCGAGACCCGGGTGATCGGGCTCACCGGCACGGCGGGCAAAACCACGGTCAAGGAACTGCTCGCGCAGGTCCTGAGCCGCCGCGGGCCTACCGCCAAGACGCACATGAACCTGAACAACCAGATCGGCCTGCCTCTGTCCATGTTGGCGGCGACCGGCGAGGAAGCGTTTTGGGTCATGGAGGCGGGCATCAGCCACCCCAATGATATGGACGAACTGGGGGCCATTCTTGAGCCGGATCTTGCCCTGATCCTCAATGTTGGGCCGGGCCATGCCGCCGGCCTTGGCGATCGGGGGACGGCGCATTACAAGTCGAAACTTCTCGCGCACCTCGCACCCGGCGGAACGGCGATCATCAGCGCCGATTATCCCGATCTCGCGCGCGAAGCCCGTGCCGTACGGCAGGAATTGGTCTTCTTTTCCACCTCGGGGCGCCAAGTGGATTACCGTGCGGCCTATGTCGTACCGGCGGGCGAGGACAAAGGGCTGTTCCGGCTGTGGCTGGACGGCGTTTCCATTGATGTGGAGGCTCCGTTCCGTGGGGCGTTCGGTGCGGAAAACGTCATTGCCGTAGCCGCCGTGGCGCACCGCCTGGGGCTGGGCGCCGAGGAAATCGCCGCCGGGTTCGCCGGGGCCGCGTTGCCGAAACAGCGCTTTGCCTGTTCGAGGGCCGGGGATTGGCTGGTCATTGACGACAGCTACAACGCCAACCCGTTGTCTTTTTCCCGGATGTTGGAGGCCGCCGCTGAAATGGCCGGGGATCACGCGGACAGGCCCCTTGTGTGCGTGCTCGGCGAAATGGGCGAACTCGGTTCGCTTTCCGAGGATGAGCACCGCAATCTGGGCCGCCTTGTGGCCGACATCAAGCCCCGCCTTGTCTGCTGGAAGGGCGGGCACCTGAAAGAATTTGAAGACGGGTTGCCCGCCGGACGTTACGGAGGCGCATTCTGCCCGGTGACGTCCGCCGAGGATATGTTCAAGGGCCTTGCCGCCTGTGATCTCGGCAGCGGTGGGGGCGTGATCCTGTTCAAGGGATCACGTTCGAACAAATTGGAAACGTTGGTCAGCGCCTTTACGGAGGCACAGGCGGGAGAACCCCATGCTGTATAACCTGCTGTATCCGTTGAGCGTTGACTATTCCATCCTCAACATTTTCAAATACATCACCTTTCGCTCCGCATGGGCGCTTGTGACGGCGCTCGCGGTGAGTATCCTCGTCGGGCCTTATTTCATCCGCTGGCTGCAGGCCATCAAGTGCCGTCAGGAAATCCTCAAGGAAGTGAAGGCGCACCAGTGCAAGGCCGGGACCCCCACGATGGGCGGCCTGCTCATCGTGTTCGCGGTGAGCGTGAGCGTGCTGTTGTGGGCGGACCTGACCAACGCCTATGTATGGATAACCATGCTGGTGTTCATCGGGTTTTCGGCGGTGGGGTTCATCGACGACTTCATGAAGGTATCCCACCATCAGAACAAAGGTCTCAGCCCGCGCGCGAAATTTGCCGGTCAGATGCTGGTGGCCGGGATCGCCATGCTCCTGCTGGTGTCGGAACCGGCCTATTCCACGCGGCTGGCGTTCCCGTTCTTCAAGACCCTGAACCCGGATCTCGGGTACTGGTACATCCCGTTCGCCATGCTGGTCATGGTGGGGACTTCCAACGCGGTGAATCTGACGGACGGGCTCGACGGGCTGGCTATCGGCCCGATGGTCGTCGCCGGGCTGGTGTTTTCGGTGTATATTTACATCACGGGGCATGTGCGGTTCGCCCAGTACCTGCAACTTGAATACATTTCCGGGGTGGGCGAGGTCGCTGTTTTCTGCAGTGCGCTGGCTGGCGCGGGGCTTGGGTTCCTCTGGTTCAACGCCTATCCCGCCCAGATGTTCATGGGCGACGTGGGGTCGCTCGGGCTCGGCGGCGTGTTGGCCTTTCTCGCGGTGCTTTGCAAGCAGGAACTGCTCCTGCTCATCGTGGGCGGCCTGTTCGTGGCGGAAACCCTCTCCGTGATTCTGCAGGTGAGCTATTTCAAGGCCTCGGGCGGGAAGCGCATTTTCCGTATGGCCCCGCTGCACCATCACTATGAGATGAAAGGCATTCCGGAATCGAAGATCATCATCCGGTTCTGGATCATCTCCGTGATGCTCGGGCTGATCGCGCTGTCGGCATTGAAGTTGAGATGACATCGGGAAGACATTCCCTTTACGGCTTTGAAGAAAGGCCGCCTGCTTCGGCTTCCTTTCCCCTCCAAAGCGTTTGGCGATGAGGCAGGGGAAAATTGTTCCCGAATCAATTGAAGAGAGAACTTCCCGGCGCGTTTGGAACCATTTGAACCGATTTCGTAGAAAACGGTTCACGGCGGTTTCGAGGGGGCCGGAGGAGATCATCCCCCCGGCGGGATCAAGGGGCGTGCCCCTTGCCGCCGGAGGCATCATTCTGGAGTCATGATGAAAGCTGCAAACGAAATGTTCACGAAGCCTGCACCGGCGGTGAAACCGGGCGACCTCGCGGTTGTTGTGGGAGCCGGGGTTTCCGGCGTGTCCGCCGCCAAACTGCTGCACAAGCTTGGTGCGCGGGTGCGGCTGCTGGATCGCTCTTTGGATCGCATCCCGGCTGATTTTGCGGAATGGGCGGAGTCTGCGGGAGTGGAAATCGTATGCGGCGAACATTCCCCGAGCCAGTTCCGGGACGCGAAGCTGGTCGTGCCGAGCCCCGGTGTGGCCGCTGCGGTCATCAGCAAATTTCTGCCCGACGGCACCCCGCCGGAAATCATGGCCGAAACCGAACTGGCATGGCGCCAGCTTTCCGGCGAGCCGGTGCTCGGCGTGACCGGGACCAGCGGCAAGACCACGACAACCAGCTTGTGCGCGGCCATGTTGAAGGAACAAGGACTTGCGGTGTTTACGGGCGGCAATATCGGCACGCCGCTGTCCGAATATATCTTGTCCGGCGAGAAGGCGGATGTAGTGGTGCTGGAATTGTCCAGTTTCCAGTTGCAGACCTGTTCGACGCTGCACCCGCGCGTGGGCATCCTGCTGAACATCAGCGAAAACCATCTCGACTTCCATAAGGACATGGACGAGTACATCAGCGCCAAGATGCGCCTGTTCGCCAATCAGACGGAGGCGGATCTCGCTGTGCTGCAGGACGGCATGGATGAGCTTGCCGGGAAGTACGGAATCAAGGCGCGGAAAATCCACTATACGGAATCGGAACGTTTCCCGGATATGCAGCTCATGGGCCCGCACAACCGCTGCAATGCCGAAGCGGCATGGCTGGCCTGTCGTGAATTCGGCGTGACCGAGGAAGCCGCGGCCCGTGCCGTTGCCGCGTTCCAGCCCTTGGAGCATCGGCTGGAAAAAGTCGCCGAGATCAATGGCGTGCTGTACGTCAACGATTCCAAGTGTACGACCGTGGAAGCCTTGCGGGTGGCGCTGTCGTCATTCGATCGGCCTGTGGTGCTGCTCGCCGGGGGCAAGTTCAAGGGTGGGGATCTGCCGGGCCTGTGCCCGCTTCTGAAGGAACATGCCCGGTGCGTCGCTCTGTTCGGGGCAAGCCGTGAACGGTTCGAACCCGCGTGGCGGGATACGTTGCCCGTGACGTGGGATCGCACCTTGGAGCAGGCGCTGCGCCGAGTGGCGGGCAAGGACGGCCAGCCCGCGCTGGCTCATGAAGGCGATGTGGTGCTGCTGGCTCCGGCGTGTTCCAGCTATGACCAATATCCCAACTACCTGCGGCGCGGCGAAGATTTCAAGCGCGTCGTCCATGAGGTGCTCGCATGACAATGGCCCGTCGCCGTGTTCCCTCGTCAGGATTCCGTCCGACGCAGGAGAGCGCCCCTGTCGGCCAATACGACTGGGGATTGATCGCGCTGTTCCTTATGCTGTTGTGCATCGGCCTGCTTATGGTGCTCTCCGCCAGCGGCGTGGTGGCGGAACGCATCAACGGCGACAAGTATTTCTTTTTCAAGCGTCAGCTCATTGATGCCGTCATAGGCGGGGTTGTCATGTGGGTTCTTGCGGCTGTGCCGCGCCACATCCTGTACAAATTCCAGTATCCGTTCCTGCTGTTTGTACTGATGCTGCTGTTTGTGACCCTGAGTCCGCTGGGCGCGCGCGTCAACGGGGCGCAGCGTTGGATTTCGGTGAAATTCTTCTCCATCCAGCCGTTGGAGTTCGCCAAGATCGCGCTTGCCCTCTACCTGGCCTACTTCATGAGCACCAAGCAGGAGCTGGTGAAGACGTTCAGCAAAGGTATTATCCCGCCGTTCGCCATGACGGCCCTATTTTGTTTTTTGCTGCTGGCCCAGCCTGATTTCGGCGGGGCCGTGGTGCTTTCGCTGATCCTGTTCTTTATGTGCCTGATCGGCGGGACCCGGTTTATTTATCTGTTTATGGCCATCGGCGTGGGCTTGGCTGGCGCGTTGGCCCTGATCATCTTCGAACCGTACCGCGCCCGGCGTCTGGTGGCGTTTCTCGATCCGTTCGCGGATGCCCAGAATGCGGGGTATCAGCTTGTGCAGTCCCTGTACGCGCTCGGCTCCGGCGGCTTCTTCGGCGTGGGCATGGGCGGCAGTTCGCAGAAGATGTTCTATCTGCCCGAAGCGCACAACGACTTTATCATGGCGGTGGTGGGCGAGGAGCTCGGCTTTTTCGGCATGACGCTGATCATGGTGCTGTTCGCCATGCTGTTCATGCGTTGTTACAAGATCATCATGGGGCAGTCGGATCTGCGCGATCGTTTTTCGGCTTTCGGCGTGACGCTGGTGCTGGCCATCGGTGCTACGCTCAATCTGGCCGTGGTTATGGGAATGGCGCCGCCCAAGGGGGTGGCTATGCCGTTTTTGAGCTACGGCGGCAGTAGCCTGCTTGCGAGTATGATGTGCATCGGCTTGCTGCTGAATTTTTCCCGCACGGCGCGGTGACAGGAAAGGATATGGGCGTTCGGGTCATTCTGACCACCGGCGGAACCGGTGGACATATTTTTCCGGCTTTGGCCGTGGCGGAACAGTTGCGGCGCGAAGGCGCCGAGCTGTTGTTCGTCGGTTCGCAGTACGGTTCCGGGGCCACGCTGGCGAAACGGGGCGGGCTGGAGTTCCGGGGGCTGCCCGTGCGTGGCGTGCTCGGGCGCGGTCTGCGCTCCGTGGGCGCGCTGTGGGGGCTTTTCCGCGCCGTGTTCATGGCTAGGGCTATCGTGAAGGACTTCCGGCCCGACGCCGTGATCGGTTTCGGGGCCTATGCCTCCTTCCCATCGCTGGTGGCGGCCAAGCTTTCCGGCGTTCCCATCGCGGTGCACGAGCAAAACGCCATGCCGGGCCTGACCAACCGCATGTTGGCGAAGCTGGCGAAACGGGTGTTCCTGTCTCTGCCGGACGTGACCGGGGCTTTTGACGCGAAAAAGAGCCAGCTCACAGGCAACCCCGTGCGCGAGGCGATCGTGGAGTCCGGGAAAAACGCTGTTGGGCATCCCGGTACCCGCCGTCTATTGGTCATGGGCGGCAGCCAGGGGGCGAAAGCCGTCAATTCCGTGATCCTCGCCAGCCTGGAACGGCTGACGAAGGCCGGGATCGAAATCCGGCATCAGACCGGCTCTTTCGATCTGGAGCGCGTGCTTGCCGGTTACCGGGCGCACGGTGTCGACGCTTCGGGCGTGACGCCGTTTATCGAAGATGTGGCCGCGGCGTATCAGTGGGCCGATCTGGTGTTGTGCCGGGCCGGGGCGACGTCCGTGGCCGAACTGGCCGTAGCCGGAAAACCCGCCGTGCTCGTGCCCTTCCCCTATGCGACTCACGATCATCAGACATACAACGCTCAGGTTATGGTTGATCAAGGGGCTGCGCTGCTGGTGGCGGAAAAAGACCTCCCGCATCTGGACGCCGGGGGGATGCTCATCAACCTGCTGCTGGACCCCGGCACGCTGCGCACGATGTCTCAGATGGCGCACACCTGCGCGCGTCCCGATGCCGCCTCCAAAGTGGCGCAGGGCGTTCTTGCGCTGTGCCGTCAGAGCTGAAAAAGGAAACGATGATGCGTACCAAGTTTACGAAAATCCATATGATCGGCATCGGCGGCTCGGGCATGAGCGGTATTGCCGAAGTGCTCTTGAATCTCGGCTATGAAGTGCACGGCTCGGACATGGCGGACGGCCCCGTGGTTCAGCGCCTGCGCTCGCTCGGGGCGGATATCCATATCGGGCACGCCGCCGGGAATGTGGATGACGTCAATGTGCTGGTAAAGTCCAGCGCGGTTGCGGAAGACAATCCCGAAGTGGTCGCCGCCCGCCAGAAGGGCATCCCGGTGATTCCCCGTGCGGAGATGCTGGCGGAGCTTATGCGCCTGCGGACCGGGATCGCCATTGCCGGGACACACGGCAAGACCTCCACGACTTCGCTGACCGCCGCCATTTTCGACGCCGCCAGCCTTGACCCGACGGTCATCATCGGGGGACGGATCAACGCCTATGGGGCCAACGCCCGGCTGGGGCAGGGCGAGTATCTGATCGCCGAAGCCGACGAATCCGAC
>ENA-UPSY01002932-UPSY01002932.1-human-gut-metagenome-genome-assembly--contig:-NODE-2932-length-13325-cov-54.896588_pt1 | contig 13325 bp, 7 predicted proteins | sample MGYA00250044_ERZ773365 | MGnify/ENA primary metagenome ERZ773365 (study PRJEB29103, sample SAMN06111932) | human gut metagenome | biome: human gut; feature: ankylosing spondylitis patient; material...
TGCCGATCCTCATGCAGCGCATAGCGAATGATATTGGTGGCCGTCTCACAGGCGGCAAGATCGAGCGCGAAGCGCCACTCCTCCCCGACGGGCAGCGGCGTCATTTGTTGAGTCAGCCACGCCGCCAGCGGTGAAAGCGAGCTGAGTTGGGCAGGAAACAGCATGACGTTATTCACGGGCGCATCACGGATTGAACTGCGCAAGGGCTGAAGTGCGATCCTCGCAAATACGAAAAATACGATCCATCCTGGTCAGGGTAAACATATTGCGGATGCCGGGGTTCAGCGCGCACAGTGTCATTTCTCCTTTACCATTCATCATTTTCATCAGGGAAACCAGCGTTCCCAAACCGCTGCTGTCGATAAAATCGATTTTACTGAAATCAACAATCAGATCGGTGCGATCTTCGCCTATCTCCTGGGCGATTGCCGCTTTAAAGGCTACCGCGACGGACGCATCCAGCCGACGCACCGCCGGCGTCAGGATCGTCACCGAGGCCTGCCGTTCGGTTTCAATTTTCATCACTGTCCCCTGTACGTTCAATAATCAAGAGTGAAACATCATCGGCCATCGCCTGAGTCTCCTGCCCGTCGCCACTGCGCCAGCGGATCAGGTGCCGGGCAAACCCCGGCAGCAGCGCGGGCAGCGGCTGCGTCACGCTGTCCTGCAGCCACGCTTGTAAACGCGCCTCGCCAAACTGTTCACCGCTCCGGTTTTCACATTCGGTGATGCCGTCGCTGAACAGGCACAGCCGCTCTCCCGGCGCCAGTGAGAAACTGACATCTGCCCACGAGAGATGGTCTATCAACCCCACCGGCGCCCCGCCGCTGCCGATCGGACGGACGGCTGCGTCCGGGCTCACGATAAAAGGCGTAGGATGCCCGGCCTGACAGAGTTTGCCCGCGCCGGTCTTCAGGTCAATGACGCCATAGATCAGGGTGAAATAGCTGACAATCTCTGTTTCATCACTGCAAAAACGACCATTAAGGATCGCCACCACTTCGGCAGGCGACGCGGGCTGGTTGTCTGCCGTAAAAAGAAAGCGCTCAACGGCCCTGCCATGCAGAAACTGGCGGGCGACGGCGAGCGACATCATCGCCGCCCCCACGCCGTGCCCGGAGACATCCACGCAGTAAAATCCGAGCCGATCGCCCAACGGGAAGACGTTAAAAATATCCCCCGACACCCAGGCCGAGGGCAGGAAAATCCAGTCGGAGAAAAACCCCTGATGACGCAGCTGATGAGCCGGGAGAACCGACTGCTGAATGCGCGCCGCCAGCTCCAGATCCTGTTCAATCTGTCGCAGCGCTTCGCTCAGCCGCGCATTGCGCGCGGCGAGGTCAGCCTCAAGGGAGAGGATCCGCGACCCGGCGTGCAGCCGCGCCCGCAGTTCGCTCTGCTCTACCGGTTTGCTGAGAAAATCATCGGCCCCGGCCTCAAACCCCTGCGTTAAATCGCCAGGGTCTTCGCGGGCGGTAAGCAATATCAGATAAACGTAGTGACCAAACTGGCGACGGCGAACTTCCCGGCACAGCGTCAGGCCATTCATCTCTGGCATCTCCCAGTCGCTTATCACCAGGCTGACGGGCTGGTTTTCGAGGATCGCCAGCGCAGCGACGCCGTTTTCCGCCTCACTGACGATATAGCCCCACTGCGTCAACATCCGGCTTAGCAGCCGACGATAAACCAGCGAATCTTCAACAATCAGGACGTGCTGTGCCGACATCGCGCCTCCTAAATCGGCAAGAACCAGATAAGGCTGATCGTGCCTTCACGAAACTTGCCGCTGCCGCTGCCGTGCCCCGGATAGCGGGTACCGGCATAGTTGGCATACTGCACAGAGAACGATCCTGGCGTATAGCCCGCGTAGCCGAAACTGTAACTGTAGTCGCCATTCCACGGCTGCTGCTGGCTACTGTCCGGATACCAGAACGCGGTAGCGCGCACAAAAAAATGCTGCTTAAAGGTATATCCGCAGCCGCCGAGCAGCACGTTTTTGTTTTTGCGGATGTCATCGCTCTCCAGATCGTAATAGCGCGGCACCCAGCTGTAGCCTACCTGGCAGATAATGGCATCGCCTTTGTTAATCAATAGCGCATGCTCCATGGGCTTCGGCAGCGAAAATTTATACGCCAGGGTAATCGCCCCCTGCTCAAAATAGGTGTGACGCTTGCTGCCCGAGGTCCAGAAGTGGTTATCGCCATAGTTACTGTAAACCAGGCTGACGGTGTTGGCATGCCAGTCGTCGTAGCCAAAACTATAGCGAAAATCGGCGGTATAGCGGCTGGTATCGGTCACCGGTAAACGGGATGTCACGTTGGCGAACCAGAAGCTGTAAGGCGAGTATTGCAGACTGAGGTTCAGCGTCTGATTATATTTTTTCTTCTGTTCTGCGCTGTCTGAGCTGTTGGGGACGGTCATCCACTGCTCTTTTAAACCCGAACTAAAGCTCAGCGCTCCGGAAAACACCTTGTCATTCCCGGAAAAAAGCCGTCCCCAGCGGCTGGTAAACACGCCGGCCTGCACCGGTTCACCATTTTTATCACGCAGCGGTTGTGCGTCGTTCTTTTCTGCTCCTTCGGCGCCTGCGATGGCGCACCATAGCGCGCAGGCCAGCATATATTTCTCCCGCATTTGCCCTTCCTTAGTTAGGTATCCAGCGTGCGGCGACGCGGTATTTGGCCATCAGCCACAGTACGCCCAGCGCGGCGGCATGGATCAAGGTGTTCACTATCCACGCCTGGCGCCACAGATCGAAGGTGACCAGTTGGCTTACGGCGAGCACGATGTAAACATGCAAAATAAAGGTGTAGAGCGAACGCTGCCCGAGCGGGATCAGGAACCAGCCTGCCAGCCAGTTCAGGGGGCGCCAGCACCAGGTCAACAGCAGATAAATAGTGACCATCAGACTGATATCATTAAGGATCCGTACCGGCCCGAGGCCGTTTTTCGCCGCCCAGGTATGGTAAAAGGCGTTAAATTCCGCCGGTGGGATCACGTGCATCAGCAGCGCGGGCGGCATAAAAGGATTGGTATGATTCTGGGCGACAAACGCAAGGATAAGCGCGATGCACACCAGCGCCGCGACGGCGACTTTGCCGGGCGGCGTGCGGGCGAAAGAGATCAGTTCCGCTTTGTACCAGCCGCAGCACATTCCCAGCACAAAGATAAATTGCCAGGCCATCAGGGGAAAGGCGAATTCAAATTCGCAGGGCGTCACCCGTACCGGCCAGCGTTGCCAGCAGCCGTAGATCAGCAGCGAGACGCCCAGTAATGGGTAGACGTGACCCTTTTGCAGCATGCCGAGAAACAGCGGGCTGAGCAATAACAAAAAAATATAGAGACCGAGGATCTGCGTCTGATGCGGGCCAATCTGCAGATAAAGGATAATGTTAAACCACGTCTCTTTTATTTGTGGGGTTAGCGGATAAAGCGACCAACTGGTCCCGGAAAAGCGGTCGGTAAAATGAGTGACTTCATAGACATTAATATGAGGTAAATATCTCAGCAAAAGAAAAGAGACAATAATAATAATATTAACCTGATATATTTTCCAGGCGCGAAGATAAAGCCCCCAGCTCACCGTCAGTAATACTGCCTTTTGTAATCTGACACGATTTAGCATCCCTAACATGAAGCCGGACAGGATCACAAAGCCCTCGGCACCGGTGGTCAAACCAAATCGTTCCCAGCTGAAAATATTAAATATCGACATCACTTCCGTATGCGCCACCACCATCATCACGAGAGCAATACCGCGCATAAAGTCGATACGCAGGTCGCGATCCCCGGTCAGAGAGTAACGCCAGGTCGTTGATTTATCAGTTTCTTTTTGCGAAATCGCTGAAACAACCTGGCTCATGAGGGATCCCGTCGTCTACCCTGCAACATTTATTACAAATTATTTAGATAGTGTAGAATGCGCTATCTTGCAATGCTCATTTTATAAATTCCGCCTGCGTACATCACACTATGTTAAGTCATCCCGGTGACTATCATTTCGCGCTGTTGAAATTTTTACGCCACCATCTACACTCACTTTACTGTTATTTATAAGCCCCTGTGCGTTCTGCAGAACGCCGCCAATCAATAACAGACCAGTCATTCAAACTCAGCGCGGAATCAGGATATCCTTGCTATGGATTTTTATTTTTCCCGTTTTGAACATCGTCGACCGCCTGAGCCGCTCAGCACCCCGTGCTGGGTGAGGATGATCTGGCAGGTATTAGCCGTGGCCGCCCTGGTTCTCGGCGCCAATTATATTTACTGGCGTTGGACCGCGTCTTTAAATACCGACGCCCTATGGTATGCCGTTCCGCTGGCGCTGGCGGAAACCCTGGCGTGGATTGGCACAGTCCTGTTCACCATTAATTTATGGCAGGAAAAAGATCCTCCGCCAGGCGTCCCCCCGACGGAGATTAACGACTGTCTGCGAGCGGATGAAGCGGTGGAGTCGAGGCCGATTAAAGTCGATCTGTTTATCGCCACCTACTCCGAAGATGTGGAGCTGGTCAGGCTGTCGATCCGTGACGCCATGCGGATGACCTATCCCGGTCCGCTCGACTATAAGGTGCATGTTCTTGACGACGGGCGTCGCCCGGAGATGAAGGCGGTCTGCGAGCAGGAGGGGGCGAACTATATCACCCGTCAGAGCAATATCGGCTATAAGGCCGGTAACCTGCGCAACGGGCTGGAACATACCGATGGCGACTTTCTGATCATCTGTGATGCCGATACCCGCGTTTTCCCGACCCTGCTGAGCAATACGCTCGGCTATTTTCGCGATCCGGACGTCGCCTGGGTGCAGACCCCGCAATGGTTTTTCGATCTTCCGGAGGGGGAGGATCTGGCGCGCTGGCTGCGGCGTAAAGCGGGCGGCGCAGGCTACGGCGTGGGCTGGCTGGCGCAGAAAATCGTCGGTCCGGTGACCATTGGTCGCGATCCGTTTTTCAACGATCCGCGCATGTTTTACGACGTGATTTTACGGCGCCGCAACTGGGCTAATGCCGCATTCTGCTGTGGCGCCGCCTCCGTTCACCGGCGGGAAGCGGTGATGCAGGCCGCGCTGCGCAGCTACGTCTGGAGCGTTGACGCCGAGATCGCGCGTCATACGCGGGATATTCGCGACCCGGCAACGCGGGAAGCGCTGCAGGAGGCCATGCGCCCCCACGTGGCCTTCGATACTGAACTGACGCCCTATAAGTTCCACGTCTCGGAAGATATTTATACCTCCATCCTGCTGCACGGCGACGCTGCCCGCCGCTGGCGCTCGGTAATGCACCCGCGGATCGAGTCGAAAATGCTCTCGCCGCAGGATATGCTGACGTGGATGATCCAGCGCTTTAAGTACGCCGCCGGTTCGCTGGATATCCTGTTCCATGACAACATCTTCAGCCGCCGCCGCTTTAAACTCTCGCTGCCGCAAACGCTGATGTACGCGACCACCTTCTGGTCCTATCTGGCCTGCGTATGGAATACCGTGTTCCTGATTTCACCCATTATTTATCTCTTCACCGGCATTCCCCCGGTGTCGGCGTGGTCTACCCCTTTCTATCTACACTTTTTACCCTTTTTTATTGTCTCCGAACTGGCCTTTATGTTCGGCACCTGGGGTATTTCGGCCTGGGACGGCCGGGCCTCTTACCTCTCCTTTTTCTCGATGAATCTGCGGGCGCTAAACACCGTTTTGCGCGGGGAGCAGATCAAATTTCACGTCACGCCGAAAGAGCGACAGACGGGCCGTTTTCTCTATCTCGTCAAGCCGCAAATTGCCATCGTTGTACTCACCCTGACGGGGCTGCTATGGGGCGGCATTCAGGTGGTGCGCGGGCAGGTTGACGACCCCTCCGGGTACGTCATCAACATTTTCTGGGGCGCGGTGAATATTGCCGCCATGCTGCCGCTTATCTTCGCCGCCATATGGACGCCCCCCGAAGAGCAGGAGGCAAGTCGATGAGGATCCGCGATGCCCTGCTCCCCGCCCGCAGCTACCTCACCATCCTCATTGGCTTCCTGCTGGGTTTTGCGATTGTCGTGTGGGTGGAAAAACAGATGCCCGCGCGCGTCGAGAGCAGCGGTGGGATGACGTTGAGCCAGGATTTTCCGCCGCTCCCTGCCCCGCGCGAGCTGACCTTTGACGAGGCGATCTGGGCGCGAGTGGCCTGGCAGTATTATGTGAATAATACTCAGCCAAACGGTCTGGCCAACGCGCACGATGGCGAACCCTGGCTTAGCCTGTGGAGCGTCGGCAGCTATCTTTTCGCCGTGGTCGCCGCAGAGCAGCTGCATATTGTGACCGCCGCCGAAGGTGATGAGCGCATTGCCGCCGCCCTGTTTACGCTCGGTCAACTGCCCCTCAACGCCCTGGGATTGCCCGCCGCTCAGTACCATGCCGACACGCTGCAGATCCTCGGCAACCCGGACTCCTCCGCCATCGGTATGGGACGCCTGCTCACCGCCCTGCAAACGCTGCTCTGGCGCTATCCTCAGCACGCCGCCGCGGTGCGGGATCTGTTTAATCAGTGGCGGGTCGGCGCGCTCATCAGCAACAGCCCCGCCAGCCAGGCCGCTGCGCCGCTGCACCACTGGGCGCTGGCGGCGGATGAACCGCGGGACAGCTTTGGCTACCGGCTGTACGCCAGCCATACGCTGCGGCTGATCGACAGCGCCGCGGGGCTGGCGGTGACCAACCCGCCGCAGGGGCAGCAGATGATCGATATCGACGGCATCATGGTGCCCGACGAGGGGCTGCGCACGCCCTGGGGTCGGCAGCCTTCGCTGATCAGCCTGCCGTACCTGCTCACCGGGCTTGAGCTGGGCTTTGACGCGCAGAGCGCGGAGATCGCCTGGCGCATCATGCAAATCCAGCAGCGCCGTCATAGCCTGAGGGTCAGCAAGCCGCCGATCAGCACCGACTACGCCGAGCCCGCGCCGGATTATGCCAGCGCGCTGGCGGACCGGCAGCCGCAGAGCGCCTTCGCCCCGCGCAGCGCCGCCCCGGAGCAATCGGCGATCACCTCCACCCGCACCGCCTTTGCCTGGTACGCCCTGTTCCGTAATAGCTGGAGCGAAGCGCTGCGCCAGCAGGTCCAGACGCTGCAGGTCCCGGGCAGGGGCTGGCAGCGCGGGTTAAACCTCAACCGCAGCGTCAACGACGTTATTGATGGCGATACCAACGCGATCGTGCTGGAAAGCCTGGCCTACATTTCCCGGGGGCAGATGCTGTGTCTGGCCTGCCTGAGCCCTGCCCCTCTCCCCTCGTCCTCAGCAGGAGCAACGCCATGAAGCTGATCTATTTATCCCGTTTTCCCCTGCTGGCCGGACTCATGGCGCTGTGGCTCTCGCTCTCCGGCGCGCAGGCCGCGACCGGTCTGCCGGCTGCGGAATACGCCCCGCGCAGCGGGGAGCTGACGCCGAGGGAGATGACTATCGCCAGAAACGCCTGGCAATATTTCGTCGCCAACTTTCAGCCCACCACCGGGCTGGTCAATGCGGTGAACAAATACCCCTCCACCACCATGTGGGACAGCGCCTCCTATCTGGCCGCGATGACCGCGGCCCGTGAGCTGGGGATTATTGATAAGGCGGAGTTCGACCGTCGGATGCTGAAGTTTCTCGCCACGCTGAATAAGCTCGATTTATTCCGTAACGAATTGCCCAACAAAGCCTATAACACCGTGAGTGGACAGAAGGTGAACTACCAGAACAAGCCGGGCGAAATCGGCTATTCGGCGCTGGATATTGGCAGAATGCTGATCTGGCTGAAGGTGATCAAGGAGCGCTATCCGGAATACAGCAACAGCATCGATAACGTGGTGCTGGGGTGGGATTTCAGCCATGTGGTCGATCCCTGCGGCACGCTGTACGGGGCGTATCTGGAAAACGGCCAGCCAAAATACGTTCAGGAAGGCCGCCTGGGCTACGAGGAGTACGGCGCGGCGGGCTTTCAGCTGTGGGGATTTAACACCTGTCAGGCCAGCCGGCCGCAGCCCTACGAGCTGGCGGAGATTTACTGCGTGCTGGTCCCCTATGATTCGCGCGACCCGCGGCAAACCAGCCAGCATAACTATGTGGTCAGTGAATCTTACGTGCTGTATGGCATGGAGTTTGGCTTTGATAATCCTGCTGACCGGAACAACAGCCCGCGCGAGTACTCCCATCCTTGGATGAAAAACTTTGCCGACCGGGTCTATCAGGCCCAGGAGAATCGCTACGCCATCACCGGGATCCTCACCGCCCGCTCCGAGCATCAGCTCGATAAATCCCCGTACTTTGTCTATGACACGGTGTTCAGCGATGGTTTTAACTGGAACACCATAACCGACAAAGGCCAGTTCGTACCGAACAGCGCCGCCGTGTCGCTCAAAGCGGCGATGGGGATGTGGGTGCTGTGGAACTCGCCCTATACCGATCGTCTGCTGGACGCCATTGAAAACGCGAACGAAGCGGGTAAAGGCTATTACGAGGGGCTGTATGAGAACGGCGACGGGCCAATCAATGAATTTACCGCCAACAATAACGGCATCATGCTGGAAGCGCTGCTGTTTAAAAAAGAGGGCAAACTGCTGCAGTTTTCCAGCGACAATCCGAAAAACCGCAATTTCGCCCCGTCGCTGTGGGACAAGAAGCTGGTGGATCTCTTTGAACCGAATAACGGCCCGCGCAATCGCCCGTTCCTGAGCAACACCCCGGCCGTCAAAACATGGTGCGAGCAGACCGGGACCACGCAGCGCACCCAACCCGCCTGCCAGGCCTGCCAGTGCGCCGCCTGCAAGGCTGACGAGCCCGTTAAACTTCCGCCGGTGACCGCGCAATGCTTAAAACCATAGCCCGCTGGCTGGCCGTCGCCGTCGTCCTGCTGCTTATCGCCCTGGCGCTGTTTGGTCGCGAAGGCGCGGGGTGGCGCTGGCTGACTAAAGGCGGCTGGCACACCACCGCCCGTATCAGCAGCCTGACGCCGCAGGAGCGGACGTGGGCGCAGATCGCCTGGCGGTACGTCGAGAACAATACCCAGCCGCATACCGGCCTGGTCAACGGCAGCGACAAACAGCCCCGCGCGACGCTATGGCAGATGGGCGACACCCTTATCGCCCTGCTCGCCGCCAGAGAGCTGGGGCTGGTAAAGGAAGCGGAATTCGACGCCCGCCTGACGCCCCTGCTCGGCACCCTCAATCGACTGACGCTAACCGACGGCGGTTCGCCGGGCAGGCTATACTCCACTCAGACGGCGACCCCTGTCGACTTCAGCGGCAAACCGGCGGGCAGCGGCTGGTCAGCGAAAGATATGGCGCGACTGATGCTCGCCCTGCGGCTCACCGCCGAACGCGCGCCGCAGTATGGCGAGTACATTGATAAAATTATCCTGCGCTGGAACTTCTGTCCGGTGATCGATAAAGACGGTGAGCTGTGGTCCGCCTCACTGCAGAGCGGGCAGCGGACGATCCGCGAGGAGCTCCGGCTGGGAGACAGTGAATACGCCGCCAGCGCGTTCCGCCTGTGGGGATTTCCGGCCGGCAAGGCTCTCTCTCCCCCGGCGCGCCATGTGATTATTTATCAGCGCCGCCTCGCCGTTGACGACCGCGACCCGCGAACCACCTGGCAACCCGTGGTGCTCTCCACTCTGCCCGCCATGCTGCCGGGACTGGAGTTCGGCTGGCAGCCGCCTGGCGTGTCGGAAGAGGTACAAAAAGCCATGCGCGCCCGGGCGGAAGGGATATGGCTCAGCCAGAAAACGCGCTGGACGCAGGATAAGGTGCTCACCGCCCGGGCCGATTTTTCGCTTACCCAGGCGCCCTGGCACGTGGAAGACACCGTCTGGGGAAATGGCTACGCCTGGAATACGCTCGGGGACGACGGGAAATACTACCCCCGGCTGGCGCAGGTGACCACCAAAGCGGTCTTTGTCCTGTGGACGCTGTGGGAAACCGAGTATACCGATGCGCTGATGGCGGTCACTACCCATCTTAACGACCCGCAGCGCGGCTGGTTTGAAGGTCGGGTCGAGGCCACCGGCGACGTCAACGCCACCCTCACCCTCTCCACCAACGCCATGGTGCTGGAGGCGCTGTTTTACAAACACAACGCCGGGCCGTTGTTCAAAAACGGCCTCGCGGATGACAACAGCTACTTTGCCCGCCGCGCGACGGACGAATTTAACCCGCCCCGCCGCTGCCTGCCGGGCGAACGGGTCATGAGGAGCGCACCATGAAGTTTTATCGCGATCTCTTTGAAGCCAGCCTGAATCGCGTCGTACCGGAGCACGACAAACAGCGCTTCTTCGAGGCCTTCTACACTACTTTTATCCATATGTCTGCGGAAACCGAGCAGCACTTCTCACAACGCTCTGGCGAAGAAGGCCAGCAGATGATCTTTAAAAGCTTTTTCGCCATGCTGGCGGTCAACGGCGACCTCTTTGTACCCGATTTCCTGGAACGGCTGGCGCGGGCGCAGAGCGAGGAAGGCCTGCGTCTGCCGCCGCGTTTTTTTGCCCTTTGGCGGGAAGCGATGCTCAAAACCGTCCGCGCCAGCGATCCGCTGTGCGATGAGGAGATCCTCACCGCATGGGCAATGGCCATCGCCCCTGGGCTTGAGTATCTGCGCCGCCAGGCTGAGCTGCACTATCAAACCGCTGGCCAGTAATCATGCATGCCGCTAACCGTACCGACCTCAACCTCCTGCCCTCGGCGGTGATGATCTACGATGAGCGCGAACGACTGCAGGCCTGGAATGATAAGGTGGCGTTGTTTTATCCAACGATCGCGCCCTGGCTCGCCGTCGGCGCCTCTCTTGAGAGTCTGGCGGAGAAGTTTATCGATGCCGGATATAACATCGACCCAGGCCGGCAACAGACGCTGCGCGAGGCGATAATCCGCAACTGCCGCCAGACGAACCACTGCGAGGTCCGTCAGTCGGGCAACCGCCGGATTTACGTTCAGCATCAGCGGCTGGCGGATGGCGGGATTGTCAGCCTGCATACCGACATCACTGAGCTTGACGAGGCCCGACGCTCGCGTCACCAGCTTCATGACGACTTTTTATTCACCGCGGAGTCGATCCAGATCGGCATCTGGGACTGGCAGGTCTCCGGCGACAGCCTGCAGGTCAATGACACCCTGCTGGCGATGGTCGGCCAGTCACGGGCGCAGTGGCGCTTTCCACTGCGTTTTATGCTCAATCTGGTCCACGAGGAGGATCGCGCCACCCTGCAGCAGGCGATGATCGCCTCGCAAAACGAGCATATGCCGGTTTTTGAATGTGAACTTCGTGTCCAGCACCCCACGCAGGGCTGGCGCTGGATGCTGCTCTCGGGGCAGATCGTCACCCTCAATATGCAGCAGCAGGCAGAGCGGGTGATCGGCACCTTGCAGGATATTACCCGGCGCAAAGCCGCAGAGCTGCTGGCCATTGAGGCGGCGAAGGAAGCCCGCGAGGCGAACGAAGCGAAAAGCGCCTTCCTCGCCAATATGAGCCACGAAATCCGCACCCCGATGAACGGCATTCTCGGCATGACGCAGCTCTGCCTCGACACGCCGCTGACCGCGGAGCAGCGGGAGTATCTTTCGCTGGTGATGAGCTCAGCCCAGTCGCTGCTGCACATTATTAACGACATTCTTGATTTCTCACGCATTGAGTCGGGCAAGATGCAGGTGGACGAAGAGCCGCTGGAGATCCGCCCCTTTGTTCAGTCGCTGATCCGCCCGCATATGCCTGCCGCCAGCGAAAAGGGCATTGAGCTGCTGGTGGATATCTCCCCAGCGGTGCCCGAGGTGCTGATCGTCGATGGCCCCCGGCTGCGGCAAATCCTGACCAACCTGTTGGGTAATGCGCTGAAGTTCACGCATCAGGGGGAGGTTCTGCTGGCGATAGCCCCGGCCGACGACGAAAACCGCTGGCGCTTTCGCATTCGCGATACCGGCATCGGCATCGCCGCGGAGAAGCAAAAGGCGATCTTCGAAGCTTTCAGCCAGGCCGATAGCTCCACCACCCGCCGCTACGGCGGCACCGGTCTGGGGTTAACCATTTCGGCCCGCCTGGTCAGCCTGATGGGCGGCGAGCTGACGGTGGAGAGCCAGCCCGGGGCGGGCAGCGAATTTGCCTTCACCCTGCCGCTGGCAGCGCTGCACGCCGCCGCCGACAGCGCCCCGCTGGGCCACTTTAACCACCAGCGGGTGCTGGTGGTTGACGACAACAGCACCAACCTGCGCCTGCTCGACGCCATGCTTCGCCAGATGGGGCTGATGCCAAGCTGCGTGGACAACGCCGGAGAGGCGCTACGCCGGGCCGCCGAAGGGCCGCCCTGGCCGCTGATCCTGCTGGACGCGCAGATGCCGGATATGGACGGCGTATCCCTGGCGCTGGAGCTTTCCGCCCTGCCCGAGGCCCGGCAAAGCCAGATTATTATGCTCAGCTCCATGAGCCGCCATTTTGACGCCAATATGCTCAAGCGCATCGGCATTGCCCATTATCTGCATAAACCGGTGGCGCAGCGCGAACTGCATCAGGTTATCGCCGGCATTCTGGTTCCCACGCCGGTGGCGGCGACAGCGCCAGCCCCCGTTGCGGAACCGGTCAGGGAGCAGGCCGGGCTGCATATCCTGCTGGCCGAGGACAATCTGGTTAATCAGAAGGTCGCCAGACGGCTGCTGGAACAGCTTGGTCACCGCTGCGAGGTGGTGAACAACGGCCGGGAGGCGCTGGCGCGCTGGCGCGCCGACTGCTGGGATCTCCTGCTGATCGATCTGCAAATGCCGGAGATGGACGGTGAAACCGCCATCCGCCTGCTGCGTGAAGAGACGCAGGCGCTCGGCCGGGAGCACCAGCCCGCGATGGCTATGACCGCCCACGCGATGCAGGGCGATAGAGAGCGCTGTCTGGCGATGGGCTTTGACGGCTATATCGCCAAACCGGTGAGCCAGGAGGCGCTACGGGAGGCCATCGCCCGCGTCGGCGCGGCGGAAGATAGCGGTCCGGAGGAAGAGCAAGGCCTGCCGGACGAGGCCCGCCTGCTGAAACAGTGCGCCGGCGATCCTGAGCTGGTCGAGGAGCTGCTGGGGCTCTTCGCTGCTGGGCTTGACGCTGCCGCCGCCGCCCTTACCCACGCCATTAACGCTAATGACCGGGAGACGTGGCGTCGCGCCGCCCACAAACTGCGCGGCGAGGCGGCCACCCTTGGCTTTCAGCGCCTTTCCGGGGTGCTCCAGCAACTGGAGACCCAGGCAGCCTCGCCCGACCAGAGCGTGCCGGGCGACCTGCAAGACACGCTGGCCGAGGCGATCGCGGGCTGCCACCTGTGGCTGCGCCGCAGAATGCAGGAGGCTCCCCGTGAT